>Ga0208980_10000876_pt1 | contig 17837 bp, 23 predicted proteins | sample WetSurMetagenome_3_FD_187993 | JGI IMG/M metagenome (GOLD analysis project Ga0208980, IMG submission 187993) | Wetland microbial communities from Twitchell Island in the Sacramento Delta, sample from surface sediment Aug2011 Site A1 Bulk (version 2) | ecosystem: Environmental > Aquatic > Marine... | reverse complement strand
TGGCCGATGATGGCACCGGATTGGGTCACTGTCGCCCCTTGTGCCATTAGGGGCTAACTACCAATCCGCATCGGCCACACTGATCAGAACTCGATCGACACCTTTACCGATTGCTCGCCCACTCCGCAATCCGCTTGACGTGATCCGCCAACTCCGCCAACCCATACCTGTACCAGTCACGATCAGCCTTCACCGCAATCACCGTCTCATTCAAAATCTCAACCTTCTTCGCCAATTGCTCGTACCCCTGCTTCCAATGCTCACCTTCAACCGTCTTTACCTCATGCTCCTCACCACACTTCGGACATATCACAGTCCACATCACTCACCCCCTCGCCAACTGATCCACATCAAAATCACTAGGATAAATCTCACACCGCATCCCATTCCACACAAACCTCTCAGCACCCCGTAAATGCCGCCGCACATGAGCCGTGTCCCCAGTATCCTTCCTCACCCTCCTCCAGTGATCCCTTACCCAATGCCTCAACGCCTCCCTCCTCCCACGCCCTTCAGGTATGTCCCTCAACCTGAATACCTCCCTCACCCCACTCGGGTCCGTCGAAAAACTTATCCCAGGACTCCCCTCGTACCCAATCAAGACCCGCCAGAAATACCTCCGAGTGAACGCCATCGAAATCGACATCTTGATGTTTATGTCCCACTCGTCTTCCAATACCCACTCCCGATTCAACCACACCCTCCACTTCCCCCCTACCCTCTGCGCCCAACTCTTCCCACTCATGTACTCACACCCCAAATACATCATCGCCCAACTGTACTCAACTACCCGCCCCATCACCCTAAACCGCCCCCTCACTTCACTCAAATCAACTTCACGACACCGCACTAACCCCATCTTCGGACTGCTCCGACTCTCACCCCTCATCAGCTTGTACCCACTACCATCACCCTTCACCTCCGTTATAAACCCTACATCCATCCTCCCACTCAAATCACTCAGCTTCACCTCCTCCACCTCCGGATTGAAAAATACAAAACCCTCCTCGTCCCTCATCCCCTCCGGCACCCACTCCAACCCAATGTAAGGCTCTACCCCATCAAACCACATCAACGGCACCACCGGCCCCATCACCACCGGCTGCTTCGGAACCCCAGCCCACAAATACCCCAACATCACTTCACACAACTCCTCAAATGAGCCGCCCATAGCAAACCCTCCTCCACCATTCATAAAGCCTTTTATGTGAAATAGCAAGTGAAATCGGAGTCCCTTTACGCAGGACAGGCAGAAGGTTCCAAGTACCTCGATCTGGGACGGGCCCAGATGGAACTGACTAACGGTTAGCCCATTCGTTCACTGAGCGATCTCGACTTCGATCAGTGAATGAACGACCGATTGATTGCTCACTGAACAAACACGCATCACAGACCAATCCCCAGCCAGACAGCCGGAAGTCATCACAGATCGCCCCACCCGTCACTATCGCCACTGGCGAGCACACGCACATCATCACCGTCGATCTCTAGCTCGAAATCATCGCCAGCTTGTAGCATCTTAATATCTATCGCTTGCCGATTGTGAGCGACACCGGCAACCATCCGCCGATAGTTCACACCAGGATCTCGGCCCGTTACCTCCCTGAACCCGGCACAGAAATAACGCCAGCCATCGTCAGCCGATACCGCTTGTGCCCGTATCATCCTGAACCATTCAGCGGTCAATCTCTCTGGAAACATACCCCTAATCACCCACCTTGGAATGAATAGCTATTAAATGCGCCCTCAGATCAGCCGGCATGTCATCGCTGGCATCATCGGCGCCAACCGTATCCCGTGAATATCCGCCGGTTGAACCGCCATCACCGTTTGATCCCAAGAACGCCCCAACGTTATTCGCCCACCAACGCACTGGATGACCCTGCCCGACGTGGAACCTATCCCTGGATGCACAGAACTTGACCCACGCCCGCCGCAGAGCCGTCAGTGTGATCTCCGCATCATCGGCTGTTCGAGACAGCATCGCTTCGAACGCGACCCAATCACTTTTATCCCACGTACTTCTAAGGCCGAACTCCGTAGTTCTATACCTGCCCCAGAGCATCGGCATTTCGTCCCTGAGAATCCGCCGGCCGTCCGGACGTTCCCCAGGCCTGACCTTAGCCTTTCGCTTGCGCTTGTCCCCTGATTGTTCGCTGGTAACTCCCGATTGTTCATTGATGCCCGATTCAAACTCCTCCAGTTCGAAGAGAGAGGCCGGCTTTGACGGCCTCACGTTACCGTAAGGTAACGTATTCTCTAACCCCTCTGTTATAGCCTGTCCGTAAGAACCCGCAACATTCGACTTTTTCAACGACTTAGTTTTACTGTAGTCCGCCAATCTGTCGGACTGCAGTCCGGAATGTGACGGACAGCGCACCGAGCCGGAGATGTCTTTTTGTCGTTGCCAATCGTGCAAATCATGGACACGATACCTTACCTCTCCGTCCATCACCGATTGATCTAGCCAGCCATCAACCACCAAACCGTCAAGGATACGCTTGGCCCGACCAAGATGAGATTGACACCCCAACTCTAGCGCCATCGTCCGGAGACCAGGGAGCAAACCGCGATCGCCCGTGTTAGCGTATCCCGCCAGCCAACACGAAAACAGCCAACCTCGCCGCACCTGCGAAAGCGCGACGAACTTTGGAGACTCACGAAGACGAACCCAAACCCGAAACCACGGAAGACGACGACGCATGATGCCCCTAGACGACCGACGTGAAGCCGCCAACACCTTAGCCCAAACCCAACCCGCCCGACAACAACAAAACGGCCGACCCTGGAGATGATACCCCAAGGCCGGCCGCACTCCGAATCATTCAAACCGCACGCCGGCAGACCGGGCCCAACGATACAGAGGTTCCCAATTCAACACCCACAAATATCGTTGACGATCGTTTAGCCGGCCGACATTTGGACACGCCCGGAAAATGATACCGTCGATCTCCCGCCGATTATCTCGGATGAAACGCATGATCTCAGCCATCAACACACCCCGCACACCAACGCCCTAGCCGACGCCGGCAGACGAACAACATGAACGAACACCGGACCCACGAACAGACCCCAGGATACCGGACCACGCGAGAACATGAACCGCCAACGCATGAGAGACCACACCACAGCCCCCGAGACAATGCGCCGGCCGACGAACACCGACAAACCCCACGCGAACAACCCAAAAACCACACTTAATCGCCACATAGCCCCTAATCCTCCGGAAAACCTAGCCTAGAATGCCCCACAATCGACGAACGCACACAAGCCCTTACCTAGATACCCCCCTATTCACCTTCAATACCGCGACCCACAAAACAAAGCGCACGGTACAACCTCTTCAGAACATGCCCCATGACCACAGACACGTCACCACCAGGGAGCCCGGCAGACGAAACCAGAGAATCAAAACGACGATCGCACCACAGACGAAAACAGCGCCGACAGAAACACCAATCCTTAGAAAAGTTAATCCATCCGCCTCCGACGCACAGGGAAACCGCATCACCCAATGTGAGACAGTAAGACCGACGCAGAGAGACCGATCTGGAACAAACATCACAAGAATAATATTTCACAGACACCCCCTTATCTGACCATCGGATAATTGTTGAGAACCTCGGAGAGAAACGAGACACGCCCAAACTCCGTCCAATGACGCCCCGCCCCGAACATCGGAGAGACCGCCAGGAAATCACGCCCATATGCTTGCTTGACATCGAGCACGACCACCTGAACCTTGAGACCTTCCGACGTGGAGAACACCCCGCGCCGCCCGACGTATTTAGCCAACTCAACCACGCCCATATTGCCCCTTTCGGCGCCCATCATAGGACACCAACAAGAACACGACCGGCCGCAGCCGGCCGTGCCCTTGATGCTACCCTAGACCGCTGCCCAGTCGTCTTCGAGCGAGATTTGACGCTTCGGAGCTTTTTGCACCATGTCCGAGACCGCCGACTTGATTTCGGAGAACCCCGCCTTGAGAACATCCCGAAGCCCTTCCTGTTTTCTCAGATCCTCGCCCGAGACCCCGGACATGAGCCCCCGCGCCCTATCAACCAGCGCTTGCAATTCGGCATCGCCGCCAAGATTGCGCGGAGAGAACGTATCCAAGAACAGCTTGAACCCTTCAATCGACGAGTCTTTGAACTTCTTTTTGGACCCGTCCGCTTCCGGCGTGAGCCTGTCAACCAGATGCGCGACCAGTTCAGAGAATTGCTCTGTTAGCATCGCTTGGCCGGCAGCAATCGCCTCCCGCCAAGTTTCTTCGGCTTTCGCCCGCTCCCGCTCGAAAAGAGCCTGAGAAATGCCCTTTAGCCGCGTGGGAGTGATAATCTCCGACCATGACCACTTCAGCGAATATGCAGCACGCAACTGCGACTCGCTTGGATAATCGGACGCCCGGAACAACCCGCCTAGTCCGCCTTGATCCGCCGGCAGCGAATCACGGTACATGATGTTAGCCAGCGCACCGGCCGCAACCAGAACAAGGTTCGTCCGCTCGTCGGCACGTTCCGATAAGATTTCGTCGATTCTCTCAATCGACTCTATCGGAACCAGGTACATTCCCTCACGGAACATTGATGGCAGAGTGCGAACCTCCAGCATGGCCCGAGTTTTGCCATCATGCGAACGAATAGCCGCCATTTCTTTCGAATCTAGCAGCCTCTTCGACGCCCGTACTTTGGACTTATCCGCGTCAACTGTGTACTCGGATTCTTTCAACTTCCTAGATTGTCCGAACGACCGGAAATTGACCGACAACAGCACCGACCTGGACAAGGTATCGTCCGGCCGAATACCAGCCGGCACACCCGCCCCATCGGATTCCGTCCGCACATCTCCCTTGAGAACATCCCGCACGGCATCAAATAACGGAGTGCCCATCACAACCCCCTAAAGATTGAAACGACGATTAAGAGAAACAGCCACAACAGCCCCAACACGCCAACCAATTCGACGGAACAACCACTGTCCGCCCGCTTCACGAAATCACCCCCTTCCCACGATAGTACGCGACACGCCGCGCCAGCTTGCGCCGTCGATTGACGAGACGCTTGATGCGCCTGTCAATTGCCTCAAGCGCACCTTGAGCTTTAAGCGCACGCAGAAAAACCAAATTGCGAATGCGATCGCGCCGCCTCATCGCTTCCGCTTCCTTGATTGTTTCCGAGCCCGACCCATCATCAAAGGTAATCATCCGTTTGCCCATATAGCCCCCACTCAGAGAACCATCCCCGAGCCCCACGCCGGCAGACGTGGAGCCCGGAAGAGTTCCCTAGTGAGAGTGTCTCACACCATCATGCTCATGCTCATGCGCCCCGACGAGACCCCGGACAATCCGACGCACCGAACCACCCATCAGCCGGAACATCACAGCAAAGAATTGATCCGCCGCGCCGTGATTAGCGAGCGAAATCTTTCCTGTGGTACTTCGCACCGTGCCATCTTCCAAGATTTCGATTTCCATCACGTCAGCCATACTCACCCCTTAATTACCTGATACTTATTGACCCCGACTTGCTTCACTTGCCAGCCGAACCGCCGCGCCGTTTGCTTCACGACCTCCGCGGAATATGCCCTCTTAATCTGAGACACCAAACCCTTGAGCTTCTCCCCATCCGCGCTTGTAGCTTTCAGTTCGCCTCCCTCGATCCACATAGAACCATAAGCACTGACCTCCCGCACCGACGCACCATCCAAGAATATCCGCCCCGTGTCCTTCAGATCCGAGACTTCAAAACCCGCATTCCGCAACCCTTGGACGAGTAACGACGCATCCATTTTCCCCAAATCCGTTGAGACCACCGAAACCGTATTGCACGGCATTAGGCACCCCCTAGAGTGACAACGACCGCTTGCCGACAGCCGGCAGAGACGACACCGCTTGACCCGTGTAAACACCGCCCGTTTGAGCACTGAACCATGTGCCCGTCGCCGCAGACCGCAACCGTCCCACTTGCTCCCGCGCCTGAACAGCAGCCGGAATCACCGCCCCCAAGCACTCACTGATAGGCTTTCGACGCGCCCACGCCATACGGCAAGCGTTCATGATATTCGCACCGGACCACCCCTCAGATGCCGCAACCAGAGCCGGCACGTCAGCCACACCACCGAGCCCGAACTTGGACAGCCAGATTCCCCAAATCGACGCCCGCTCTGCTACGCTTGGCAAATCGAAGAAGAATGGACCCCAGCAGAAGCGCCTCTGCAGTTCAGCCGGCAGAGACTCGATCCCGTTGGACGTAGCCAACCAGAAAACATCAGCCCCACCCATAGCCAGGATTGAAGAGACGCAGCCACGGATGAGACCCTCGGATTCCCCGACCAACGAACCCTTGGCCGATCCAGGGTCGAACTGAACAACCGGCACCCGAAATTCACCCGACACGCACTGACTCAAGTAAGACTTGCTGCAGCCGGCGGGACCGACGAACAACGCGCCGCTCCAACGAAAATCCGACATCGCCGAGAGCAACACGCCCAACGCATCCTGCGAGACGCCCGAAGTATCACCCCGAGCCCCGCCAAGCGCTTTTTCGATCTCGTCGACGAAGACATAGAGCTTCGGCGCAGCGGGCCCGGACTGGTAATCAGTGAGGAAAGACTTGATCCCGTCACAGCCGCCTAACGCTTCGAACGTCAGTTCATTATCCAACACACGCAGCCCGCGAACCTGTTCGATTGAAGACTTTTTACGCCGCCAACATTCGTCGATTGATAGGCCGGCCTTGTCATACGACATCGCGCTACTTTGCTCAACCGCGAACAGCGGGAGACCCGACAACGCGCCGGCCGACTTGGAGAGCACATCATCCGGAACCGAAACGCCGACCTCTTCGCCGACGCCCTGAATACACGCCTTGACCGTGGATTCATCCGGCAGAGGTTCCGCGAACAGCATCACGTCAGAGACGATCTCAACCGGCAACTGGAGAGACGGACCAAGTAAGATGACCATACGCTGGTTGGCTTTGTACTCATCCCGCAAATTCTGGAGTGCTTGAGACGCGCCATTTTCGGCCAGCCACCGATGCACATTATGGAAGATGCACACCGACTTCTCGGGAGCCCCGAGCAACATTGACAGCCAAGTGATAGGAGACTGCGAAACCAGCGCCGCATCCTGACCCGAACAGCACCGTTGAACCGCGACTTGACCATCGTCATTGAGACCACGCGCCCCGAGAACAACATCATGCCGCATAATCGGAATGCCGGAGGCGCCCGTAAACAACTCAACCAGTTGACCTTCAGTGGCCAACTGATCGGCCGTGGAGATTCCCACCAACGGAACCCCCCGGAGTTTTGCCTTTTTCACCGATTCCATCAGGTTCATATTGCCCCTTTATTTTCTAGTGTTTAGCCCCAGCCGCCAGCCCGCGCCGACGTGCTAAAAACAAGATACCACGGTCTTTACGTGATTGCAACAAAAAAACGCATGAGCACGCACATAAAAGAATAGATGCTCCGAAATGCCATCGCCGGCAGACTGGCCGCGCCCGCACCCAAGCTATCACCGAACAATCCCAGGAACGCCGGAAGAGACCGCGCCGACCGCCGCCAGACGATTGTTCAGTGAACGAACGCCGAATCTGCGACCCGACCGCGCCGCGCCACCCCCGGTCGCGTCCACCCAGGAGCCCCCTCCTACCCCCTGGCCCCTTAAAGTGGAACGACTACGGCAGGTACTATCGTCTTTTTCAGAACAATTCACGACTGCGTTGCATTTTTCGCTTGACAATCCGAAGGAGCGAGTTTATAAACAGTGGCATGAGCAAAAAGGCGATGGTGTTACAGGAGAGAAAGAGGCGCGATCCTGAGACGATGCTCCGCGTGGCGATCCAAGAATACCGGCGCGACAAAAAGGACAGACTGCACTACGTCGAAATCGCCGGGACCGGGATCAGACTTCAGCTTGACCGTCCCGATCAGAAGGCGGATGCGATCAAGGCCATTCACGAAGCGATCAGGGTAATCACGAAATAAAAAAGGGGAGCCGGTCTGGGAACCGAACCCCCCTCTCTCTAGTCGGCTATGGGCGAACACATCATGTCCCAAGACACAAAGACATTTCAAGCAGAATTATTGACCGGCATCGGCGGATCGGGAGCCGGAAAGGTTTTGGGGCTTGATTGGGGATGCCCACGCGAATACTGGTATAGACTCACCCGTACTGAACCAGACTTTCCAGAGGAGCAACGCGCCGAGTTCCAACGTGGACATCTGATGGAGCCGATCATCCTCCAGCTCTATCAGGAAGCAACCGGCCGACAGCTACGGCAAGTCCTATCGTTGCGCCATAAGGTCTATAAATTCCTGATGGTTCACCGGGATGCGGTGTGTGATGAGGTTCTGGACAAAGACGGGCCGGGAGACATCGAGTTCAAATGCGTGAATCGCTTCACGCTCCGGAAATTCAAGAAACACGGTCTTCACGAATCATACATAGTTCAGATGCAGCACTCCCTGATGGTGTCTGGGAACAAATGGGGGAGCTACGGCATCCTGTGTCTCGATCCGTGGGAGTTCCACCACTTCGATGTTGATCGGGACGAAGCGCTCATCCAGACGCTCTACAACAAAGAGCTTGCGTTCTGGACGATGGTGGAAAACGGGCCGGCGCCGGAAAAACTGGAACCGGCAGACAAGCGTTGCGCCGGATGCGTCTTTAGGAGATCATGTCAGGGTGACTCTCTCGCACAGTCACTTGCCCCAGCGGAGAAGGGGGATCAGCCCCTTGTGGAGAACGACGACTCCATATTCCCCCTTCTCCGCGAACGAGTCGAACTGACCTCCATCAAGAGCGAAGCAGAAGAAGCCCTGGATGAGATCAACTCCAAGGTCAAAGAGGTTATTGGCAATCGCTACGGCGTCAAGTGTCCTGGCTTCCGTGCAATCAAACCGACGTGGACAGAGCAATCATGGGACACCCGCGCACTGAACGCGATCTATGAGGTTGCACAGAAGATTCAGCTTGAGGTCTACGACCCTGAAGAAGTCGAAAGACTCTGCGGGCAACTGGCGGCGATTGTTGTTGCCGTGGTCAAGGCGAAGAAACCACCGCAGAGCCGGTCGATGCTGAGAGTCTACGCGACTGGAGATTGATATGGAAATCAATGACGACCTTCGAAGGGATTACGGACTTGGAAACAGCTCCAAGCCGACCGGCAAGCCGAAGGTGGTAGCCAAGGCCGGAACCATCTGCCCGTATTGCCTGTCCGACACCACATTCATCATCGAAGTTGAGGTTGATAATGGATACCTTATCGGGGGAAAAGGAATCGGAGTCTACGTCGGTTGCGCGGCGTGCCCGTGGGCGAGCCCCATGCTCTCCTACTCTACCGGGGATAGGCCCGGTTCTGCCGGCGACGAGACGCCCCAGAAAGTACCGTCCGGGGGAGCCGTTCCGAGAACTGACTGAACTTTGCGCGTGGCTCGAAAGCGGACGTTGGGTTTACTTCCGCTACAAGGTCATGCACCCGAGTTTCATACTCTCTTGGCCGCTCAGGACGGTCCTGCACGCGATCAGGAGCATTTACAGAGCAGAGGAAAAAGATGGCTGGAATCGACGAACAACCCAAGACACAACAAGCGCTGGCCCGCAGAGTGTCCCTGCTGGAACTGGTCGCGGGGAAATACTCGATGGAACCAAAGCCGTTTCTGGAAACGATCACCCGGACGATTTTTCCGGGGGACAAGCCGGCAACGAATGAACAGGTTGCGGCCTTCCTGAGTGTCGCAAACCAGTACGGCTTAAACCCGTTCACCCGCGAAATCTTCGCATTCCCAGCCAAAGGCGGCGGAATCACGCCAATCGTCTCGATCGACGGCTGGCTGAAGATCATCAACGAACATCCGTCCTACGATGGTATGGAGATCGCAGAGATTGAAGACGACAAGGGGAACCTGAAGGCTGTCGTCTGCACGATCTACCGGAAGGACCGCACACACCACACTCCCGTCAAGGCCCGGATGAACGAGTACCGGCGCGACACGGAGCCCTGGCGCAATATGCCTTCCGTCATGCTGGCCCACAAGGCGATCAAACTCGCCGCTCGGTACACAATGGGCTTCGCCGGCATCTACGACGAAGATGAGGCGCGGGAGATCAACATCACTTCCCAGTCTGTCGAAATCGAACGCACCACCAACTCTCGCACCGACGCTCTGAAAGAGCGTCTTGCGGCGTCTCAGGGGGATAAGGCTGACCGTGCACAGTCGGCCAAGTCAGCGGAGCCGGCCCCAGAGGCCATCGCCTCCCCTGCCGGATCTGCGGCTCTCCCTGAGACGCCTACCCCGAAACCAGCGCCGAAGCCAAAGCCTCCAGCGCCGGCCAAGGAAGAGAAGCCTCCCGCTCCGGTTGCGCCCCCTCCACCCTTCGAAGACGACATGGGGGATATGCTGGAACCGAACGAGAAGCCGATCGACGACAGGATTGTTACCGACGAAGAACGTGTCGGATTCCTGAAGATCGTCAAGGAGCGACCCGGAGAGACCGAGAAGAAACAGAGGGCCGTGCGCGAGAAAATCTTCTCTCTCGGAATCACGAACACCAAGGAAATCCGGATCTCCATGCTGAAACCCTTGACTGAGTGGGCGGAAAGCCTGACAGTGTAGCGGAATCAGTTACCGCAGAACGCTTCAGGAAGGGGGGTGAGGCCAATGGGCAAGAAGGGCGGCGGAAAGAAGTGCTGAAGTTTAACCCTGACTGTGGACAGTGGCGGGGCGCCGAATCCATTGAGGATGCTTGAAACAAACGGTGCTCCGCTCCACCCATGAAAACCTATCACGTAGACCACCACCAACTCGGATTGTTCCTTAGACACCTTGGGGAGAACCGGACTCGCCAACGTCTAGATCGGCTAAAACTCGTTGGCGCTTGGACCCTGGTCTTCCTTTTCTTCCTGATATGGGCAACGGGGAGACAATGAGACATCAAACACTGGGCGAAAGGCTTTACGAACACTACGCAAAAATCCACGGCGACGAAGACCCGCACGGAATCAAGCATTACTTCTGGGGAAGAATCGCCAGAGACGTGAGGCTGACGACAGGCGAACGGCCGGCCATCATGCGATGGATCAGAAAGAACGTCGAAGGGATGCCGCACGCCGGCCACATGAGAGCCGCAGCAATCTCAGCCTTTGAGGAATCCATCAATGAGGTTTCTGGGGATTGACCCCGGACAAAGCGGGGGACTTGCCTGTATCACTTTCGGCATCGACCTTTTCAGGCAGTCGGACTGCTGGAAGATGCCGGCCACAGAGCGAGACACCGCCGCCCTCTTCCGTCACATCAAGGAAGCCTGGAGCCCATCTCTGGCTTCAATCGAAGCGGTTCATTCGATGCCAGGACAGGGAGTGTCGTCCAGCTTCAAATTCGGCAAGTCCTACGGCTTTCTGCGTGGACTGCTGATCGCCTACGAAATCCCCTTCATCGAAGTAAGCCCGCACAAATGGCAGAAGGATCTGGGATGCCTCTCAAAAGGTGATAAGAACGTCACAAAAAGTAGAGCGCAACAACTCTACCCGACGCTGAAGATCACCCATGCCACCGCAGACGCACTCCTGATAGCGAACTGGACAGGGAACTTTGGAATCCTCAACGAAAAATGGATGCAGGACTGGAAAGACCTGTGATAGTCTCGCGTGGGGGGCTACCGTTCGGAAAAGCCGGGGAATGCTAGTCCGACCACGGGACGCACCCGTGGAGCCCCCCACAGGAGACCCCAATGAAAACCCTTTCCGTTATCCTATGGCTTGTCCTCGCCTGTGCAGTCAGCCTTGCGGCAGACGTAACCCTTCAGTGGGACGACACAACGAATCCAGCCGGAACGTCATACCGGCTCTACCACCGAGTCTCCCCAGCAACGACCTACACCCGCGATTGCTTGACGGCAGACACGGCTAACTGCCGGAACGCCGGAACGTCGAAGACATTCACTTGGACCGGACTTACGCCAGGAACGCACTTCTGGGTTGTCACGGCCTACAACTCGGCCGGCGAAAGCGGATACTCGAATGAAGTAACCAAAATTATCGAGTCCATACCCGTTCCACCGACAACGCTGAAAATAACGGCCATGTCTGCGAGTCTTCGCTGGTTTGGCGTCGTGTGCCTAGCCCAAACCTCCGAAAAGTCCAGCGCAATCTTCAAGTATCAGCCGGCGATCAGTGGTGCTGGATGGTCTACGATCGTCGCCACCCCCCAGCCATCTAAGACACAGCATCGCGCCGTGCTTTACTTGTCGCAAGCCGGCTACTATAACTATGTCTGGGAAGTGACAGACAACGCGGGGAACACCGTAACCGACAAGGGCTCCTTCCAGTTCATTAACCGATGATGAAACTAGCTCTCAAGGCATGGGATGAAGACGCCTGGAGACTCCTCAATCTCCTCCAGGCAGAAGAGCCGCGAATCGTCTTCTACCAAGCAACCATCAACCAACTCACAAGAATCACAGGAGACATCAGAATGCTTATCCTCACCGATTCCCAGATGTGCAACCTCGCAATCCGGCCCCTTGACCGAAAGGGCAAGCCCGCCCAGGTTGACGGAACCCCGGTATGGGCTTCCAGCAACCCGTCATTGGTCGAAGTCAAGCCGGCCGTAGATGGATTGTCCTGCGACATCGTGGCGCTTGACCTCGGAACCTGTCAGGTTTCAGTTACCGCAGACGTGGATCTCTTCCGCGGAGTTCGGGAATTGACCGGAACGCTAGACGTGACGGTTGTTGCGGGAGAAGCGGCGGTAATCGAAGTGATCGCCGGAACACCGACCGAGCAACCCTAGTAGAGCCACAGGACAAACGGGGGGAGCGCCGGATCAACGTCCAAATGGACGAACGCCGCTCCCACTCCAATTCTACTAATCCCTTCCTTCAGCGCGTAGTCCACCAATAGCATCCGGTCCTTGCTGTTGGAAGCGGCGATGTCTGCCGCGTACCCTCTAACGTGCGCCGAAGAGTCCACCCCACCAACCAACTTGTTTCTGTCCTGAGTCCTGTATCCACTCACCACCCGCATCGGCCTACCGATCTTCTGCCTGATGGAATCAAGGCGAAGAATCAACCCCTCCTCCATGAGTAGTTTTCCGCTACCGGGGGCATCCGGGGAATCGAACTCTTCGGGCCTGAAATACCTAACCTGTGACCAGTCAAGCATGGGCGTCTCGGCCTTTCTTCGCCAGAACAGCTTCGCGGAGCATGATCGACCGTACCTCGCGGATGTCTTCCTGAACACGGTCCAGCCTAGCGATCATGTCACGGATCAACGCCTCATGAGCGGGGCAATTCATGTGCGGAGCGGGCGAATTGATATGGGAGTCGAGTTTGGACTCTACTCGGTCCAACTCCTCTTCTTGATGCTTCCAGTGTTCCGCCGCCTCTTGCCTGAAAAGATCGAAGAGTTCGCTTGTCTTGACGACTCGGCCCTCGACCTTGTTGATCCGAAATCGAATGCCCCAGTACAACCCAACGGCGAGAGCCGTGTAGGTGACGATTTGTACCGTGACCTCCCAGTGCTCCATGAGCGTCTGAATCATCTTCCGGCGCCCTTTCCAGACGGAGCGTTTTCAGCTTTGATTCCAATGCGCTTCAGTTCGTCCAAGAGTTCCCGCAGAGTGATCCTCGCGTCGGCTCCAGCCCGTGGATTCTCGGCCGCGAGCTTCTGGACGTTTGAAGCCAAAGACGCGAATTTGGTCGCCACTTTCGCCATGCTGCCCCGCGTCCTTGGGAGATCATAGTCTGTCACGGTGAACCCCTCTTCATCGTTACGCCTTGCCCAGAGATCCCTGAGAGTCGGAGCCTCATGAGTCACCGTCGCTCCGGGCTCTTTCACGCCTTTCCATCCGAGATGACTGAAGATCGTCGCCCAGTCAGTCCCATGCGTCTTTCCTTCGCCCCAATCCGCCTTGTCGTACACGGGTTTCACGTTCCTTGTTGACGACCATTCTACTCCATAATGCGGATTGAACGTCCTGAAATTGTCCAGCGTCGATAGTTGGGCTGGAGAAGCATCTTTCTTCCCGAGCGTGTTCTCAACGTAGATGAATGGCTTCCCGTGGTACTGATCCACGTTCACCCGAATTATTCCGTGTTGCTCTGCGTGCTGGCTTCCGCCCTTCCCCGCCTCCAGGCCGAGAGCTTCCTCCAGGCCAGGATAGTGAGTCTTTCCTCCAGGCAATTGCCACACGTTGCCATCTGCGTCTATCCAGCCCGACCCCTTCAGATCCTTCAGCTTCACCTTGGTCGCGCCGGCTGCACTCCAGTTCGGCTTACCCTTGCCCACGTTGGCGCCAGTCAGAATATCCACTACCGCCTGACCCTTGGTTCTCTTGGTTCTGTCGATTCGGGCGAACCCCCCTTCCCCAGGCTCCCGTCCCACCCTGACCGGCGGCTCCTCGCCGGCTCCATACGGAATGTCGCTCAACTCTTCGGTGGGAGTTAATTTCTGCCTGGACTCGTACCTAGCCTCTTGATCCGCCAACCACTCGGGATCAATCTCCCCCTGATTGATCTTCTCGAAATCGGATGGACGGACGTGGCGCCGAGCCTTGTCGTTCAAGAAATCCCCGACTTCCTCCAGACTCTTGAACCTGTACCCCAACTCCTCGTTCAAGTGATACAGCAACCACTGAGGATCAGACGGCAGCAGACCCTTCGCAGAACGAGACTTCCCCTTCAGGATTCCAGAGGCAACAATCGCCGGCAACTTCTCCGTCAGCCAATCCGCTTCACTCACGACCCTCTTAGCGAACCTTCCCCCAGTGAGGGGATTCTTCCCCTTCCCAGGGATGAATCTTGAAGTACCTGTTACCCGACGCTCTATTCCCCTGTTTCTCAGGTAGTTGAAGAGACCTACCTCTTCTGGATTGTCGAAGTCCCTCTTCTTTTTCGTCTCCAGCAACTTCGGACGCTTGGCAGTCGCCTTGGCATCTTCGGGCAAAAGCCCCGCCTTTTTGAGCGCAGCCGTCTCTGATTCGCTGAGGGTTGACCCGATCTTCAGCTTCTCCTCCGGAGTCAACTCACGGGTGACTCCCATCTTCTCGTCGAGAGCCGCCATCTTGTCCCTAAAGCGCTGAACCTCTTGAGCTATCCGTACCTCACGGTTCATCCTGTCGAGCTTGAACTGCTGCTCCATGCTCGTTCTGGCGTTCGGGAAGTCTACGTTTGATGGCTGGACAGGTCCAACCTCTCGACTTACCAGCGAACGCTCTGGGGTAACTAGCATCTCTGGAGAGGCCATCTGCGGCTGTGCGGCTTCAGGAGCGACGATAGCCGGCGGAACGGCTTCCGGTGTGGGTGCTGGAGCTATCGCTTGCTCCGGGGCAGGAGACAAGAGTTTCTGTGCCGTTGGAGCCAAAGCCGCCCCTATCGGTTCACCCTTCGCAGCCCCCGCGAGAACTGCCATCGGATTAGGTCTGGGGACGGGGACTCCCTCAGCGATACGCCCACCGGATGCTCCCATGTGCCCCTGCGGAAGTCTTCCCCTTCCGATCAGCCCAAGTGTCGCCAGCCCGAGTAAGGCGTTTGCCCCAGAACGGGTGTATCCGGCCACTCTCTCCCTGAGAGGAGTGCCGGCCGGCATCTCACTGGTCCTCTTCCACTCGTCATAGGCGCCCTTCGCCGCCAGCGGCAATCCGCCATACAGCCCAACAAGAGCGCCCGGAAAACCCATCGGTATCGCCGCCCCAAGAACCGCCCCTGTAGCCAGAGACTTCGGAGTGGTCATCCCTTGGATCATGTCTGCGGCCCCCAGGATTCCGCCCTCCAGAATCTCCCGGCCCGTGCTTCCCTCCGGGTCTGTCGGCGGAATGTCCTGTCGTACCAGATCGCCGGCAGCAACAATCGGCGTGTCCCAAAACGACGTTTTCGGCTTTCTCGGCTCGTTGGGATACCGAAGAAGCATCTGCTTGTGGATGGCATCTCCAGTCGTTCCGGCCGGGAAGTAATGCTTCGCCCCATCAGGTCCGGTCACGGAAACACCGTACCTTCGTTCCATCTCGATTTTTAGGGCTTCTCCCGTCATCCCGGCAGGGAACTTGTTCGGCTTGTTGTCGGGACCATAGACGGTTATTTCCCCGACTTGCGATACTGGAACCCGCTCTGATCCCATTGGAGTGCAGACCCCCCTGGTATTGGAACCGTCATGTTGAATCCGGCGCTGGGAGCTTGTTCGGCCTCGGCCTTGACTTGTACTGGAGCGTTCTGTGATTCCTGGCTGAGATCCGCCCCTTTGCCCATGCCGTACTGAATCACATCCGCCATCGCAGTCACCATCGGATTCTGCGCTTGACGGGCGATCCTTCCGACTTGGGCTCCCCGTCGCTCCGCTACACCGAGAGTCGCCGCCATGTTGCCGGCTATCTTGGGCGACAAGAACGGGGTTGCCCCGGCAGCGTGACCGATCACATTACCCCAGCGTTGAGCGTGACCACGGGAAAACGGATTCATCAGTGACACGAACCCGAAAGCGCTCGCCGGCCCCATCAGTCCCTTCGGGAACCAGTCCTGACTGATCCATCCAGAGAGCGCCGACTGGAGATCGCGTCCCATTCCGGGCGCACGTCGATTCAGCTCGTCTATGAGGGCCATGCGGTATTCCGTGTTCTGCGCGAGATACGTGGACAACTTCCTGATCGCCGGCCCCGGCGCTTCTTTCATCGCACTGAGATTCTTGAGCGAGAACTCTCGCCGCAGTTCCTTCGTGAACTCGGCCATGTCCTCGTACTTACCCACCATATCGTCGTAGCCAGGGACCAGCTTGCCGAGATCCTTGCGGATCAGATCCCTCACGCCCTCGACGTGCGGAGCGATCGACTTCCCTTCGGTGTAGGCTTCTGCGAACATTCGCTTCAGCTTTTGCGCTCCCCTGGGCGTGTTCTCCGTCCATGTTTCCAGAGTGTTGAATAGAGCCGTTAGTCTCTGGCGATCCTGCGGATCAAACACGGTGCTGGAACGGAACGACTCCGGCGTGATCCTCGGACCACGCTTGGTCTGCTGAACAACTACGTTCAGATCGTCAAGCCGCGCCTGGAGTTCAGCCCTTGCGCCCTGGACCGTCGCAGACATATCAATTCCGGGGTCCAGAACCCTCCCGGCATCTGCGGCGAATTGCTGTTTCGTCTTTCCCTCGTAGTTGAGGAGTTTCTCGGTGACGGTATCCAGCGCTTCCTGATCCGTCATCTTTTGGCCGGCCTTGAAGTCCGCGAACGTCTTGGCGCTCGTCTTCCCGGCCTCATACGCCGCCCTTGGCGTGCGCTGAGTTCCGGAAGTCTTTCCAAGAACCGCTAACCCGACGTTCCGCGCACCTTTCAAACCAGCACCAAGCGCCTTCACGGGATAGTTGCCGACATTCGCCCACTCTGCCGCCTTCGCAACTTTCGGCGCCACCCTTGCAGCGCCGGCCGATAGAGACCCAAGCCTTCCCGCTTGACCTAACTTCCCAACGGCCCCGGCTCCCCCACTCAGTATCGCCGCCGCATCCGCAATCGGACTCGCCGGATCTTCGTAGATGGCTCGCTTCCACCCCTCTCCGGTGAGATACCGTTCAGCCAACGCCCCGGAGCCTTGCTTCCACATTTCTCTGCGCCGTTCGTCCTCCGGAGAATCCTTGGAGATCGCCTGGATTAAGGGACTACCAGATGCGGCCTCCATCGCCACGTTAGCGCCCCGAGCCAATTCGGGCCAATAGACGGGATTGAAGAGTTTGAGGACGTTCGCCCCCAGGTTGTACGCAGATCCGGGCAAAGCACGAGCGGAGTGCGCCCAGAACTCCCCGCTCGCCATCGAAGGCATCGGCTCTTTCTGCTGGCCGAAATCAACTTGA
>Ga0208980_10000874_pt1 | contig 17841 bp, 18 predicted proteins | sample WetSurMetagenome_3_FD_187993 | JGI IMG/M metagenome (GOLD analysis project Ga0208980, IMG submission 187993) | Wetland microbial communities from Twitchell Island in the Sacramento Delta, sample from surface sediment Aug2011 Site A1 Bulk (version 2) | ecosystem: Environmental > Aquatic > Marine... | reverse complement strand
GATAAAATCACATTTATTAAATATTGGAACAGTTTCACAACAAAAATAATTATTACAAGGATTAGTAGCTTATTGGAAATTAGATGAAGCAGATGGTAGTACATTAGATTCTGTTGGAAATATATATAATGGAACACCAACCGATATATGTTTAAATGAACTTGGAAAAATAAATACTGCTTATAAATATAACGGTTCTACTTCTAAAATAGTTTTTCCAGATATATCTTCAGGTACTACATATTCTATTTTTATGTGGGTTAAAAGAGATTCAACACAAGCATCCGATGCACCTTTATTAATATATAGTGATTATTATGGACTTTGGCTAGATTCAGGAGGTCGTTTTAATTATTACAACGGTGCTAATAATTATTGTTCTCAAACAGTAGCAAATCAAATATGGACATATGTAGGTATAGTGGTATCTGATTCTAGTAGTAAATTTTATGTAAATAGTGTTGCTTATAATGGAGTTCCTGCACTTATTGCATCTCAAATTTATAATATATCAGGGACTTTTTCAATTTATTATTATAAGGGACTTATAGATGAAATAGGATTTTGGAATAAGGCACTTACGCCTACTGAAGTATCAACTTTGTACAATTTAGGTGTAGGAAAATCTTATCCATTTAATTAACAAATAGTAACAGATAATTTTAATTCATATTTAACAGGAAATCTATTAGGACAAGGAAATTGGATTAGTTCGTATAAAAATATTGAATTAATTGATAATGCAGGAAATAAAGGTTTTAGAGGATCTTTAAATAATGTAAATTGTGCATATATAAATTCTTCTTTTAATGAAAATTAAGCATCAAAAGTTACTTTAAGTATTATGACTACACCAGCGCAATATTCTTATATTGGTACTGCTGTAAGATGTTCATCTTTAAATGCATATTATTATAGAGTAGGAGATGAAGAAAGATTTGTAACTAAAATATATAATGGAACTTTAAATAATATATGTCTTACAGGAGTACAAGATAATAGTACTAATGATGTATTAGAACTTCATGTTGTAGGTAATACACTTACATGTTATAGAAATGGCGAAGTTGATACATCATTAGGTGCTGCAATAGCACCAGCAACAGGTAATGCAGGTATATATGTTGATATAAGTATTTTATCGGGTTCACCTGGTATTTATGCAAGTTCTTATTTTGATGATCAATCTACAATTGGAGATAATTTTATCGGTTGGGAAATATAATGAGTTAAATTAATTAATTAAATTAATTGATAAGTTTAATTTAATTGAAACTATTTTCATATGTATACATATAAATTCTAAAAATATTATTATTTTAAAAATAAATATATGAATAACAGAAATTTATGTAAAACTGTTTTGTCTGTAGGAGGAGAACTTATTCCATTAATTATTTCACCGCAAGATTCTAAAGGTCTTGGATTAATGAACCCCTCAATACTTTTAGATAAAACAAGAATACTACTTAATTTAAGAAATATAAATTATACATTATATCACTGTGAAGGGGAACAATTATTCAATAATCGTTTTGGTCCTTTAGCATATTTACACCCAGAAAATGACTTACATTTAAGAACATATAATTTTTTGTGCGAATTGAACCCAGACAACCTTACTATTAAAGACTATAGTGAAATAGATACATCAACATTTGATAAACCACCTGTTTGGGATTTTGTTGGATTGGAAGATATTCGTCTTGTAAGATGGGAAGATAAATTATATGGATGTGGTGTAAGAAGAGATACCAAACCTAATGGTGAAGGACGAATGGAATTATCTGAATTAATAATAAAGCCATCTTCTGAAATAAAACAAAATGAAAGTCCCGTTAAAGAAGTTAGTAGATCGCGTATAGAACCACCAAAAGATAAAAATTCTTATTGTGAAAAAAATTGGATGCCTATATTAGATATGCCATATCACTTTGTGAAATGGGTTAACCCTACCGAAGTAGTTAAAGTTTTTCCTGCTGCAAAATCATCGCAAACAGTTTTTTTATCCAATAGTCATATACCTAATTTACCTGATTTTAGAGGAGGTTCACAAATAATTAATTGGAGACAATATAGAATGTGTGTTATTCATGAAGTAGATCTTTTTAAGAATAAACTAGAACAAAAAGATGGTAAATATAGACATCGATTTGTAATATGGGATAAAAATTGGAATATTGTTAAATTATCTGATCCATTTTCTTTTATGGATGGAGAAATTGAATTTGCTTGTGGAATGACAATCTATAAAGATAATGTATTGATTAGTTTTGGATTTCAAGATAATGCAGCATTTATTTTAAAAATGCCAATGAAATTTTTTGAATCATATGTTGGTTATCCTAATTTTAAAAATTTTTTTAATTGGGGTAATATGTTAAAAATTAATGGATATGTAGATGTAATCAACGAAGAAATATTTGTAAATAACATATATGAAAAATTCTTTAAAGTACAAGAAAATGATGTAATAGTAGATATTGGTGCAAGTGTAGGCCCATTTTTATATTCTGTATTAGATAGAAATTTTAAACAAGCATACTGTATAGAACCCCAAAAAGATTTATTTGAAACCATGAAATTAAATCTTAAATCATCAAATATCACTCTCATCAATAAAGGTGTTGCTGATAAAGATGATGAAGTTTTAATAAGTTCTGCATATGATACAACTGAAGGAAGATTTTTGATTAATGGGATGAGATTCGATACATTTTTAAAAACATATAATATTGAACATATTGATTTTTTAAAAATGGATTGTGAAGGTGCAGAATATGATGTGTTTAATGATGAAAATTTACTTTGGATTAAACAAAATGTTCGAAAAATTGCGGCAGAAATACATTTAAGTTCAGAATCGTTATTAAAAAAATTTAAACACTTTAGAGATACTTATTTAAAACAATTTGAGCATTATGAAGTATATTCAATGGATGGCAAAAATGATATTAAATGGGATATATGGAATAATGATAAACTTTTTGGCATGATAATGCTTTATATAGACAATACAATTCCAACACCTATAATTGAAATACCAATAATTGAAACACCAATAGAAAAAATTGAAGAAATATCTGAAGTTGAAACTTTGAAAAAATGGAAAGCTTCAACATGGCCATCATTAGAAATAACTACAACAATTCGTGCTAAAGGTTGTACCGTAAATTGTGTATTTTGCCCTCAAAAAGTTTTGGTAAATGCATATGAAGGCGAAAGAATAATGTTATTAGAAAACTTTAAACAAGCCATTGATAAAGTTCCTAAAGAAATTGTCATAATATTTTCGGGATTTTGTGAACCTTGGTTAAATAAGAATTGTACAGATATGGTTCTTTATGCATACGAAAAAGGCCATAAAATTGCGGTATTCACTACTGGAATAGGTATGAGTATCGAAGATTTTAATAAAATAAAGCATATTCCATTTTCAATAGGCCCAAAAGATCCAATATTTTCATATAAAGGTGAACCAATGTTCAATGGTGGATTTACATTACATCTTCCTGATAATGAAAATTATGCAAAACACCCAATTACTGAAAAATATATTAAATTATTAGAACATATTAAGAATTCATATAATGAAATATCGGGTATTCGCATAGTATGTATGGGAACTGTTCATGATAAAATTAAACATATATTTTCAGGAGCAAATCTTATTGATTTATGGGCAAGAGCTAATAATGTTAACAAAGAAATGGAATTAAAACCAGAATTAAAAGCATTAGAAAATAAAGGATTGTGGAAATCTGCATATCGTGGTGAAGAACCTACAACATGTGGTCTTGATGAAAAACTTTATCATAATGTGTTACTTCCTGATGGAGATATAGTACTATGTTGTATGGATTATAATTTAGATCATGTTCTTGGAAATTTATACACACAAGAATATGAAGATATATTACCAGAACTAAATACACCATTTGAACTTTGTAGATTTTGTGAAAATGGTGTATTTATAAAAAATGAAAAAATATGATACATGATTTAAATACAGCATTGCATAATTATATAAGTGACCCTAAAAATGCTTTGTATAATTTTACACTTGCAAGAGTTTATGAACAAATGGGACACTCGGCTGCAGCTGCGTCATTTTATATAAGAACGTCAGAATTTAGTTTTGATGATTTATTGACATATGAAGCTATATTACGATTAGGCCTTTGTTTTCAAAAACAAGGATCACGGGTTTTTACAACAAAAGGTTTATTTTTAAGAGCAATATCTTTATTACCTACAAGACCTGAAGCATATTTTTTACTATGCAGAATATATGAACATTGTAAAGATTGGCAAGAATCTTATACATGGGCAGTTGTTGGAGAATCATTAATAGAAGAACCGACACAATCTTTAAAAACTGATGTAGAATATCCAGGTAAATATGGGTTTACATTTGAACGAGCTGTAACTGCATGGTGGATAGGACTAATTGATGAATCATTACATTTATTCAGACAATTAGATAAAAACATAAAAATGCAAGAAATTTATAAAAATATTACAAGGAACAATATAATTAATCTTGGAGACAATTGGAAAAATCCTATATTATATAATAATTCATTATATGAGCATTTAAAAATAAAATTTAATGGATCTGTTGATATAGAAGAAAATTATTCACAAAGTTATCAAGATATGTTTGTTTTAACCATGCTCAATGGTAAAAAGAATGGAAAATATCTTGAAATTGGATGTGCAGATCCTTTTTATGGAAATAATACAGCTTTATTAGAAAAGAAATTTGAGTGGACTGGCTTTTCTATTGATTTTGATAAATCACAAATAGATAAGTATATTGGAGTTAGAGATACACAGACAATTTGTGCAAATGCTACAAAAATAGACTATAAAGAATTATTAAAAAATGATAAAGATTATGATTATCTTCAACTAGATTGTGATCCACCAAGAATTACATTTGAAGTTTTAATGAAAATTCCTTTTGAACTTCATAGATTTGCAGTTATTACATTTGAACATGATCATTATTCTGATGATAATAGTGGAATACGCGATAAATCAAGAAAATATTTAGAATCACAGGGTTATGAATTAGTTGTAGCCAATATATCGCCAGATAAATACAGCGCATATGAAGATTGGTGGGTTCATCCTAAATTAATTGAAAGAGAAATAATAAATAAGATAAAAGATATATCGGATAAACCTAAAAAATCTGATGATTTTATGTTAGGACGAATATGATAGAAAAAATAAAACAAATAATTAAGGGATATATTTTATGGGTTTGGTATTATTTATATAAACCATATCGCAATAAAAGAAAAAAGGAAGCTATTCGAAGAATGAAAATTTGTGAAAACTGTGAGTATTTTTGGAAACCAGCAGGTAATTGTACTATTTGCGGTTGTATAATGTTAGTGAAGACAAAAATGTTTTTCCCTTTAGATAATGAAAGAATTAGTATTGGAGGATGTATTAAACGTAAATGGTAATTTTTTAACACATTGATATATATAATATAAATATTTTAAACTAAAATTTAATAATGATATGGAAAAAGAACAAAAAATACGCAAAAGAAGATCAGAAATGACTTTAGAAGAACTTACTGCAAAAGAAAGTGAACATCTAGAAAAAAGAAAAGTAATTGTAGATGGTTTTATTTCAAAAATTCAAACTAGAATAGATGCAGCTAAGACACGTAATGATACTGCTGAAGCTACAAGACTTGAAGATTTATTAAAACGACACAAAGAACATAAAAAAGAATTAAATGATACAAATGTAAATGTTATCGCTAAAAAACGTTTTGATAATATTCAAGAACGTGAAAATAAACATCAAGAACGAATAAAGGAAATACAAAATAAACCAAATATTCTTAAAAATATGAATTAGTTATATATTTGCCATATTAGGATATTGGTTTTTTTTATTGAATATATAAATAAAACTATTATGTATGGCAGATCTTCATGCAAATAATGAGCAACCATTAAATGCAGCATTTCCTTTAACTTCTAAAAGTTCAATTATACCTGATGTAAACCAAACAGTTTCGGGCGCTACACCAGCATATGAAATTACATCTAAATTGACATCTGCACTTGCAAATTATTATGCAATGAATGAAATTGTTAATCAGTTGATAGGATATGATGCTAAGTGGTTTAGAGCTATACCTCAACAACGTTCAAAAGACGTAATTTTTCAAGAATACACTTTATATAATGTTGATGAATGTCCATTAGATGTTAAAGTTGTACTTCCAACTGGCATGCCGCCTGATAGTGTTTATAATTATGATTTAATGGGGCTTGAATATAATGTCCCATTTGAAGTTCAAATTGATAAGAAATATTGGGAATCAATTGCGGGATATGGTACAGCACCTCAGAAAAAAGATATTGTTTATTTTCCTATATCAAATAAACTTTTTGAAGTTGAATCTGCTTATTTATTTAGAGGATTTATGGAACAAGAAACTACATGGAAATTAAATCTTACTAAATATCAACCTAAAGCAGCAAGAAAAGAACCTGATTTGGTTAAAGAAACAATTGATCAATACACAGTTAGCACTGAAGAATTATTTGGTCAAAAAATCGATGATGATGTAGCAAAACTTGTAGATGATAAACAATTTAATCAACACAATTCAATGGCGAAAGATAAATATAAATCATTTGATCCATCATTGAATACTATTTCAAAATCTATAGAAATATATGGTACAGTTGTTGCACAATCATTTTACGATTTACAAATATCAAAATGGTATGATGCGATTACATATAATGCAACAGATATAATCAACACACACGATAATAGAAGCATAATTGCTTGGATACAACTTTGTAAATCACCTGTATCCAATAAACAATTTAATGTAGCATCTATAACACCAATAATATCATTAGATCCTTTTTTACTTTATGCATATGATCCTTCATTATATAGTAAAGCTAATTATAGTATCACACTTAATACTGCAGCAAAACTTTCAGATATAGGAATAGATGAAAATGTTGTGATATCTCGTTCTGGTGCACTTAATTTTTATGCAAAAGTTGTCGCAATAAGCATAAATCCATTAACATATTATTGTTTAATAAATCCATTTGTTTTGGAAGATCTTGAAGAGATAAAGCCAACAGATCCAAGTACACAAATTGGTTGGGCTACACAAAAAGAATATAAATTAATAAAAAAAGAACCTCTTTCTATTTTAGATGGTGTCAATGATTTTGGAGAACACGTATTTTCAGTAAACGTATATGCAAATCAATATATAGCAATCAATTATGGACATACATATGCAAATGATGATGCGTATGTTGTGAGATTACCTGATAAACTTAATGATAATGAATGGTATGGAATAATAATTAATATTGCAAATTATTGGAAACAATATAATGTTTATGTTTGGAAGAAACACGAAACAGATAAAAATGCCAAATTACAAAATATATTTTATGAGACTATGCAACTTTATCCTGAGGAAATTGCGGTTCATGAGTTTACAATTAATAGATCACCTGGTTATTTAACAAATTTAAGATTGTATAATACAACAATTGAAGAAGAAAAGATGTCAAATGAATTATTAACATACTTCATTAAAGATGGCGATCAAAGTTTAATAGCTGATAATTGTGACCCTCGTTTACGTCTCAATTACATTACGAAACAGAGATAACTATGAGAGCCAAATACATATATGAAAAATTTGAAGAAAATTCGGATCCTGTTGAAGACTTAGGTATTGGATTAGTAGGAAAACTTAAAAATATTCATACAAAACAAGAACTTATAGAGAAATTTCCTGATGCTCAACGTGTAGCGAATTATATATCACGTTCAATTTATTCTATAAATAAAGATAAAAATTTATTTGTAGTAGTTGATAATTATGCTACAGGGCCAAAACCTCATTATTTTATGGATTTTACAGATAGATTTGAGATCGTTCGCGTATTTAAAACAACTGGTGATGGAAAAGAGACAACAATTTGGTATAAACCTTACGATCAATGAATATATAATTACTAAAATAAAATATTATGAAAATTAAAGAAGAAGGTAAAAATTCTATGAATATATAAATAAATGTATATTTATGAAAAAAGAATTTAATTTTATTTATATTACTACAAATTTAATAAATGGAAAACAATATATAGGCGATCATTCTACAAATAATTTAAATGATAATTATTTAGGGAGCGGAAGACCATATTTAAAACGAGCATTATCTGAATATGGAAAAGAAAACTTTAAAAGAGAAATTATTGAATTTTTTGATACAAAAGAAGAAGCATTTAATACATAAGAAAAATATATTAATCAATACAATACTTTAGTTCCAAATGGATATAATATAAGTCCTAAAGGAGGGTATGGTATAAGTGGAAGTTATTTATCTGAAGAAACGAAAATAAAAATCGGAGAAAAATCTAAATTAAAAATATATTCTGATGAATATAGAAAAAAATTAAGTAAAGCACATAAAGGGAAAAAATTTTCCGATGAACATAAACAAAATATGGGAAAGGCTCGTATTGGTAAAAAACTTTCTAATGAAACCATAGAAAAATTAAAATATCGTAAATCAGAAGATCATAAGAAAAAATTAAGTGAAGCACATAGAGGAAAAAAATTATCTGAAGAAACAAAAATAAAAATAAGTGAAAGTAGTAAAGGCCGAAAATTATCTGAAGAAACAAAAATAAAAATGTGTAAACCTTTAACAGAAAAACATAAACAAAATATCAGCAAAGGTTCTAAAGGAAAACTTAAAGGACTTTTATCAGAAGAACATAAACGACATATAAGTAATGCAAAAAAAGGAAAACTTATAGGACCAAATAAAAAGAAAAAAATATTAACAGAAACACATAAACAACATATGAAAATAGCACAACAAAAAAGATGGAATAACATAAAATTAAAACCTATTTAAAATGCGAATAAAGGATGAGCGAGATGAGCTCAAAAATATGTTGGATAAGGCACCTGAAAAGATTGATAAGAATGTAGCTGTGCCCGGTGAAGATTTAGTAGAACTTGCTCCCGAACCACTTATTAGTGTAAACTTCGATGATTTGAAAAAGCAATGCGAGAAAGATGCACGTAAAATGATAAAAAATGCTATTTCATTTATGATACCATTAGATATGATACGTGAAAACAAATATCTTAAAGATAAGTTTAACGTTGATGTAATGTCCTTATCAGGAATGATATATCAGTTGAAATCAAACGAAATAGTTCAAAAAACATTAATGGAACAAATTAGTTTAGGTATGGCACATCCTCGTATGTTTGAAGTGTATGCAGGAATGTCAAAAACTCTTGGAGACCTTAATAAACAATTACTTCAAACAGTTGAGGCTATCAAAGAAACATATAAAGGATTTAAAGAAGATGTTCGTGAAAAAAGAACTGAAGCAATAGGTCCTGGAACAACAACTAATGGAATGTTAACTTCAGGTGATGGTAGTATAATAACTCGAGGAACTAAAGAGTTAATTAATAGAGTTAAAGCTGTTAAAAATCAAAATGGTAATGACCAATCATATATTGATGAAGAGAAACTGATACCTAATATTAATATTGATGATGCACAATTAATTCATTAATTTATGAATATATAAATAAAAATGAATCATCAAAAAATCTATGAATTAATAATAAAAAGTGCTATATCTAAAGATAGAATTAAACATAATGAAAATTATTATGAAGAACATCATATATTACCAAAATGTTTAGGTGGTGTAGATGTTGAGAATAATCTCGTTTTATTAACTGCAAAAGAGCATTTTATTTGTCATAAATTATTAACTTATATTTATAAAGGCAATAGAAAAATTGCTTGTGCATTTCATTATATGGCATTCAGCAAAAAATATGGAAAGATTGTTTCGGGAAGAGATTATCAATATGCTAGAGAATTAATTAGTTTTACCCCTATATCTTTAGAAACTAAAATTAAAAAAAATAAATCATTAAAAGGAAGAATATTTTCTAAAGAAACCATAAATAAAATGCGTATTGCTCAATCTGGAAAAAATAACCCCATGTATGGAAAAAAACAATCTGAAGAAACAAAAGAAAAAAGAGCAAAAAAACTAAGAGGAAGAAAACGATCTGAAGAATCAAAAAAACGCATGAGAGAAGCTGCTCTAAAACGAACAAAAATTCAAATTCCTTGGAATAAAGGATTAAAAAAAGAAACAGATGAAAGAGTACGTAAAAATGGTCAATCTTCAGGAATTTCTCGTGTTGGAATGCCGTGTTCTGAACTTAAAAAAGAAAAATTAAGAAATCATACACACACAGAAAAAACAAAAATTAAAATGCAAAAATCACAAAGTAAAAGAAGAATATTAGAAAAAATAATACGGTAATTATGCAAACTTCAACAGTATGGAATAGCGCACTTGTTAATCAATGTGTAGAGAAACTTCGTCTCGGATTACCAACTGATATGGCGGCCTTTCACCAAAATAATATTGAGTTAAAAGCAGCAGATTTGTTATATCAGTTAACAGCCGAAGAAATAGATGAATTCCATAAATGTTCGCAAGACATAATTTATTTTGTAGAAAAATATTGTAGATTTTTAACTGATAAAGGACGTAGATTAGTTCAGTTAAGAGATTATCAGAAAAAGATACTAGAATCATTAGCAGAAGAACATTATATTGAAGCTCTTGAAGAATTTGGTCCTAAAAATAGAAACGTAATAACACTTGCTAGTAGACAGATAGGTAAAACAACAACTATATCTGCATTTTTCTCTTGGTATATGTGTTTTCATAATGATAGAAATTTAGCAATTCTTGCAAACAAAGAGAAAACTGCATTTGAAATTGTATCTAAGGTGACTGATGTATTCAAAGGATTACCATTCTTTTTAAAACCAGGAATTGTTAGTATAGGCGCAGGAGGAATGGTTCTTGATAATGGATGTAAATTATTATCCCAAGCAACTACCAAAACAGCACAAATCGGTTTTACAATTCACGTTCTATACGCCGATGAGTTCGCACACATTCAAGCTAATATAGTAAATGATTTCTGGCGATCAGTTTATCCTACACTTGCTTCTTCTGATGTATCTCAGTGTATTATCACATCAACACCTGCAAGTGAATATGATCTCTTCTTTGAAATTTGGAGTAAAGCATTAAAGGGAAACAATTCTTTTTTACCATTTAGAGTTGATTATTGGGAAGTTCCAGAACATAATCAGGAATGGGCCGAAAGAACTAAAAAAGACTTTGGCGAAGAAAGATTTGCGCAAGAGTTTGAACTTTTATTTAACCGTGGTGATACATTACTTTTAGGTGCTAACGATTTTAGTTTACTTAAAAGAATAGAAAAAGATTATGTTTTTCAGACACTAGAAAAAACAGATCTTGATGAAAGTTTATATCGTAATTTACTATGGCATCCTAATTTTGATCCAAATGAAGATTTTGATAAAAAGACAACTAGATTTGTTTTAAGTGTTGATACAGGTGATGGTAAAGATGAGGAAGAAATAAAAGATAATGACTATAATGTTTGTAATATATTTAAAGTAGAACCAAGAAGTTTAGTTCAATTGAACAGACTTCGAAAAGATGAAGCAAGAATAAAAAATATGTTTCGTTTAACTCAAGTGGGCATTTATAGAGATAATATAAAGGATGAAGAAAATTGTGCAAAGGTAACAAGATCTCTTGTTTTTAATCAATTTGGAGAAGATCTTTGCAGAGTTTTAATTGAAATGAATTTTAATGGTAAGCATTTTCTTGATAAATTTTCTCAGCATGATAAATTTGATGATTTGGTAGTATTGCATACTTATCATACAAAACCTATCATTGGAGAAAAGCCTCCAAGAAAAAAACCAGGATTTAGAGTTGGTCAAGATCGAGATTTCTTTTGTAAATTAGGAAAATCATTAATGACAAAAAAATTAATATTAATAAATGAGTCTGAGACTGCTAGAGAATTTAGAGGATTTGGAAAAGATAAAAAAGGAAAATATAGAGGAATAGGAGTGCATGATGATATAGCAATGAGCACAATAAACATTTCACGTATGTTTGAAGAATCAGAATATGAAGAATGGTTATATGATCTATTTGAAGATTTATCAGATTCTCCAGTAAAAAAACTCATAGCTAAATTATTAGAAGAATATATTGAAGAAGGTGAAGTGGAAGATAATTTATATAAAGCGATGTATGACGAATCTCAAAAAGAAATGACAGAAGCTGCTATATTAAAAATGTTAAATCAATCAAATAAAGATCCGAGATATTCTCCGGGGTCTACTTTAAGTAAAATTGGAACTGGATTTCCTTGGAGAAAAAGTTAAATTTGACATGTAAAATTTATGATATATAATAAAAAGAACATTCTTTTTTAGAATAAATAGAATAAAAATAATATAATGATATGGCAAAAATCGCATTAGATTTAACACAATTCAAATCAGCCGGTGTTTATACTGTTGAAATTGACAATTCAGAACGTATAGTTGTGACTACACAGTCACTAAGATTAGTTCCGGGGTTTTCAGCTCAAGGTCCTTTCAATACGCCTGTATTCATCAGATCAACACGAGATCTTGAAAAATTTTATGGAGTTACTGATCCTAAGTTGGAGAAAAAGGGTTCGTTCTTTCACAGATCAATTCAAACATGCTTATTAACAGCACCCGTATTTGCTATAAATCTTTTGAAAGTTAATACAATTGATGCAACATTAAATACTGATACTGTTGATTTAATAGCATTTGGATTAAACTCAAATTCAACACTTAACACAGGAGATAGTGATACAGTTGAAAGTGATTTATTTGTTAATTTCTTTAATCGTCAAAGATTTTGGACTCCAGATACAGATTATCTTCAAGGAGTTGTTGTTAACAAATATGGTTCAGGTGATATGTATAATGCTCCTTTACTTCAAATTGTTAATACAGGAACTAAAGACATTTCATTCATTGTTAGAAAAGCACAAGGATTAACTCAATATAGTGTTTATGCAATAGATTGGTATGGTGGTCCAGGTAACATTCCTTATGAATGGATTCGTCCTTATGATTATGTTAAAGATTATTTTATTCAGATTGTTGCTATAGAAGGTGATTGGACTGATTACGGTAGATTATCCACAGACCCATATTATTCACAATTCTTTAATGCAAATGGTGTTATTCCAACACAACTTACTAATTTCATGAATTCTTCACAAATCAATTTAATAGGTTCATGGACAGGTTGTATTATTCCTGAATTTAAAGATCAAACAGGTTCAGAACAATTTATTGAATCTGTTATCAATGCTGGAACATCAATTACCGGAATCATGGTAAATGTTAATCAACAAGCACTTGAAGAATTAAACTGGAATACTGATACAATGTCATGGGTTCTTGGAGAAGCTGCAACACCAGCACCATTCCAAGTTGATTTAGTTGGTCACAATTTAATTGATCAAACAACTATTGATACACAATTTTTAAGTTATGATATTAGTGTTGCTGATGTAGTACTTCATACTACCGAAGTTCTTGTAGCTCTTGACTCAACAGGAAGAAGTTTTTCTCTTCCAAATGCAGGCACAGGTATTTACACAAAAATTACCGTAGGAACTCTTATTGAAAAATCTACTGCAGCCGGAGAAATTCCAGGTGTAACATATGTTACTCAAAAATATTTTAATGGTACAAATTATGTTATTGCAACTGCTGAAGCAGTTGATGCAGGAACAAGAATAATTCAAAAACCTATAGATGATGCTTCAATAGCAACCGCATACAAATTTAAGAAACTTGATGGATTACATCTTGGATATCGTCACCTTCCAGGATACGATGAATTAGGCGCTCGTAATGCAGAAGAAGGCGTTGAAAAGATTTATGGCATGTTATTTGATGGTGGAATCTTAAGAGGTTTAACTAATAAAGATATGATAGATTATCGTTATATTGTTGATACAATGGCTTTTGGCCTTAGATCAGAAATGGGTGGTAAATCATATCTATCAAAATTAGCCAAAGCAAAAGGTAAATGTACTGCTATCATAAGTGCTCCTTCAATTTCACAATTTGCTGCATCACATAATCCTTATTTCTGTGATACATTTGTAAGTGGTGTAGATCCAGTTCCAGTATTTAGTACTGAATGGATACCTGAAGGTGGTAACCCTGATATGCCAAGAGACTTTAGATTCACATTCCCGAATGAAGAAAATGGAGCTAAATACGCAGGTATATTTGGCCCATTCTTAAGATATAATGAAGGAGGAAAACTTATCAATGTTCCACCTGCTCCTGATGTAGCAAACGCATACGTAAGAAAATTCTTAGGCGGTGACCCATTCGCAATTGTAGCAAACAAGAATGGTATTCTTGCTAATTCTAATCTTGCAGGTGTAGAATATATGATTGACAAAGTAGACAGAGATTATCTTGAACCATTTGGATACAACTCAATTATTGAAAGAGCTTCTACTGGACAGATAATGATTTACTGTAACACAACAGCGTATCAAACAGTTAAGAGTGACTTCAATAACTTACATGTTAGAGAATTACTTAACACAATTGAAATTCAAGTTGAAGAAGTTCTTAAAGATTACATTTTCGACTTTAACAATCCTGTAACTAGACTTAATATTATAAATTCAGTATCTCCAATACTTGAAACTATTAAAGATGCTGGTGCATTAACTAATTATGACATTGTCATGGATGAAACTAATAACACAGAAGAATTGATAGCTGAAGGCTTTGGAATAATTGATATCGGAGTTTGGGTTACCGGTGCTCTTACGAAAATTGTTAACAGAATTACTGTTAATACTAATGCAGGTATAAGCACAGGCGGATTTATATACTAATAAAATAAAATAAATAAAAAGATATGGCAGATTTCAAATCCCAAGGCACATTTGGATTATCACACTTTAGAAATTCTCGAGCTGCGCAAGAACTATACGAACCGGTATATCTTAACTTGTTCACCGTACAATTTCAATTACCAGCAAGTATGGGTGTTACTCCAGAAGAAACTAATCTCCTATTAGAGAACGTACAAACTATCGGTGGATTAAAATCACATAAATTTCCATCAAATCTTCTTTCACAACAATATAAGTGGGCAACAAGAAGATTTGCAGGAGCTAAGCCTACAGAAACTACTATGGATTTATCATTAACTTTTGAAGTTAACGTTGATCGAACTCCAAGCATGTATATTCTTAAGCTTCTTCGTAGATGGTGTGACTTAGTTTATGACCCACTTACAGGACGTACTGGTATCAAGGCAGATTATGTTGCTCCTTGGATGTTAATTACAATGTATGATAGAGCAGCTCGACCATTCTGGCAATGGAAATGTTACAATGTATTTCCAATGAGTGCACTACCTGAACCCGCATTAAACTATATGAGTGAAGAAATCTATAAAGTAACTGATTTCTTAGTCGCAGTAGATATGTGGGACGAAACTATCGTGTAATTAAAATAACGTATAGAGTGTGAGAAAAGTTGTTGCAGAAAATTTGAATGAGTATTGGACATCAACCGACACAGGCGCTGGTTTATATACTGATTATTCACCTACACAACAAAGAGGACCTGAATCAGAAAATCAAGAAGATTTTTCAGAGATGGTTCCTCCACCAAATATGAAATTAACACCTGAAGATTTTGATGATTATGTAACACAATTAATTGATTTCATACCACAATCTCCAGTAATGGCTGTTAAAATATTTAAAGTTGTATTGACTACTCATCCATATCTGAGAAGAAAACCTATAGGCTTTAAATCAAATAATCCGTATGAGCCAACAATAAATAAATTTTTAACGGCAGTTAAAATGTTAACGGAAAGATAAGATAGAAGGAGAAGAAATTCTCCTTTTTTTATGAAACTTTGACAGTTTTTTAACATACTATAATATATAATATAGTAATAACATTTTAAATGTATAAATATGGCAGTTGAAAAAGAAGATCAAGAAAAAATTCTTAAAGAATATGTTCAAAAACAAGAAAGCCCAGTAGTTGCATCTGCACCTATTGGTCCTCAAATAACTGAAATACCCGGAACAAAATTACCTTGGCAAAAAACTGAAAGTGATTTTGCTATAGGCAACCAATTGGGATGGATACCTCTTCCGGTAAAGGATCTTCCTACACAAGGATTATTCTATCCTGTTGACACTGCAATTGCAATTCGTGCAGCTAATGGTGGAGAAATAAGACACTGGTCTACACTTCAAGAAGAAGATCTTGCAGCATTAGATGATATGTTAAATTATGTAATTGAACGCTGTGTTACAATAAAATCAGGAACTGATAATGTACGTCTATCATGGAAAGATATAAAAGAGGTTGATAGATTTTATATTCTTTTAGCTATTCATGAATTAACATTTGCAGAAGGAGAAAACAAACTTCAAGTTAAGATTACGGACACTAAGAAATTAGATGTTAGAAAAGAAATGGTAAATTACATTACTTTAGATCCTAAATTAATGCAATATTATGATGAAGTTGAAAGATGTTTTGTTTTAAAATTTAAAACAGGCAGAGTTGTTAAATTGGATCTTCCTTGTATAGGCGTAACTCAATGGCTTAAAAATTATGTAATTAGAAAAAGAAATAGTCAAGAATATATTGAAGAAGACTATCTTTCTTATGCACCGTTTATTATTAGAAATTGGAGAGGATTATCCGAAGATCTTTACGTACAACATGTTGAAGATTCTAGAAAATGGGATGTAGCAACTATTTCATTATTAGTTTATGTTAAAAAGCTTTTTGCTGATGCTATAAATCCTGTTATAAGATTCACAGATGATGGAGGTATGGAACAGGTAGTTCCACTGAACTTTCAAGGAGGAGTTAAATCTCTTTTCCTTATTTCAGATCCATTTGGACAATTGGAGTAATATTGAATTCATATTTACATTTAAATTACGTATTCCACCAATGGAATTACGGCAATTAGAGTTTTACACAATTCAATATATTCTTAAAAAATACGAAGAATACGTTGATAAAGAAAATAAAGAATACGAAAAACAACGTAAAGATTCAGATAAACAACAAAGTTCTTCAAGCTATAAATTACCCTCTAATCCTTATGGTGATTTTAAACAACCTAAGTTTGAAATGCCAAAATTTGCTCTCCCTAAACTTTAAAGACTCGAAAGAGTCTTTTTTGTTTTTAAAGATATATAAAATAAACTTAAAACATTAATGCGAACTGCACCAGAATTACTTACAGAAATATTAAATGTACTTGGTAAGATAAACACAAATGTAGAATCTATGAAAGGTTCTAGTCCTGGTGCACACGGAGGTGTAAAACCACCTACAGCTGAACAAAAGAAACAAGCTAAAACAGCTATGGGTGGATTTGATGTAAAAGATTTTGCTCAAGATAAAAAAACTACCGATAAACTTAGAGACACAGTTGACGCTATAAAAATATTAAGTGGTGCATTGGGTCCATTATCTGCAGGACTTATAAAATTTGGATTAATTCCTAAACCATTTAAAAAATCTATATCAGAATTTATACGAGATGTATTAACTCAAGCAACTACCGAAGATAATCTTAACGCATCGCAAGCAGCAAAAACAGTTGCCGAAGCATTAGGAATACTTTCTGATGCAATTCCAAAATTAGGCAAATCTGTATTTCAATTTGGAATGATGGAAAAATTGGGATTTGTATCGGCAACAAAAAAAGGTATAAAAATGTTAATAGATGTATTAACAGGAAAAGATGCGTTAAGTGTTGAAACTGCTAAAAAGGCTGCTCAAGC
>Ga0208980_10000873_pt1 | contig 17845 bp, 17 predicted proteins | sample WetSurMetagenome_3_FD_187993 | JGI IMG/M metagenome (GOLD analysis project Ga0208980, IMG submission 187993) | Wetland microbial communities from Twitchell Island in the Sacramento Delta, sample from surface sediment Aug2011 Site A1 Bulk (version 2) | ecosystem: Environmental > Aquatic > Marine... | reverse complement strand
CCATGAAGACCGTAGTGGTTGGAGGTCATTCGCGAAAGGTCGGGAAAACGTCGGTTGCCTCCGGCCTGATACGCGGCTTGAGGGAATATTCCTGGACCGCGGTCAAGATCTCCTCCCACTGGCATGGAGAAAACAGCAGCCTGAACGGCAGAGAGCCGGAGGAAGACTTCAGCATCCTAGAAGAAACAAATCGCGGAGGGCTCTCGGATACTTCGCGGTTCCTGGCCGCGGGCGCCGCCCGGTCTTTTTGGGTGCGCTTCCGGAACGATGGATTGACCGACGCAATTCACGCGTTGTTGCCTATCCTGAAGTCCAGCGATTTTGTCATGATCGAGAGCAACCGCGTGCTGGAATTTGTTCCGCCCGATATCTATCTCGTTGTGCTCCGCTATGACGTCGAGGATTTCAAGGAGAGTGCGCGCCGGACGCTGGCACAGGCTCATGCGGCGGTCGTTCTGGATTGCGGTTCGGCGACTCCGTCATGGAAAAAGATGGCTCTGGAGGCTTTGGCCCCTGTGCCTGTCTTTGTCACCAGAGATGCGCGGCAGCTTCCGGAAGGGCTCATCGAATGGGTGGGTGCGCGTCTGGCCTGAGCCCTGAGGCTGTTCTTCAGCAGCCTGCAGGACAAAAATTCCCAAGCGGAAGAAACCGTTTTCCCGGTATCGGCTTCCCCCCTATTTTTTATTTTCGAGCGCCTGAGCCTGGCGGAAGCACTCGATAGCTTTGTCGTCCTGTCCCAGGCTTTTGTACAGGTACCCCTTCTCTTTCAAAACGGCGACCTGGCTCTCGTTTTTCCTGAAAAACCGGGAATTCCTGTCGATCAGCTGCAAACCTATGGATGCCTGGCTTTGCTGGAGGAACTGATTGCTGAGATACAGCAGGGATTTCAGCAGGAGGGGTTCCTGGCTTTCGGGCCACTTCATCTCGAAGATCTTATTGGCCTCCGTCAGGGCTTTGTCGTACTCCTTCTTTTTGATAAGCAGCAGAACAATCTCGTGCTGCATTTCAGCCATGCTTTTGGTTTTTTCCAGGCCGGAATCGCCCGCCTGGGCGGCGGACAACGGCCTTACGGGAATCATGCCAGCCAGAAGAAACAAAAGCAGAATCCCCGCCGGGATCCTCTTGGATAGACGCAGTCCATTATCCGTTCTCATTGATCCTCCATCCGAAACGGGTTGCCCATGGCTGTGGCCTTGAGTTTCGCAAAGGGATTGGCGGCGCCGGAGCTTCCGTTCGTGAATCTGGCCCTGAAATCCGAAAATACCGGCTGAGCGGGCTCATGCGCCTGCCGGTACCGCATGTATTGAGAAATGTAGTCGTCCAGGTTTCGCCGCTGAAGCTGATGGTACTGCATGAAGCCGAGTGCAATAGCCGCCGCAATTGCCAAGGTCGCCATCGCCCAGCGCCAGCGGCCCGGGGCAAGGAAGCTGAAAAACGATGGAGAGGATGACGGGGCGGCAATGCGCGCGCGCACCAGATTCCAGGCCCCAGGGCGGACTTCCAGGTCGGGCGTGTGGGACGCTACGAATGCGGCGGCTTCCCGGAGACTGCGCACTTCATCGGCGCAGGACGCACAGGCCGCCAGGTGAGACTGGACCTGCTCCGCGCGGGCGGCGCTCAGCTCCCCGTCCAAATAGGCAGTTAAATCTTCAGCGCACCGTGCGCAATCCATTTCACACCTTCAGGTAATTTTTGACACGCTCGCGAACCTCCAGCCGGGCTCTGTGAATATCGGTTTTCACGCTGGGGAGGCTGTGGCCGACAATGTCGGCGATCTGCTGGTAGCTCAAGCCCTGAAGCGCGGAAAGCACAAAAACCTCCCGGTATTTCTCCGGCAGGCCGGCGATGACCTCGGAGACAACATCGTCGAGCTCCCCGCTTTGAAAAGCCTCGTCCGGATTTTTCCTTACATCCGCAACCTGAGTCACCATGCGGCCATCTTCGTCCAGGGCATCCACGGAAACCATTGAAGGCGTGCGCTCCCTGTATCTCTGATAGACAAAGTTCCGGGCAATGCGAAAAAGCCACGGCTCGAACTTGCCGTTATCCTTCAGGCTTCCAAGTTTCTGGTAGACCGCCACAAAAGTTTCCTGCGTAAGATCCTCGGCTTCCTCCTGCGAGTTCACCATTCGAAAGACAAAGTTAAGAATTCTGCGGGCAAAAGCCTCATAAATTTCCTGAAAGGCGTCGACATTCCCGCCCTTGGCTCCCTGGATCAGCTTTGCCAGAGTCGCCGGATCCATCCTGTCGCCGGCGGAGCTCGAGTGTTTATTCGTCAATACGAACTCACAAGAATTGATCAATCGCGATGCCGAAAGTTTCGCGTTGGTTCAAAATATTTAGCCATAGTCTTAGTATTCTGTCCTGCCCGGATTCCGGCCCTAGTTTAGCAGAAAACTGGCCCGCTTTTTCTCATTTCTGATCTACCGGCAAGCAACCGGATTTGCCGGCGGGCTCATGAAGCCTGATGGCCTCGAAATTTGGCAGCGCCGGTTGGCGTGGACCAAAGCGCTGAAGAATGCTGACAATTATTGGGATGCCGCGACAGGAATCAGCGGCCATTCGATGGGCGGCAGTCGCCAAATTTTGGAACGTGTTTGCAGCTATTGCGTGTATTGACTGTGCAATGGCTGGATCATCGAATTTGGAGGGTACCATGAGTTTTGGGTCGAAATTTTGGATCGTTGGATTGATTGCAGCGCTGGCTTTTGGCGCGGCCGCAGCCCCGGCTCCTGCCCAGACCAGGGACGTCCAGCGTATCGTCCAGGTGAATGCAGGCGGATCCTACCTTGGGATTCAGATGGAGGATGTGACCGCGGCCAATATGTCTCGCTATAAGCTTGCGGCCGAACGGGGAGTCATCGTCCGCGAGGTCGTGAAGGGAAGCCCGGCGGAGGCGGCCACGCTCAAGGAAGACGATGTTGTGCTTGATTTCGGGGGTCAGCAGGTCTGGTCGACCGCCCAGTTTTCGCGCCTTGTGCAGGAGACTCCGGTGGGCCGCAAGGTGGAGCTTGGGGTCAGCCGCGACGGCAATCGCCTGAATCTCACTGCCCAAATCGGGGACCGCAGGGGAACGCGTGCGGATAGCGGCAGCCAAATGCTGCCCAGGGACTTTCCCGAATTCGGGGAACGCATGTTTCAATTCAGAGTCCCCGACTCCGAGGGCGAACGGCCTGGTGAAACCTCAAGCAGGCGAGCACGCCTTGGGGTAACCCTGCAGCCCCTGACCGATCAGATGGGCGAGTTCCTGGGCGTGCCCGGTAAAAAGGGCGTTCTGGTAGCATCCGTCCTCAGCGGGTCTGCGAGTGCCGGCAAGCTGAAATCCGGAGATGTCATTATCAGTGCGGATGGCAAGAGCATTGAGAGCCCGGATGATCTGACCCGCATCATCAGAAATAAGACAGAAGGCGACGTGACCCTTAGGGTGATACGCGACAAAAAAGAAATCACTGTCACGGTCACCCTTCCGGCTGAGGAGGGCGAGGGCAGAGGCTACAAACTTTAATCCATTGGGAGATCCACCGGCTTTGCCGGGAGGATACTTAATGAGACGGCCCCGGAAACAATAACAGGTAAGCCGACCGCAGCCGCAATCTTCACAGAGGCAAAATAATGGTGAAAAATTGCGGCTGTCTTTTTTTTATTCTTGACTTTCACCTTTTTATCACTGAATATTTGAGTGTATAAAAGGTGAAATCATGAAGCTAACCAAACGGCAGAAGGAAATTCTGGATTTTATCTCCGGATTCATCGAGCGCAACGGATATTCGCCGAGCATGGAGGAGATTGCTGAAAACTTTCACTTTGCCTCTCTGAATGCGGTGTTCAAACACCTTGAGGCTCTGGAGAGCCGCGGGCATCTGCATCGGGATTCCAACCGGGCACGCTCGATCCAGCTCTCTCCGAATAGCGCCGCCGGCGTTCAGAGCGTTCCGCTGTTCGGATATGTGGCAGCCGGACGTCCCATTGAAGCCATTTCAAATCCTGAAACCCTGCAGATACCCGAAAGCTTCCTGCCGCGCCGGGGTCACTCCTACGTGCTCCGTGTGCAGGGAGAATCCATGATCGACGAGCATATTCAGGACGGCGACTATGTCGTGGTCGAGTCCCGCGAATCGGCGGATCCCGGCGACATGGTGGTTGCTCTGATCGATGGCGAAAACGTCACGCTCAAGAAATTCTACCCTGAGGGAAACCTGATCAGGCTTCAGCCTGCGAATGAAACTCTTGCTCCCATTGTGCTGGATGCAGCGCGCGTAAAGATCCAGGGAGTAGTTGTGAGCGTTCTGCGAAAATACCAATAGAGGGTGCCATGAATAAAATCTACTATGTCGTTATAAAGGGAAAAACCCTGGAAAGCCGGAATCTCAAGGAATTGCTCGCGCGTGCCGTATCTGCGAAGCGAGATTCAGACCGCCGTTTTCAGTTCCAGACCCGGTTTTATAAAGAGGGAGCTATGGTCAATACATCCCGCGCATTAGCAACCTCAGGCCAGGAGATCAGGGTTTAGCTCCGGCTGTCTGATCGTTTGTTGCAGGGATGCAACTGGATTTATCCGGCAGGATGCATCAATTATTGTGACATGGGTCACACATTTCACCTGTGTGCCAGTTACAAAAAGCTCGCTGCACATTGTTTATGCAAAGTGGTAACAAGCATATTAGAATCAAATAATTATACCTGTTGATAACTCCGGGTTTCCGCATTTTTCCACATAATCTGTGAAAATCTCGTGCCGCCTTGTGCCTGGAAAGAATGGGGCGCGTCCGCAATAGCTTGAATCGGGTTTTGTCAATTTATATAATGACTCGTTTTTATTCGAAAGGGCATAGAACGGGCTCACCCTGAAGCTGAATAAACGATTATTTTCAGCCCGGTTGGATGCTAGGACAAGAAAAATGGCCAAGCTCTTCAAAAAGGACGAAAAGTTCTTTAAAATTTTCGGGAAAATGACCGTTTATATTCTCGAAGCTGCCGAGATTTTGGGCAAAATGCTTAGAAATCCGGCTGACGACCTGGCTCCCCTTGCCGCCAGGATCAAAGACCTTGAGCACAAGGGCGATGAACTGACTCACAATGTCATCGACGAGCTGAACAAGACCTTTATCACCCCTATCGACCGCGAAGATATTCACGATCTATGCGCTGCTCTGGATGACGTTTTGGACTTGATTGACAGCACGGCGATCCGCATAGTCCTGTTCCGCATCACCGAGCCTATCCGGGCTGTGCCGGAGATGTCCGCCGTTCTTCTGAGCCAGGCTATGGAAATCGGCGCGGCAGTATCCAATCTTCAGGATAATGATCATGTCGTCGAGCGTTGCATCGAAATCAACAGGCTTGAAAATGACGCGGACCGTCTCTTTCAGTCGGCGATTGCGGCTCTCTTCGAGGAGGTCAAAGATCCTATAGACGTTATCAAGCGCAAGGAGATCATCGAAACTCTGGAAGCCGCGACCGACAAAGCTGAGGACGTGGCGAACGTCCTGGAATCGATCGTCGTCAAAAACACCTGATCCCGTCAGTCTGACGCTGCATTTGCATGCTTCCGGCAGAGCAGCTCGGCCAGGTTTTCTCCAATCCCGATCAGCACATCGGAATTTTCTACTTCGGCGAGCCATTGCGGATCCAGGGCTTCCGCCCCGGCCAGGCTTCCTATGAAGCTTCCGGTTAGAGCGCCGATAGCATCCGCGGCCTCCCCGGCATTCACCGCGGTGAGCACTGCGCTGGAAAATTTCGTGGGATTTTTCAAAAAGCAATATATCGCGGCGGGCACCGCCTCTATGGCATCCGAACTGGTCCCGATTTCGAACAAAGCCTCCTCGGGGGGCAGATGGACCATCTGCGTGGTCCAGCGCAGCAGGGCGGCCAGGTCCTTGTCCATGGAAGCGATGTGATCGGCTGTTTCCAGGACCTGATCTCCAGGCCAGGAGTTATCGCCGGATTGAAGCAGCCTGGCTGTCAGGTAGGCGACGCATACCGCAGCCGCGCGCGCCCGCGGCTCATTGTGAGTAATGATGCAGTTATCCAGCGCCGCTCGTGTGAGCTCCTCGGTCTGGTTGTGATAAAACAGGCCGATGGGCGGCATGCGGACAGCAGCGCCGCAGCAACTGCTGAAGACGCCGCTTTTGTTCCACGGCCGTCCGGCTGACAAGTGCTTGCAGGCTTGCAGATTCGCGGCTGAGGGCGTCCGGTGGGGAACCGTATTCCGGTACCATGCAAGCAGGGCGTCCGCATGCCGCGCCGGATCCATCCGGCCGTCCTCGATCAGGCACTCCGCCGTCGCAAGCATCGTCTGAGTGTTATCTGTGTAGGAGCCTTGAGGGAGGAAATCACTCGCATGGCCGGGATGAGCTTTCATGAATCCCGAAATCGGTTTGCCGTAGTACTGCCGTATCTGCTCCCGGCTCAAAAACTCCGCGGGCATGCCCAAAGAGTCGCCGATCGCAAATCCCGCGATCGTGCCTATACAGCGGCTTCGAAGCTTTTGCGGGTTCATAAATTTGCTCCGTTTGGAAAATTATAGCACGCGGCAATTAGCGATTGACGATTTGCGACGGACGGCTGAGTATTGACGGATCGTGATCGGGTCCGTTCCCGCCGATCCGCGGCTTTTGTGGAGGTCGTGATGCAACTTGCTTTTGTCGACTGGCTGGCCGTCGCTGCGTACTTCCTTTTCAACATACTCATCGGGCTTTATTACAGGAAACGGGCCACGGCTTCCACCGAAGCCTATTTCGTCGGCGGGCGCAAAGTGACCTGGTGGCTGGCCGGCACTTCCATGGTCGCAACGACATTTGCCGCCGATACGCCGCTCGCCGTCACGGGACTGGTGGCCAGCTACGGCATCGCGGGCAACTGGCTCTGGTGGAACATGCTTATGAGCGGCATGCTGACGGTGTTTTTCTACGCCCGCCTGTGGCGCCGTGCGGGCGTTTTGACGGACGTGGAGTTCGCCGAATTACGGTACGGCGGCAAGCCGGCCGCGTTTCTGCGCGGTTTCCGCGCACTTTACCTCGGTTTGCCCATCAACTGCATCATCATGGGATGGGTGAACCTGGCCATGGTGAAAATTCTCATGCTGATTTTTGGAATCACCAAAATCCAGGCGCTGCTTATTGTTTTCGCCATCATGCTGCTGACGGCCCTGGTTTCGACGCTGTCGGGCCTCTGGGGTGTGCTGGTAACCGATCTTTTCCAGTTTGTGCTCAAAATGGGCATGATGATTGTGCTGGCCTGCTTCGCGGTGCAGGCGGTCGGCGGCATGGGGGAGCTGAAGCGCAGACTCCTCGATCTGGACGCCGCCAAGGCTGCTGCCAGCGGCGGCCACGGCTCCATCCTCTCGTTTGTCCCCGATATCGGTTCGGTTTGGATGCCCATGATCACCTTTTTTGTCTACCTCGCCGTCAACTGGTGGGCAACCTGGTATCCCGGCGCAGAGCCCGGCGGGGGCGGATATATCGCTCAACGCATCCTGTGCGCCAAAGATGAGAAGCACTCGCTGCTGGCGACACTCTGGTTCAATATCGCGCACTACGCCGTTCGACCGTGGCCGTGGATCCTTACGGCGCTTTGCTCTCTGGTCCTGTATCCCTCGCTGGCGGACAAGGAGTCGGGCTTTATCAAAGTGATCATCGATCCCCAGGTGTTTCCTTCCGCGCTGCGCGGGCTTATGATCGCGGCTTTTGCGGCCGCTTACATGTCCACGATAGGCACACAGCTGAACTGGGGCGCTTCTTACCTGGTCAACGACTTTTACCGGCGTTTCCTGGTCCGCGGACGCAGAGAGAAGCACTACGTGGTGGTCTCGCAACTGGCCACGGTCCTGATTATGCTGGCGTCCTGCGGAGTCACCTATTATCAGGAGTCGATTGCGGATGCCTGGAAGCTTCTGCTTGCCATTGGCGCGGGGACGGGCAGTGTCCTGATCCTTCGCTGGTTCTGGTGGCGCATCAATGCCTGGAGCGAAGTGTTCGCCATGCTGGCCTCGCTGCTGGTTTCCATGATTCTGCAGGTCCATTTTAAAATGAACAGCGACGATCCCCTGCAATTTGCGTGGATTGTCATGATCACCGTTTTTTGCTCCACGGTGACCTGGCTGGCGGCCACCTTTTTGACCTCTCCCGAAAGGGAGGATGTGCTGCTGTCTTTCTACCGCCGCGTGCGTCCCGGCGCATCCCTCTGGGGGCCGATTGCGCGCAGGGCGACGGACATATCCCCGCCCCGCGACACGGGCGGCAATCTGCTGGACTGGTTTTGCGGATGCGTGCTCGTGTACATGACGCTCTTCGGAGTGGGCAAACTTATTTTTGGACAAATGATGGCCGGTTTCGGGTTTCTTATCCTCGGGCTTCTTGCCGGCTGGATAATCTACTGGGATCTCAACAGGCGCGGATGGAAATCGGTGCTGGAGTGATTTCCGCCGCCAATGGCTCCCCGCCACGTCCATAGCCGGAAAATGAGGACCCCAAAACGGCTTCGCACCGGGCTCCTATCATTCCCTGGAATTGCTGTATAATCTCCGCCAGTTCCAGGAACTGAACCCATATGAATAGATTTCCGGTTCGATCGCATAATAATTGCAGGGCAGGCTGGATCCTTCTGGCGGCGGTCCTGGCGTTTCAGAATGCCGCGCTATTGTCGGGTGTGGATGCGACTCCTCCGGTCCTCAATGGGATCGATGTTCTGCGGGCTCAGGATTTCGAGCCTCTTGCCGGCAAGCGCATCGGCCTTATTACAAACCATACCGGAGTATCCGCCGACGGCACAACGACCGTCGATCTCCTGTCCCGCTCAAAAAAATGCAGGCTTGCAGCTCTCTTCAGCCCCGAGCACGGGATCCGCGGGAATATGGACGGCAAAGTCGGCGCCTCGGTGGACGAGGTCACCGGACTTCCCGTTTACAGCCTGTACGGCGACACCAGACGGCCGACGTCCGGGATGCTTCGTGATATCGATGCCCTGGTTTACGATATCCAGGATATCGGCGCTCGCTTTTACACCTATACCACCACGATGGCCTACTGCATGGAAGAAGCGGCAAAAGCCGGCATTCCGTTTTATGTCCTGGATCGCCCGAATCCGCTCGGTGGACAACGGGTCGAAGGGCCGATGCTGGACGCCGATAAGGCATCCTTTGTCGGATACATGCCTCTGCCCGTGCGCCACGGGATGACCATCGGAGAGCTTGCGCGCTATTTCAACACGGAAAACAAAATTGGCGCCAGGCTGCAAGTCATCGCCATGAAAGGCTGGCGCCGCTCCTACTACTTTTGGGATACGGGTCAGATCTGGATTGATCCTTCCCCGAACATGCGCAGCATGACGGCGGCGGTCCTTTATCCCGGCGTTTGCCTGCTCGAGGGCTCGAATCTATCGGTGGGGCGCGGCACGGACCGTCCTTTCGAAATCGTGGGAGCGCCATGGATCGATCCGCAAAGGTTCGCGGCCGAGCTTCAAGCGGAAAAGATTGACGGAGTCCGGTTTGTACCGTTAAATTTTACCCCAGGTTCCAGCAAGCACCGGGGATTGAAATGCGGCGGCGTGAGCCTGCTGATCAGCGACATCGAAAAGCTGAACTCTGTGGAGCTGGGTCTCACGCTCATCGCGGTTTTGCGCAGAATGTACGCGGATCAATTTGAGATAGACAGCATCGACGGCCTGCTGGGAAACGCACAGGCGCTGACGATGCTGAAGGCGGGGCAATCGGCGGCCGAAGTGCTCCGGCACGACCGACCGAATACGGGAAAATTTTTGGAGAAGCGCCGGAAAGCGTTGATTTATGACTAAGCGACAGATGCAAGAAAGGAAAGCCATGATGACTCCGGCCGTTCGACGGAAAAAGCGGAAGGATGAGATTAAGATTGCCATCGGTCCATTCCGCAATTTATCGGACTACAAAGTCTGCGAAGACATTCAGCGGGAAGTGTGGCACTGCCAGGATATCGACATCGTCCCCGTTCCCCTGCTGCTGGCCATAGACCGCACCGGCGGCATAGTCCTGGGTGCCTATAACAGCCTCGGGGAGTTGATCGGATTTGTCCTGAGCATCCTCGGATCCTCGGACAAAAAGCCCATCCAGCATTCTTTCATGCTGGCCGTGCGTGTTGCCTACAGGAATTTTGATGTCGGATTCAAGCTCAAAATGGCCCAGCGGAAGGAGCTTCTGAAGCGCAAAATAGCTCGGGTGACGTCGTCTTTTGACCCGATGCAGCCGCTGAATGCCTATTTCACTCTGGGGAAGCTGGGCGCCAGGGCAAATGCCTACGAAGAAAACTTCTGCGGCGAAACCACGAGCGCCCTGGACCGCGGTCTGCCCACAGACCGCATTCTGACGCACTGGGACCTGGAAGCCGGCCCGGTCGTCAGCAGGCTGGAAGCGGGTCCGCCGCGGCATGATTTCCGCAAAGAGCTGAAGCAGCGCCAGGTCATCAATCACATGGTAGAGGCGGCGCCGGGAATCATGAGCTCGTCCCCGGTGAAGCTCAACTGTACCGCGGACCAGTTTCTGTTCGAGATTCCGTACAACCTTCCGGAGATCAGGACCCGCGACCTCGGGATTGCTCTCGAGTGGCAAGGGAAGATGCGCCAGGTATTCCGGCACTATTTCAAAAAGAATTATGTGGCCGCCGATTTCTGGGCCGCGGAGCAGGATGGCCACATGCGCTCATTTTATCTTCTGGAGAAAAATAAGCCTTAAGCGCCAGTCCCGGGGCACAGCCGGCAGGCCGCCCCTGCAAATACTTCATCCCGAGCGCAAATCTGCAGCTCTGTCCGTGAATGTATGGGAAGGCAGCCTCAGGATTGGAAAACGCGGACAATCGTTGAGAAGGGCGCTGACGACACGGATGCAGATTCATGAATGCCTGAATCGGCGCACAAAATCCGCGGTCAAGATCGATGAGCGGGTCAACGGTCCCGGACGGTTCGAAACCAGGCTGACGCTCCGCGGGAATTACGGATTCTCAGGCGACCACAGGGGAATTCCCATCAGCAGTTTTACCGGAACAATCTGGCCGTTAAGACGGGCCGGGCGGAAGGTCCATGTACTTAGCACGCTTGTTACCGGCTCGTTGAAAAGCGGGTCCGGGCTCTGCTTTACCGCTATCTGCTCCATTTTTCCCTGGGTGTTGACGACGCCGTAAACAATAATCATTTTGCCCGAATGCTTTCGTATCAGATCGACAGGCAGCGCAGGCTGACCTTTGAAGGTAGGGAACGGCAGCACAAGCCCTTGCTGGCTCTGGCTTGGGACCTTGGTTGGGTTCACCTGATAGGCTGATCCCGAAAGCACGGCGAACTCGAGAATCCATTTAGGGGTCATTTCGAGTTCGGTGCGCCGCATATCGAGATAAACGGTATAGACCTGATCGTGTGAGAAGACATCGAAGTAAGGCAGGCCACCGCCGCTGGTTTCCGTCGAAACAATCGTCAGCCCATAGGATGTCTGCAGAGGCCGTCGAGCCCGTTTGACGACCGAAGGCTTTGCAGGAGTTCCCGGCTCAGGCATTCCGCCCACAATCGTGATTCCCGAGAAAGGCCCCTTGCCGGGTCCGGAACCCGCACCGGACCCTGGCCCGGAACCCGTTCCAGATCCCGTTCCCGGCTGGGATCCGGGCTTCGATTCTTTGACAGGACCGGAATTGCCCTGCGCAGCTGTTTCCGTCTTGGCTCCCTCGCTTCCGAGTATTGTCTTTTGGCTGTCCTTTTCCTCAACCGGGTCAGTAGATCCGGTCCTGGATCCCGGTTCCGTCTCCGAAGTGGCGAGATTCGGCTCCGGAGAAATGGCAAAGCGCCCGCGGGCCTCGCCGTAAGGGACTTTGGCCGGTTGGTCCGCCGGCATAGGGGATAGCGCAAGCAAACTGTGCTCTTCGGCAACTTTGGCGGCAGCCGGTGGTGGGGACTCTTTTGCCTTGTCTTCTTGGGAAGCCGCTTCGGTTCTGGCACTCTCGATCGTTTTAGGGGCATTTTCCGCAACCTTTACCTCCTGCTTGGGTGGAGGTTCAGGTTCCGGCGGAGGCGGCTGCAGCTCGGGCAGTACCAGCTTTGGTTGCTCGATCTTCACCTTGTCCACATTTAATGGCGGCAAGGTCGGCACGTAAGCTTTCACATCGGGCTGTTCACTGGGCGGCTCCGGCAGCTTCGGTTCGACGGGCTTTACCGGCTCCGGCGGCCTTATGGCCGGTTCCGGGAATTTGAGACGCTTGTCTGCAATCTGAACAATATTAGGGAGCGGCAGCAACGGCTGAAGGGTGGGCGGCTTTTCGAGTTCCGGCTGAAGAATAGTCTGTATGGGATTGGTCGGATTTGGGACATCAGAGACTATCGGCTGCGGTCCGGGGTAGGAAAGGCCCTTTCTCCTCGGGGTGCGTATGGCAGATGCCTTCTTCTCCGGCTCCGGAGGCTTCGCGAACGGAAAGAACATGCCCGAATTTCCGCCGCCGACCAGCGGGAGATAAATAACGACCTTCGGCATCTTGCGCTCAATTTTAGTGAGGTATTCGGGAATGAGGGGTTCCCCAATCGGGTAGCCCAGTATGGAGGTCAGGATAATCGTGAGAAGAACCACGATTTGAAGCAGTATCGCAAAAGGAAGCTGCCGGCCCGGAAAGTAAGGACGGCTTAGATTTGCCGAAGCGAGCAACGATTGCGCCGGTTCAACCGGGGGCGGCTGGGCGACGGGAGTCTGAAGCACCAAGCGGATAATGGCCATCGTTTCGTCAGTCGAAGAACGGGTGATACTTTAAGTCGGTTTTAGCAATAACGCAAGGCTCGCTGAAATTTTATACGGCCGGACACAATGCCACCACCCTATCTTATCGGCGAGGCGCAACAGAATCCTCAATTTTCGAGCAACTCCAAATAATGAAGGGACTTGCACGGAGCCGGAAAAAAGTCGGCCAGGATATCCTGGGCCCCGATCTCCCGCACAGGGCCGCACAGGAATGCTTGGAGAGTGTATCCCTAAGATCCACCCATGCCCAGCCGGCGGCAGCACGCTTGCGCATTGCGGACAGGTCCGGTATAACTTGTTTCGCGGCAGGCGAAAAAAGACCTAAAGATCGACGCCGGCTGACACCGGACCTTTTGGCTTTGCGATGAGATGGGGTATTTATGCGCTGCGTGTTTATTCCCGGACGGACAACCGAACAGGGCAGATACATTAATATCGGCAAAGACAAGGAAGAGTACCGGACAATGGTGAGCACGTTGCAGATGAACGTACAGGATCTCGCAGCCCTGGGCGTTTCTCCCGGAATGTATGTCCGCGTCCGTAGTGAATGGGGAGAGGCAACGTTCCAGTGCGCTGAAGGCGATCTGCCTCCTGGGATTGTTTTCGTTCCTTACGGACCGCCGACATCCATACTAATGGGAGGGCAAACCGACGGCACCGGTATGCCCACCCAAAAGGGATGGGAAGTTGAAATCGAGGCGGCAGAAAATCCTGCTGCAGGTTCCTGAATCAGGGAGTTTTCCATGAGAACAACGCAAGCTTCAGACCGGGATCGCCCCCAGCCCGGGAATCCGAAGACACAGCCCGAAGGGATCGCTGAGCAGGATGAAATCAGGGCGTGGGAGCCGGCAGGCGGCGATCTGTGGCTTCCTCGCCGCATACGCGGCAGCTGGCGCGGAGGAGTGCTGGGATGAGCGTTCAGGACGCCGCCCCGTGAGGGCGCCGAATGAATCCCCCAATCGACTAAAGGAGAGTTTAGCGATGGCAGTGGTCGCTCCTGCAGTTTGCACCTTTTGCGGATGCACCTGCGACGATATCGAGGTTCACACCGAAGGGGACCGTATCGTCAAGGCCAAAAACACCTGCAAACTGGGAGAATCCTGGTTTACCAACCACAACGCCGAGCCCTGTTACCCGGAAGCACTGATCAAGGGACGGCCGGCGACGCTGGAAACAGCCGTTGAAGCGGCGGCGGATTTGCTTGTAAGCGCAGACTACCCGCTCGTCTATGGTCTCAGCAACCTGACCTGTGAGGCTCAGCGCACGGCGGTAGGCCTGGCCGAATTGCTGGGTGGGGTGATCGACAGCCACTCTTCACTTTGACACGGTCCTACGGAGATAGCCACCCAGTTGGGCGGCAAACCCGCTGCGACGCTCGGCGAAATCAAAAACAGAGCGGATCTGGTTATTTTCTGGGGCGCGAACCCGGCGGAATGTCATCCGCGGCACCTCACCCGTTACTCGCTGACTCCCAAAGGGCTTTTCGTGCCCAACGGCAGGAAAGGGAGAACCATGGTCCTGGTCGATATACGGCGCACTCCCTCGGCCCGCGCGGCCGATATCTTCCTCCAGATCCGCCCCGGCAAGGATTTCGAGGTGATCACGGCATTGAGGGCCCTGGTCAAAGGCCGGCCAATCAATCCCCGAAGCCTGGAAGAAACCGGGTTGGCTCTGGAGCAGCTCCAGGACCTGGCGGAACGCATGAAGCGCGCCCGTTTTGGAGCCATCTTCTTCGGCATGGGACTGACGATGACGCGGGGCAAGCACATGAACTCATCGGCAATCCTGACGCTGGGAGCGGAGCTGAACCAGTTTGCCCACTTTGTGGCCATGCCTCTGCGCGGCCACGGCAACGTGACCGGCGCGGATGCCGTGCTGACGTGGATCACCTCCTATCCGTTCGGAGTGGACTTCAGCCGCGGATACCCGCGCTACAATCCCGGCGAATACACGGCCGTCGATCTGCTGACCCGCGGCGACGTCGATGCGGTGCTGGTGCTTGGAGCCGATCCCGGGGCAACGATGCCGCAGCCCGCCATTGATCATCTTGGGCGCGTGCCCACGATTGTGCTGGACCCGAAAGTATCCCACACGAGCCGCCTTGCTCGCATCCACATCACAACCGCGCCGACCGGAATCAGCGCGCCGGGAACCATCTACCGGATGGATGAGATTCCGCTGCATCTCCGCCCTGCGCTGAAATCACCCTATCCGACCGACGAACAGGTGATCGGGCGCATCCGGGAGTCGGTTGAAGCAAGGATTTTTGATATACGCAACTGGACCGGAATTGAGGCCAGCCGTCAGTGAGGTTTTAGGGGAATGGGCCCGGAGACACTAATCAGCGATCCGACTGCCGGCTTCCAGGACGTCCTGCCGGATAGCGAGAGGGCGGATTTCGTCCAATTATGGCTTAAAGTGCGTCCCGGCCTGCCCCTGGAAGCTGAGGTCCTTTCACCCGATGTGTTTGCAGGACTGTCGCTGGATGAAATCCGCGCGCTTCCGGTCCTCCTCGGCAAACAGAAATGCCGATTGGACGACTTCTTCGAAATATATGGTGAAAAAAGCAGACGCCTGGTATTGCACGGCAACCTTGCGCGGGTGAAGAGGATCGGCCAGGGTATGACATCCGGTGAAATTGTGATTCGGGGCAATTCGGGGATGCACCTGGGCGCTGAAATGAAGGGCGGGTCCATCAGGGTTTACGGCGATACTGCAGATTGGCTGGGCGCAGAAATGACGGGCGGGCTGATCCGGGTTCATGGAAACGCGGGAGGTCAGGTCGGCGCCGCCTATCGTGGCAGCCGGAAGGGAATGCGCGGCGGCACCATCCTGGTCGACGGTTCGGCTGGAATCGAAGCCGGCATGCGTATGCGAAGAGGGCTGATCTCTATCCAGGGCAATGTCGGCGATTTCGCCGGACTCCAGATGTGCGGCGGCACCCTCTTCCTGGGCGGCAAAGCCGGCATCCGCACCGGCGCCTGGATGTCCAGGGGAACCATCGTGGCCATGGAGCAGCCCAGGCTTCTGCCCACATTTCTCTATAGCTGCACCTGCAAGCCGGTGTTCCTGCGGCTCCTGTGGAAGCAGTTCCAGGATTTGAATGTGCCGGTTCCCGAATGGGCGTGGAATGGCCTGGTCCGGCGTTACACGGGGGACACATCGGAGCTGGGAAAGGGAGAAATCCTGGTTTGTGATCCTGAAAGCAATAACGCCGGGCCTGTGATTCCCGGGGCCGGTTGTTCCGAGGCGGGGTTGAAATAAAGCACCGGCTGCAAGTCGTGACCTGGGGATTGTGACCTGCAAACTGAACGGAGATTCGGGGGCTTACGGCTCCGGCATGAATCCTGTTGGGCCGGCGGATTTGGCGGGATATGCGCGGCATATTGTTCGACCTGGATGGTGTGCTGTATAACTCGGAGACGCCGATTGAAGGAGCTTTTTTTGCGGTCGATTGGTTCCGGCGCAATTGCATTCCCCATCTATTCGTTACCAATACGACCTCGCGCGGGCGCGCTGAGCTTGTGGAGAAGCTTGAAAGATTCGGCATGCACGCCGATCTTGATCAAATCCTTACCCCTTGTGTTGCAGCCGCAAAATACCTCCGGGCCCGGCCGCATGGCCCGGCCGCGCTTTTCGTCAATCCCAGGGCGCTCGGCGAATTTGAGGGTGTCGAATGTTTACCTGAGGACGCGCAATCCGGCGCGCACTATGTCGTGATCGGGGATCTGGGCAACGGTTGGAGCTATGGAACTATGAACCGGGCTTTTCGACTGCTTCTCTCCAATCCTGATTCCGTCCTGATCGCGCTCGGCATGACGCGCTACTGGCGCGCACAGGACGGGCTCAGGCTGGACACGGCTCCATTCGTTGTTGCGCTCGAGCATGCCGCTGAACGGAAAGCCCTGGTATTCGGGAAGCCGGCTGAGGCATTTTATCGTGCTGCCGCCGAAAGATTGGATTTGCCGGCAGGTGAAATTGCCATGGTGGGAGACGGGATTGAAACCGATATCGACGGTGCGCAACAGGCCGGCATGAAGGGCATTCTGCTCAGGACGGGCAAATTCCGGCCTTCCGATTTGAAGGGCGGCGTCACTCCCGATGCCGTTTTGGACTCCATCCGCGACCTGCCGGCCTGGTGGATGCAGCAGATCTCGGCTGCCGATAGGAATGTGAATCCTCCGGTCAATCCGCTCTCTTGAATGCCGCACATCGGCACGGCACTGCTTCTACCCTCATTTTATTCAGCATGACGGTGTGTCCGGATAGATTATCGATCCGAAATCTGCCGCCGACAATGGATTGCATCCCGCCCATCAATGCCGCTTGAGGCAAAAGCCTGCCGGGAATGCACATAAATTAGGCTGACCGAATGTGTCCTTTGCCCAGCGGCATATTATATTTATTCTTGAGGGCAGAGGTCATGAGAACCGCCATAAATTATGCTTTGGGAATATCAAGAAGGCTTTTTCTGAAAATAATTGGGGGCATTATGCTCATGGAGTCGGTTTCTTCGTCCCAAGCCGGCGTTTTCGTCAGGAAGCTTCCTGTCAGAACCGTAGAAAACAAAAGGTTTAAGTTTGATCCCGGAAGCGGCCTTATTGAGTGGCAGGAAGGGAAACGGGAAGAATACAAGCTGCTTGTGGACGGGCTGGTGAAAGATCCGCGTACTTTCTCCTACGCCGATATCCGATCTTTCACTCGCGCGGAACAGGTGTCCGATCTTCATTGCGTGGAGGGGTGGTCTGTGCCGGATCTCAAATGGGGCGGATTCAGATTTGGGGCAATCCTTGACAAAATCAAGCCGAACCCGAATGCAACCCATGTGCTGTTTCACTCACTGGGAACGACCGAGTCCACTCCAAAAGGCCAGACTCACTACATAGAATCATTCCCTCTAAGTGAGTTGCTCGATCCCGACAGGGAGATCCTGCTGGCCTTGACACTGGACGAGAAGCCTTTGCCGGAAGACAACGGGGCACCGCTGAGACTGGTTGCCCCCTATGACCTTGCCTACAAAAGCATTAAATTCGTCTCGAGGATCGAATTTGTGAAAGATCAGAGACCGGGATGGTGGACACTGGCCAATCCCATATATCCGATGGTTGCAAG
>Ga0208980_10000872_pt1 | contig 17849 bp, 15 predicted proteins | sample WetSurMetagenome_3_FD_187993 | JGI IMG/M metagenome (GOLD analysis project Ga0208980, IMG submission 187993) | Wetland microbial communities from Twitchell Island in the Sacramento Delta, sample from surface sediment Aug2011 Site A1 Bulk (version 2) | ecosystem: Environmental > Aquatic > Marine... | reverse complement strand
CATCCTTACCTGCTACCTTCCTTCCACAGAAGGAACCGCGCGAGTGGCAGGCTACGACGTCTTCGAGCAAAGCCTCGAAGTCAGAAAGCGCATCGGCTACCTCCCCGAGAATCCCCCCGTATACCCGGAAATGACGGTCGAGTCCTATCTGAATTTCGTCGCCAAAATCAAAGGGACACTCTCTGCCAAACGGAAGGCTCAGGTGGATGACGCCATGGAAAAATGCAGCATCGGCGACGTGCGCAACCGGATTATCGGGAAGCTGTCCAAAGGTTACAAACAGCGCGTCGGCGTAGCGCAGGCTCTCCTCAATAATCCCGATGTGCTTATTCTCGATGAGCCGACCATCGGCCTGGATCCCAAGCAGATATTCGAAGTGCGTTCCTTGATCAAGAACCTGGCGGGAGAACACACTGTTGTGCTCTCCACACACATCCTCCCCGAGGTAAGCATGACCTGCAGCCGCGTCGTTATCATTAACGAAGGCAAGGTCATTGCGCAGGATACTCCGGAGGGGCTGACCCGTCAGGCTTCCGGCGCCCCAAAAGTCTCTCTTCTGGTTGAAGGCCCCGCGGATGCGACGCGCGACAAGATCCAGAAAATCGATGGCGTCCTGGGAGTTAACGTTGCCGAAGGAGATGCGGGACAGCCGGTCAGGATCACCGTGGAATGTAAGTCGGACAAGGATTTGCGCCGCAGTTTGGCTGAGGCAATCGTTTCATCGGGATGGGGGCTGCTCGAGCTGCAAGGCATCTCCATGAGCCTCGAGGATGTATTCATCAACCTGGTAACAAAAGAGGATTCGCAGGATCACGCAGCTTGAGGATTTTTATAGGGGGTTTTTCTGCCGCCCATCCGGGGCTCAATGCCCGCTGGAACGGATAACCGGAATTTCAGAGCTGCGGGGCTCAATCCCTGCTGGAGCGGATGACAGGAATTTCAGAGCTCGTGTTTTAAAACGCGGCGGCCCGTGCCTGTTTTTTCGCACGTTTTCCGGGCACAGAGTTCATTTGACTGCCGGCAATTCGAATTTTTTAAGAGGCTAGCTATGCAAAATGTTCTGGCAATCTGGCAGCGCGAGATGAAGAGTTACTTCGTCTCCCCCATTGCCTACGTTGTGCTTACCGTCTTTATGTTCCTCTGCGGATTTTTCTTCTTTTCCCTGGTGAATATCGTAGTCCAGCAAACCATGATGCAGGCGCAGTACAGCCAGGGAGCATCCCCCATAGACGTCCCCGGACTCATCTGCAAGAGCTTCTTCGGGACTGTAGCCGTCATCCTCCTCTTCATGATTCCAATGCTTACGATGGGACTGTTCGCCGAAGAAAAGAAACGGGGAACTATTGAGCTCCTGCTCACAACCCCGGTTGGCAATTTCCAGGCGATGCTGGGCAAATACCTGGCCAGCCTGACTTTCCTCGTTATTATGTTCGCGGGCAGCGGAGTTCTTATATCCCCCTTGTTCATTTACAGCAACCCCGAATGGAAGCCTATCCTCAGCGCCTACCTGGGCCTGTTTCTCTATGGAGCGGCTGTGCTCGCGGTTGGACTTTTCATTTCAACTCTTACTGAAAACCAGATCGTGGCCGTTGTAATTACCTTCGGCGTCATCCTTGTGCTCTGGCTCATCGAATCGTTTGCCACCAGCGCCGAAGGAGTCGCCAAGGACGTTCTCAATTACGTCTCAGTCGTCGGTCATCTGGACGATTTCATCAAGGGCGTCATCGATACGACCCACGTCATTTTCTATCTCACGTTTGCGTTCGTGGGACTCTTCCTGACTTATCGTTCGCTTGAATCGATGAGGTGGAAAAGCTGATGAATAAACTTTTGCAAAAGCTCGACACCCTGGGCCTGCTGCTGCTCCTTTCGGCAGTCCTCTATTACTCCGTAGCCAACGTCTGGAACAAATGGGCACTGGGACTCGCCATCGCCGGAGCACTGCTGGTCGCTATCGGCGTGGGGAGCAACTACAAGCAGATCTTAAATACTCTGGGAAGACGGTCCGCAAAGTATGCCGGCAACTACGTCTTTTCCGTGATCCTTGTGATTGCCCTTGTATCCGGATTGAACTACCTGGGACAAAGGCACCCGAAACGCTTTGATTTGACAGCCATCGGAAGCTATACACTCGCCCCCCAAACCAACCAGATTTTAGGCAAACTCAACCAGGACCTGACCGTCAAAGCGTTTTTCCCCGGGGGCGAGTATGCCACCCTAAAGGAACTTCTGAAGGAGTACCAGGCCAAGAGCCGGCACGTGCGCGTCGAATTCATCGACCCTGACAAACACCCGGAGGAGGCCAAACAATACGATGTCACTACATACGGGACCTTCTCCAATCCTCTGACGGGAACAACGATGAAATACGGCACAGCCGTACTTCTTTATGGCGATCGCAAGGAAAAGATCGAAAAGCGATCAGCAGAGATCGGTGAGGAAGATCTCACAAACGCCATAATCAAGATGCAAAACACGGAAACTAAAAAAGTCTATTTCGTCCAGGGCCATGGCGAAAGGGATATCGCCAACACTGAAAAAATAGGCTACTCTGAGGCCAAGAAGACGCTCGAAGAGCAAGGCTATCAGGTCGCCGGCATCAACCTCGCTACAGAAGGTAAGGTCCCGGAGGACGCCAAAGTGCTGATTGAAGCCGGGCCTGAAACCGAGCCCTTCCCGCAGGAATTGCAACTGATCCACGACTACCTGAACAAAGGCGGAAATTTGCTGGTGCTCTTGAATGCGCCGTCTTCACCTTCGCTCGACTCATTCTTAAAAGAATACGGCGTTCAGGTGGATAACGATATTGTCCTGGATGTCAGCGGCATAGGACAATTGATGAACACCGGCCCATCGGTCGCGTTAGTATCCAAGTACGAAGACCATAGAATCACCAATAAATTTAACGCCATGACCTTTTTCCCGCTGGCGCGCTCCGTTCAACCCGCCAAAGATCCCATTACCAGCGTCAGTGTCGAAAGCCTCTTCAAGAGCAGTACCAACAGCTGGGGGAAGACCGACATGAAGCAGCTGCAAAGCGGCGAGGTCCAGGTGGGAGAAGAAGACGACCTGAAAGGCCCGCTCTCTTTGGCTGTGGCCGCAACGAAGGAAATCAAAGCTGCGACCGATGACTCCTCCGCTGTCAAGGCCCGCCTCGTGGTTGTCGGAAATTCCGGTTTTGCCGTGAACGGAAACTACAGCGTAGGAGGCAACGGCAATCTCTTCCTGAACATGGTGAGCTGGCTTGCCGAAGATGAAGACTTGATCTCCATACGTGCCAAGACTCCGGAAGATCGCCGGATGATTCTTTCGCAAAGCCAGTTGTCGCTGCTGCGCCTGATTTCGATCTTCCTGCTCCCGGGAGCGGCGCTTTTCATCGGCATCGCCGTATGGACGCGTCGGAGAAGATAAGATGCGCTTCCGAGGCACCCTCATCCTTCTTGTTATTTGCGCTGCATTTGGAAGTTACCTCTATTTTTACGAAATCAAGGGCGGCGAAAAGCGTGAAAAAGCGAAGCAGGAAGAAAACCGCGTCTGGACCCTGGATAGCGCAGCCATTCAGCAGATCGATTTAACAACCGCAAGCAGTACTGTTGCCGTGGCGCGCACCGGAGATAAAGAATGGAAGATCACTGCCCCCCGAACTCTGGATGCAGATGCTGATGGACTAAATAGCATTGCCAGATCGGCCGCCGACATAAGCCGCGAGGGCGTGATTGAGACGGATACCAGCGATCTGGCGCGCTTCGGATTGCAGCCTCCGCAGGTAAACCTCAAGCTAAAAACAAAAGAGGGCAAGGAATACAACATCCTCTTTGGAAACACTAATCCCACAGGCAGCTCCACTTACGCCACAGTCGGTGGAAAAAACGAAGTGTTTCTGGTAGCCAGTTCCATAGCCGCGAATTTCAACAAGAAGCTTGAGGATCTGCGCAATCACGCCATACTGGGTTTCGAGCAATATGAAGCGCAGTCCCTGGAGCTGAAGAGCGCCAAGGACGACGTCCGACTGGTGAAGGAAAATGACCGCTGGTTTTCCCAGGGTGAGGAGAAATGGGCGGCTGATTCTTCTGCCGTAACCGAAATATTGAGCTCTCTTTCCACAGGCCGGATAAAGCAGTTTTTCGACGAGAATCCAGGCGACTACACAAACCTCGGATTCGACAAGCCTGTGGTGGATGTCCGCGTGACTGTGGGCAAAGACAAGGCACTCAAACATCTTGTTATCGGAATTGAGAAATCCGAGCTCACCAAAAAAGGGGAGAAAAAGCCTGCTTTCATCGGTTCGAACCTCTACCTGGCGCGGGATGAGGCACGCCAGGATCTGTTCTTTGTCGACAAGAGCTTTGTCGACGCCCTCCTCAAGCAGCGATCTGATTTGAGGGACAAGGCGCTGGCGGCATTTCAACGGTGGGATGTCGACTCAATCACCCTCACAAATTCCAAGGGTACGCTCAACTTTACCAAGTCCGGGGGGGATTGGGTGTTGGGTGAAGCCAAGAAGAAAACAAACTGGGAAGCCGTGAATGGAATCCTTGATGCCCTGGAAAAGCCCGTCAAAGAATTTATAGATAAACCGGCAACTCCCGACACTTATGGACTCGATAAGCCGGTTGCCCGCGTAATCCTCAAACAAGGCGAGACAGTGAAGGCAGAGTTGGTTTTTGGCAAAGAGGCCAAAGACGGAATTTACGCGCAGGTGCAGGGCGAAGCCGCGGTGAAGATTGCCGACAAGGAAAGCTTCGACAAGGTGAATAAGGCCGAATCGGATTTTGTAGCTGCGGCAACGACCGAAGCAGGCGCAGCGCCTGCCAAAAAATAGCTTCTTCCGATACCCGGCTGGCCGGCCCCAAAAAGTCATATTGCTCTATCTAAAGACCCCCGCAGACCAGTCTTCTTCAGGTTTCAGGCCGTTTTTCCAGAGCCCCCGGGATGCTCACCTCTCAGCATGCTGGAAAATCCCCATTCAGGCGGTGACAGCCCAAGGCATGATCCGCGGATATTGCACTAAAGCCAGCTTTAAACGGAGTTACTTTCACCCGCTTTTCTCACCAGTCCTTCATGTGCCGGGCTGCCACTGCATTACCAACATCTGTTGTCATTCTAATGGGGAATTGGGCCGGCCAACAATCGCCTCTCCCAAGTTCTTGTTGACGCTGCCGCTTTTTCACCTTCGTTCTGCATTAAATCTGGCACAATTATCCATTGGGTGCTTTTGTACTGGCGCCTTTAGAATAATGGCAGACTAACTCTCGGACTACTTATGATCGAATTGCCCGAATACGCGCGCGTGGTGAGGACGCTTGCTTGCGGTGAGCATCTCTACCGGGCTCTCCTGCCGAGGATCTCCGAGAGCCCAGCCGTCCGCCGCATCGCCTCATCGACAATTCCGCTAAATGACCTTCTAAACAAGGCCCTCGTGCGCATCCAATGCGGTGAAGGATATGTTCGGATCGACGACACAACTCCTGCCATCCTCCTCATGGAAGATTACTACAAGCGAGGCAACGACCTGGATCTCTATCTCGACCTCCTCCACGAGCTCACCCACCTCAGGCAATTGGCTGAAGGACATGCCCTATGGGACAAGCGATTCCCCTATGTGGACCGCGCTACCGAAATTGAGGGTTATGCCGTTGCTATCGAGGAAGGAATGCGATTGGGAATGAGCAAATCCGATGTCATTCGTCATCTGTCAAATCCCTGGATGACGCGCACCGACATCCGCCGCCTGATCGAGAACGTGGAGCGATTTCTCGACAAACATTAAAGACCAATAAAGCGGGCTACGCGGAGGCGCCTGAGTACCGGCGAATTCCAAAGCGCCAGAAGATCCGCGAAATCGCGGAAATGATGAAAGCAAGCCCGATCATCCCCGCGAGCGTTTGCCAATTGAGGCGGCCCGCCAAAGCTTGCGCCGGCACGGTGGTGGCAACTGCAATAGGCACCAGGAACGTAAGTGCAAAGCGCAGCCATGAGGGGTACAGGCTCATCGGCCAACGCCCAGCCTCATACATGCTCTGGAAAATAACAAGGATGTTCTCCACCCGAATAAACCAGAAGCAGAGCGTGGCAAGAATCAGCCAGAAGCTATAGACAATGACGCCTCCGGCAAGCAGCGCCCCGGCGAAAGCCATAAGCTGAATGGCTCCCACCCGAGCCCCCAGGCGCACAAGTGCTATAGCTAACACAGCTAGTCCCAGGAAAATGTCTGTCAGCTTCCATATCTCTACCCGCTGAATGCTGACCAGGAACTGCGCATCCTCAGGCTTGACGAGCGTAAAATCGAGTGTTCCTTCGCGCACCGACTCGATGAGCCGCTCCATACTCGGCTGGATCAGCAGGCGGATCGATCCACCTACCAGAAAATACACGCCGACAAGCGCCAAAACCTCATTCGGAAGCCATCCGCCCAAAGTGTCGGTATGCGAAAAAACGACGGCCAATCCGGCCAGAGCCGTGCCCAGCTCCAGGACCGATTCGAACAGCTGCACAAAGAAATTGGCGCGATAGGCCAGCTCATTCATGATGCCGATGCGGAGAAATGCAATAAAGAGACGAAAGTATCTCATGCCCCCACCGCCGAATAGACCCGAAGGCCAGCCCGCCAGATAATTTTCATCAGGATCAAACATCCTGCCAGCCAGGCAACCTGGGCAGCAAGCCCTGCAAGCGCCTGGGACGGAGTCAGCCGCCCCAAGAACAGCTCGGCGGGAAAACTGATCATCCAACGGAAAGGCAGGATTGAGGCTACCGCCTGGATTGGGCCTGGCAGAAGCGAAAGCGGAGCGATCTGTCCGGAGAAAAACAGGAGAAGGACAAAATACACCTGGTTGATGGCGCTCACACGTGTCGTCCAGAATGCCGTCATGGCAAGCGTCCATTCCAGGAGGAACCGCACAAGAAAGGCCAATCCAAGCGCCGGGAAAAATGCCATCACTGCCCAGGGAGCAAAATGGAACTCAGGATGGAAGGCCAGGGACAGCGCCAAGGCGACCAGTAGCATGACCGGGAACGTGATCAGCTTATACGAGACGTTGTCCGCGATATCCGAATGAATGGGGTGAACTGGTTTTAATAGCGCAAAGGAAAACGTTCCCAGACGGATGCGATATTCCTGCTCCCACATTATCCACGTGAAAGTGGAGTGATTGATAAGCATCAAGAGGATGAAATATGCGGAAAACTCACCCGCGCTGAAGCCGCCGACATTGCCGCCGGTCGAGCGTGAAACCGCGGACCATACGACCAGATAAATGAGAGGCTCCAGCACCTGCCCGATCAGCCAGATAAAAAGCACTGCACGGTACTGCAGCTGTGAGGCCAAGGTTGTACTGAACTGCTGCAGGTAAATCGCGCCCAATCCTTTCACAGGACCTCCTGCGCGAATACCTGTTCGATGATCTCCTCGATCGGGGGATCTTCCACGGTAAGATCGATCAGCGGCAAATCAGCCAGCAGACGCTCGGTTACACGCGCCGTTTCGGCTTTGGGTACGCGCAATGTGGCTCTTCCATCCACACACTCTATGATCTCACCGTAAGCGTGAAGATCCACGCTGCAATCCTGCAACTGAATAACAATGGTTTTATGCCGCGTAAAACGCTGCACCAGGCCGGAAAGCTCGCCATCGAAAAGGAGCCGGCCGTGATGGATGACGATGACCCGCCGGCAAAGAGCCTCTACGTCCGCCATATAATGGCTGGTGAGAAGCACGGTCGCGCCATACCGCCGGTTATAGTCAGCGATAAAAGAGCGTATGCGCCGCTGCATCGATACATCCAGTCCGATGGTGGGCTCATCCAGGAATACAACTTGCGGGCGATGCAAAAGCGCGGCTGCAATTTCGCATTTCATCCTCTCACCCAGAGAGAGGTTGCGCACCGGTTTGCGCAGCAAAGGTTCCAGGTCCAGGAGGCCCGTCAGATCGTCGAGAGACCTTCGATAGACGTCGCTCGGAATGCGGTATATCGCACGGTTGAGCTCAAAGGAATCTGCGGCGGGAATATCCCAGACAAGCTGGTTGCGTTGCCCCATGACGAGCGTGATTTTGCGCAGGAACGCCTTTTCCCTCTTCCACGGGATATGGCAAAGAACGGCTACCTCTCCCCCCGAAGGATGGAGCAGTCCGGACAACATTTTAAGGGTTGTCGTCTTGCCGGCGCCGTTGGGGCCCAGGAAGCCCACAATCTCCCCGGCAGCGATGTCAAAGGATATGCCGGCCACCGCGGGAACTTCCTGCATGCGGCGGTGCACCAGGCTTTTGAGCGCAGCACGCGCTCCCGTTTCGCGCTCACTGACGACGTACGTTTTGCGCAAATCGCGGATGTGAATGACAGGTAATGCCGTCACCGCCATACGATACCCTTAATTGATGTCAGGCTGGAATTACCCTAAATGAAATGCCGCTCTCTCCATAAAAAGACCAATACTCCATTTAGGATAATTCCAGCCTGACGCCAATTGGTTTAAAGGGCATCGTTACGCCATCCAAGAAGCTCGTCCACCTTGGATATGAGCACGGCGGGCTCCACCGGCTTCTCCAAAAATCCTTTTACCGGCATGAAATCATCGCTGATGTCATCCTCGGAGAATCCGAATGACATCTTGCTCAGTTGATTGACGGCGCTTAAGAACAAAATTGGAATTTCCCTGATGCGATCTACCTTGTGCAGGCTCCGGGCCGCAGCGAATCCGGCCTGAGAATTTTCGGGGAAAATAATATCCATAATAATCAGGTCTGGAAGCACTTGCGTCACAGTCGACACCAGATCATCCGTGTCCGTCTTCACCGATACCTCGTGGCCGTTGGCTTCCAGAATGATCTTCACGCTGTCTACAATATCCAGGTCATCGTCAACTATCAGTATGCTCGCCATGATCGGTTTTCTCCTGCTTGGCCTCGGTGATATCAAATCTTACTGTAAAAGTGCTCCCTATGCCAACCGTGCTTTCCACTTGAATAGTGCCCCCGTGGATGAACACGATCTCTTTGACTATGGAAAGCCCGAGCCCGGTGCCACCTTTGTAGTGGCCGACGGCGTTCTTGCTGCGAAAATAATCATCAAAAATCTTGTCCAGATTTTCACTGGGAATTCCTATTCCGTTGTCCTGGACAGCAACTGAAACTTTCTTCGATAAACTCTCGATAGATAATACCACGCGCCCCGTATTCTCGTGGCAATAGAAGATTGCGTTTTGAATGAGGTTGGAGAAAAGGGTTTTCAGGTGCGAATAGGATCCCATAATATAAACAGATGGATGCGTTTCAGCGAGGTTTATCACCTCCACATTTCGGGCCTTGCCAATGAGGGCTCCTTCCCGAGCCTCCTCCGAAAAAGCTGCAATCAGATCCACTGGAACCAGGCGCATATCCGTCACCACGAGTGTTCGCAAATTGCTCAGATGAATGATGTCCGTGATCCTGCTCAGGATTTGGTCGCATCGGTCGCCGATGCGGGATACGACGGTTTGGGCTTTTTCAGGAAGCTCTCCGCAATAGCCGTCTCTCAGGGTGTATATGTGGCTCTTGATGGCAGCAAACGGGGCCTTAAGCTCATGAGTAGCTAAAAGAGTGGACTGGGTCTTTTCTTTATCAATCTTGATCAGCATCTGATTAGATTCTTCAAGCTGCTGCTCTCTCAGCTTCAGGCTCGAGCTGATCTCGCTCACCAGGTACCAGCAGACGAAATAAACGGCACCGCTGGCAAGAACAAACCCGAAAGCGACTTCAAAGCGCGAAATTACCATGGACTTGAACTGACCGTCAAAAATGCTTCGCATCGGGATGATGCCGGCCCATTCAAACATCAGGGGAAACGATGCACAAATCCAAGCAGCGGCAGCTATTATCAGGGAACGCCGGCGGGTGAAGAAGAGGGTGGCCAGGATAATGTGGGCCATAAAAAGCGTTGCCATTGGCGTTTCAATACCGCCAAGAGCATAGGTGAGGAAGCTCAAAGCCGCAAAGTCCCCTAGCATTTGCCACAACAGGAGAGACTGCAATTCCCGGCGATTGGACCTGTCGCCTAATAGGTTGCGGCTGATGATGGAGTAAACGAGGTTGGTTATTGAAAGGAACACTATTACTACGGCAAAGTCGAGATAATCCAAATTCGCCGGGAAGATGCCGGCCGCTGCGATGAGAGCTCCGGCTGCACAGGCCAGAATGGCGAACCATCGCATGTTGATGAACCACTTCACCCGGGATTCCAGTTCCTGAGAACTGATATCCGGCTTGTAGGTGGTTACCGAACCCCAATCATAAAAAAAGGAATGTTTGTCTTCAACCACGGCGCCTATTCCTGCAGCAAATCCTACTTCGATTTTGATAGGGCGGGGCTCTGGCCCGCCTGGTTTTTCACTCACTAGCGAATGAAACTCACATTATGCGGTGGGACGGGCCGGAGCCCCGTCCCCACAAGTACTAAGAAAATCTATCTATCCTCGAATCAGTCGGGAACAGGCAGTTTTTAAGGCTGAAAGCAGCGAGGGGAATCGTGCTGTCATCTCAGGGGTAATTCCTTGTCCTGGAGAGAGGTCAAAAGGCTGGATTCCGAAAATGTAAACCGATTTACCAAAGCCCAATGTCCTGGCGAGTTCCAAACCTTCTGCTAATCCCAAACCGTGAGTTGAAACAGAGCTGGTTTTCAGAATCGCGGAAGCCTCACTATCCTCAAACAGCCGGTACTCGCCGGGGGAGAGAGCCATGTTGGCTGCATCCACCAATATGGCCGGTGCGCCCCACTCGATGAAAGATGAGGCGATCGTTGCAGCGTCTGCGCTTTCCAGAAACACGCAACGCGCCGCAAATATCGCATCCCCGGAAAGAGCCTGGACCAGGGCGAGACCGATTCCATCGTCGCCGCCGAGCGAGCTGCCCAAACCCACCACTTGCCACTCAAACCGACTCTCTGATAAAACGGATTTAGTCGACAAATTCCACATCCAGCATGTGCACGGAACAGGAAATGCAAGGATCGTAAGCTCTCAGCAACATCTCCATATGGAGAGTAAGCTCCTCTTTGGACATTTGGGGCAGCATTTTGGGCACGAACGCTTTCATATCCTGCTCAATGTTATTGACATTTTGGCTGGTGGGGATAATGGCGTTGGCGGCGGAACAACGGCCGTCTCCATCAAACTCATATTCATGGAACAGGATGCCCCGTGGTACCTCGCAGGATCCGGCACCGCGGCCGGCCTTTACCTCATAGGAAATATCCTCTTCCTTCAGCCCGCTACCCAGCAACTCATCCAGCATCCGAACGCTGTTGTACGCACAGTGCACAACCTCCACTACCTGAGCCACATTGTTCATATAAGGATTGTAGCAGGGCACCTTGAGCCCAAGATCCTTGGCCGTCTGCTGAGCCTGGGGAAGAAGCTGATCGAAGTTGTTGTTCACACGTGCCAGAGCCCCGGCAAAATAGGAGCAGCGATGCCACTTGGACCATTTGGTAGTCGAGTGCGCAACCGTAAACTCATTGGTGACCTCCCGATACCGGCTTACCGGCACTTTGGATCGTGTGTCTGAGCTGTACACTTCCCCGTCGTAAAGGGCGTATTCATCAGGGTGCTTGAGAGAGACATATTCAGTTTCCCGCTCATAGGGCGGGATTTTGAGGGTTTGGGCGACCCGTACGGTCTCCTCGACATCCGGAATCGCTTCCAGCAATCGTTTGCGGAGCGCAGCCACATCATCCAGATGCGGAAGTTTGCGAAAGCCTTTGAGAGTGTTGCTCATGGGATGCAGCGTGCGTCCGCCAAACATGGCGGTATAGTCGTTGGCCAGCTTCTTGAGCCTGAGAGCCCGTTTGACAACATCGGGGTGACTTTTTGCCAATGGCAGCACGCTTTTGACTCCGAGATAGTCCGGTACCGCCAGAAAATAAACGTGCAACACATGGCTCTGCAAAAACTGGGATTCAGTGAGAAGCTTGCGCAGCAGGATGGTCTGGGGACTGACTTGAATGCCGAGAGCTGCTTCAACAGCTTTCGTTGCGGTCAGCTGGTGTCCCACGCAGCAAATACCGCAGATGCGGCTTACTATCCAGGGAACCTCGGCAGGCTGCATTCCCTTGACGAAGTTTTCAAAAAAGCGGTTGGCTTCCGTGATGGCAAGCTTCACTTCCTGAACGACCCCTTCCTTAGTATTAACAATAATCCGGCCGTGCCCTTCTACGCGGGTGACGTGCTTGACATCAATTGTGTATGTTTTAGCTTTCAAGTCCATTTTTCAGACTCCTCTGCCAATAGGTTCAGCACCCAGGAAAAGCCGGTATCGGCTTCGGATATCCTTGTCGTCTATCTTGTACTCCCGCATCAAGCTGATATGCGCATCCACGTTCGCGTGGGGAAGCGATCCGCGACAGCCGTCACAAACATATCCCTTGTTAACGCAGATACTGTTGCAGCCGCCCCATGTCACCGGACCCATGCAAGTTCTGCCCTGCTCGAACACGCATTCGTTCTCGTTTTTCTTGCAGTCTGCGCAGACAGGAATCTGTGGAAAGTATGGCGCGGTTCCCTGGAGCAGCGATTTCACCAGGTGAAGAAATTCCTCCGGCACTGCCGGGCAGCCGCGGAGATACGCGTCCACTTTCACAATGGAATCCAACGGTCGCACGCGGGTGTGAGCCCAGAGAGACCAATAGTCGGGATCCACCTGAACCCGGTTCCGGGCCTTCTCCCCGTAGACAACCCCATAATTGACAGCCGGCGCCACAAAATTGGAGCGTGCCTGTACGTTGCCGTTGCAAGCGCACGCACCGAGGGCCACAAGGAAGTTGGTCCGCGATCGCAGGTTCTGGATCCGTTCGATATCCTTATCCCGGTGAATGCTCCCTTCCACAAAGGCGATATCATACCGGGGCGAGGTTTCAGAGAGGGCTTCACGGAACTCCACCAGGTTAATAAGATTGAGTATGTCGAGGAGGATCTCCTCGCAATTCAGAATGGCCAGCTGACATCCTTCGCAACTGGCGAAATCGAAAAATGCCACCTTGGGTTTCATCGAAGCGCCTCCGGCAAATCTGCAAGATTGGAAAACCGGAACACCGGTCCCTCCTGACAGCAATATACATGGTTGATTTGGCAATGCCCGCATTTGCCGACACCACATTTCATGCGCCGTTCAAGGTCGACATAAATATTATCGTAGCTGACTTTCTTGGCGCTCAGGGCAGCGATGACGAATTTATACATGACTGGCGGGCCGCATAGGGCAACCACTGTGTTTTCCGGATAAATTTTCAAGTTTGGAATAGGATCTGTAACGAGGCCTACGCCGAATTCCCAGGGCATGTTTTCTGTGCCGTCCACAAGCCGAATAACATTCACACCGGCATTTGCCCACTCCTTGAGCTGATCGCGGAAGAGTTCCTCCGCGGGATTACGACATCCCGAAATGAGGGTTAGTTGGCGGAAGCGTTTTGCCCCTGCAACTATGGGAGTGATGAGGGATCGGAGAGGCGCAAGACCAAGTCCGCCGGCCACAAACACCACATCTTTTCCGTAAAAACTCTCAAGGTCGAAACCGGAGCCATAGGGGCCGCGAATGCCTAATTCGTCCCCCGGTTTTAAAGTATGAATTACTCGGGTCACGCGCCCGATTTGTCGAATAACCACTTCCAGAACGTTGTCTTTCCGTGGGCCGCAGCTGATGGAAATGGGAGCTTCTCCGATACCCAGAAGCGAGGCCATAACGAATTGTCCCGGATGATGGCCCAGCGGTTTTTCCAGCTCGAGGCGGAAGTACCGATCTTTGGCTGTCATATCGGCAACTTCAACTATCCTGCCTGTCTGCGGCACGAATGCGTCCCTGGCAAGCGCATTATAATGTGACGTCATCGGCGCCTCCTTCCTTTATCAGATCGGAGACAATATCGTAAATATCTATATGTGTCGTGCATTGACGGCCGCATCGCCCGCATCCCACGCAGACTGCACCCTGTCCATATTTTTCAGGCAAATAAACGAACTTGCGATTGACTCTATGGCGCTGTCGCGCTGCCGGTTCGTTGCGGAAATTATGTCCCCCTGCCACCATGGCGAACTGACACAGCATGCAGCCATCCCAGGTTCTCGTGCGGTTGCCCGACGCAACATCCAGATTAAGGTCATCGGTCACATCAAAACAGTAGCACGTGGGACAGACCAGGTTGCATGTGCCACATGAAAAACAGCGCACAACATGTTTTTCCCAAACGGGGCTCTGATATTTGCCTGCCACTATCTTGGTGATCTCCGGCACTGCGACTGGGAATGTGCGGCCAAACTGCCGGGGTTTGGGAGTAGACGCTGCTTCATTTCTGACTGCATTCTCGTGGCACCGCTGCCAGTCAGTTCCCGCTGCAAGTTTCTTCCCGAGCTCTGTTTTGGTTTCTATTAGAAGATCCTCGCCTGCGCGCGGAGTTATGAAAATATCAGCTCCTTCGGTGTGGTGAAGTGAATCGACTGCCGCGCAGAATGCGCCCGGAGCACACGCCGAAACACATGAGTAAGCAATTATGGCTGTATTCTCGCGCCGTGTAAGGTAGTAAGCGTCGGATACACCGTCCCTGAAAAAGAGATCCATCAGGAAGATCCCTTTGAGGTCGCAGGGCCTCACACCGGCTATTATTCGGAAAGAAGTGTCCAGTGGAGCGCTAACCTCACATTTCCCTTCAGAATTCTTTTTAAATTGCAAAAGCTCGTCCCTGGCTGGGATGAGAAGCTTGATCGGAGGCACTACAGTTGGAACGTAGCACGCAAACTGTATGTCGGAATCGGATCCGACCTGGGTGAACCGATAGCTGACCTTCCCATGCTTTTGCGGGAAGTAGACCTGGTTCTCCAAAGCCAGTTCCTTTATCCAATTCACGATGCTTTCTCTGGTTGCGAGGTAATAACTCATTAGAGGTCTTCTCCAAGTTCTCCAAACTTGAGGCGTCAGGCTTGACTTGCGGAGGCGCCGCTTGGCGTCCCACAACATGGAACATCCAAAATCGGCGGGGAATTGTTCAATATCGCGAAGCGTTCATCAGATGATGGCGGCCTGCGAAGGAGTGCATTCTTTGTTTCCCCTATCACAAAGGAGAAATGCGAGGAGCCCTTTGACAGGGATGCACTCTCATTCTTTTCCAAACAAATTCTTATGCTCTGCGTTTTTTCTCCCTAACACATGGCTATGATCACAAAATAGCCCTCTGCAAAACAATTTAGCATAACTTCCAGGAAAATCCTTGGAACTTTTTAATAGCCAACGCCATGGGAGTGATGATGGTAGATTTGTGTGCAGCCCAATTTACCAACTGGCGGAATGGCAGGCAGCAGCGTACAATTTGCGGTCTCCACGCGGAGATCACGCCTTAAAAACGGAGAGGTGTCCGAGTCGTTGAAGGAGCACGCTTCAAATTGTAACGCCAGATGATGCCCATGTTGCGAAAAGAGATTCGATTTAAACCAGAAGGAGAAAGTTGCATTGGGAAACGTTTACCCGGAGGCAAACAATAAATGCTAAACTTACCTTATCGGCTGCGGCGCTAAGTGCCGCTTAACATAGGGACCTATATGTCTCACTTCCGCTGAAAATTTACACCCAAGGAAGGGGAAGATTGAAACAGGGCTGAGAGAATTTTGTTGCCAAACCTTGGACGTAGATGAGCCGATCTTCAGAGAGCGTTTTCCCTCATTCGGCGCCACCTACTGAGGGGCGAACTTGGGCTACGAGATAGTTCACTACGAACCGGCGTTCAAAAAGCAGGTGCTGGATCTCCAAACCAAATTATGGAGTCCTAGCCTAACCTTGAATGACGCTTACTTCGAGTGGAAATACGAGCGCAACCCGTATCTAGCTGAGCCGTTGATCTATCTTGCGGTGCACGATGGCAGAGCCGTCGGGATGCGGGGGTTTTCTGGAGTACAGTGGGAAGCCGGGTTCCCTCCTCAAAAATTCCGTGGTCTTTATGCCGATGATTCCGTCGTCGCCCCTGAACATCGCAGAGGCGGATTGATTCACAAAATCATGGCGGCGGCCTTCAAAGACCTGGTAAGCCGAGGATATGAATATGTTTTCAACTTGAGCGCAGGCTCAGTGATCTATCGCCAGTCACTGTCAACGGGCTGGCTCAGCGTTGGTTATGCACAGCTGATGAGATGGCACCCTTTGCCAGTTAGCTTTCGGAAGGCCCTGCGCCGAATCTTAAGACAGTTGCCTTTGGTATCCCACAGACTTGACGCACTCTTTCTCCAGTGGTTGGAGAAAAGACGGAGGTCATTGGCTGATATCAACCAAGATGGAATCAAGCACCCCTATAAAACGATCCCCTGGATCTCCTTTGAAGACAAGCCCCGTTGCACGGCCATGGCTGAGTTGGTTGAGAGGATTGGCAGCTGTGGCAAAATACGCCATGTAAGAGACCGAGAATACTTCGACTGGCGTTTTCAAAATCCGCTTAGCCGCTACCGCTTCCTGTTCCATGACAAGGCTGGCATGGAGGGGTATCTCGTGCTTCAGGAGTATACTTCTGAGTTTGCCGACAAGGAGGTGCTGAATGTTGTCGACTGGGAAGGGACCGACGCCGCGGTCAAGGCCGAGCTACTTCGGGCGGCCTGCAGCTACGCCACCAATAGAGTTCTGATCATTTGGTCGGCAACCCTGCCGCCCGAAGCAACCGCGGTGCTCCACGCGAAGGGTTTTAAGTTGGTATGGCAAGCACAAAGCATGGTCAACCAAATCCCGGCTGTTTTAGTGCGGCCTGTTCGTGATGAAAACCTCGATAGCGACTGGCTGCTTGCTGACCGTCGGCTTTTGGATTTGGCCAACTGGGAATTGCGGATGCTTTACTCCATGCACGGGTGACTTTGCCGGAGACTGTTACCAGAAGTGCGCCGCTGTTAGAAACAGCTATTGCACCGGATGACTTTCTGGTAATGCAATACGCCGACGATAAGTTCAGCCAAACAAAAGTTTACAGAGACCGCTGGCTAAGTCGCAGTAAACTCCCGCTAGCGCTGAGTCTCATGTCATACCCCAAGATTCTCTTTTGCAGTAAGGTGCGGAGTATTAGGCGGGACCGGGCGACACGGCGAGATGAGAGTGAGTCTTCGGATTGCACAGCTTCTCAATAAGGTCATGAACCCGCTTGCCTGCGACCGCCCAATTCAACCGTTGGGAGAATTCCTGGAAGGAAGAGAGGGCTAGTTTTTCGTAGTCGGATCTTGAAGAGAAAACGCTCTGTATGTGTTCGCAGTACTTATGAGCGCCTTCCTCAACGCTGAACATGACTCCGTTCGCTCCCTGCCTAATGACGGTGGAAATACCGCCGACGTTGCTGGCAACGCACGGAAGCCCGTAAGAACTGGCTTCTGCAAGCACTAAGCCGTAGCATTCGGCGCGGGAAGGCAAAATTAGGAAGTGAGATTCGGAGAACAACCGATCGAGTTTCCGCCTTCCTTGCTCGGTCTCCTTTGAAACAAACCCATGAACCTTGACGTGATCCGCAGTATCTGCGAATGGTGTGCAACCGACGATATTCAGTTCAGTCTTTACTCCGCTTCGATTGAGAAGCTCCGTTACAGCCAAAACAAAGTCTCCTCTCTTCCGAACCCAATCACATCCTACGAACAGCAACTTGCACACGTCAAACTTCTTGGCTTCTGTGATACGCGCGATGTCGCCTGTGGTGCGGTGGCCGTCTGTGTTTGCGCCAAACGGCACAACCGCTATCTTTCGGGGATCGACACCGTAGTTCTGCACAGCGGTCGAGGCAGCCCACTCAGAGCTATATATGGCGAGACTGCAGCTGCTTAATGCAGTTCGCTCCGTCTCATTCCCGCATCTGATGCTCTTTCTGCTGAGATTAGTA
>Ga0208980_10000871_pt1 | contig 17853 bp, 16 predicted proteins | sample WetSurMetagenome_3_FD_187993 | JGI IMG/M metagenome (GOLD analysis project Ga0208980, IMG submission 187993) | Wetland microbial communities from Twitchell Island in the Sacramento Delta, sample from surface sediment Aug2011 Site A1 Bulk (version 2) | ecosystem: Environmental > Aquatic > Marine... | reverse complement strand
CCAGCATGCCCCCGGCAATCCACCCCAGCAATGCCGCCCCCAGGGTGATCACCACCGGGAAGTGGTCCATCAGCCGCAGGACAAACTTGCTGCCCCAGACGATGATGGGGATGCTCACCACGATGCCGAAGACCACCAGCGTGAGATCCCCCTTGGCGGCACCGGCCACCGCGATGACGTTGTCCAGGCTCATTGCTGCGTCGGCCAAAACGATGGTTCTGATCGCGCCGAAGAGGTGACTGGAGCCCTCGATGTGGCCGTGGCCGCCGTCGTCCTCCGGCTGCACCACCTTGATGCCTATCCACAGCAGCAGAAGGGCGCCGACGACCTTGAGGAACGGCAGGGCAAGGAGCTGCAGGGCGAAAAAGATCAGCACGACGCGCAGCGCGATTGCGCCGACGACGCCCCACAGGATCCCCTGGTTGCGCAGGTCTTCCGGCAGACGCCGGCACGCCAGGGCGATTACCACGGCGTTGTCGCCGCCGAGCAGGATGTCGATCACGATGATCTGCAGGACCCCGAGCCAGAAATGTGCGGTCATCAGCTCCATCGTGTCTCCTCGCTCGGCCGCAAGGCGCCAACCGTCCTCGCTCCCGTGGCTCGGTCACATTGACGGTCGCGGGAACCAGCACCGCACGGAGCCTGGGGAATGGGACGGGAGGAGAGCCTAGCATCGATCGGGCGGGTGACGTCCGTCGCAGTTGGGGTCTATCCTTGCGTTCGTCTTATCGACACCCGAACCTTGCCACGGTGCGCGCCCTCGCCCGAGTCGAATGGCCGGGAAGGTGCAGGGCACCGTTGCTGATGCCAGGACGAGCGGAGGCGCGATGAAGATCATCATCCTCGGCGCCGGCCAGGTCGGCTCCAGCCTGGCCGCCAGCCTCGTCTCGGAAGACAACGACATCACGGTCGTGGACACCGACGCGGCCAAGCTCGCCTACCTGCAGGACCGGTACGACCTGCAGACATTGGTCGGGCACGCCGCGCACCCCTCGGTGCTGCGCGAGGCCGGCATCGACGACGCCGAGCTCCTGGTCGCCGTTACCCTGTCCGACGAGACGAACATGGTGGCCTGCAAGCTCGCCGCCACGCTGTTCAAGGTTCCGCGGCGAATCGCGCGGATCCGCTCGCCCGACTACCTCGCCGTGCCCGACCTGTTCGCCCCGGACAACTTCGCCGTCGACCTCGTCATCAGCCCCGAGCAGGAGATCACCACCTATCTGCGCCGCCTCATCGATTACCCGGAGGCTCTGCAGGTGGTGGACTTCGCCAACGGCCGCATCCGGCTGGTCGCGGTGAAGGCTCGCCACGGTGGCCCGCTCGTCGGCCACGAGCTGCGCAGCCTGCGCCAGCAGCTGCCCGACCTCGACGCCCGTGTGGCGGCGATCTTCCGCCGCGACCGTGCCCTGGTGCCGAAGGGCATCACGGTCGTTGAGGACGGCGACGAGGTCTTCTTCCTCGCCGCAACCGAAAACATCCGGGCGGTGATGAAGCAGATGCGCCGTCCCGATGCGTCGGTGCGGCGGGTGATGATCGCAGGCGGCGGCAACATCGGCGCACGACTCGCCGCCGACCTCGAGTCGGACTATTCGGTCAAGCTCGTCGAGCGCAGCAAGGAGCGCGCCCAGACCCTGGCCGACCAGCTGGCCACCACCCTGGTGCTGCAGGGGGAAGCCACCGACGAGGAGCTGCTGCTGCTCGAGAACGTCGAAGACATCGACGTCTTCTGCGCCCTTACGAACGACGACGAGGACAACATCATGGCCGCGCTGCTCGCCAAGCGGCTCGGCGCTCGCAAGGTCATCGCCCTGATGAATCGCTCGAGCTACGTGGACCTGCTGCAGGGCGGCGCCATCGACATCGCGCTCTCCCCTGCCCACGCCAGCATCGGGCCGCTGCTTACCCACATCCGCCGCGGCCACATGGTCAAGGTGCACAGCCTGCGCCACGGCGCGGCCGAGGCCATGGAGGTGGTGGTGCACGGTGACGCCCGAACCTCGAAGCTGATCGGTCGCGCCATCGACGCGATCGCGCTACCCGCGGGCGTCACCATCGGCGCCGTGGCGCGCGGCGACCAGGTGCTGATGGCGCACCACGACGTGGTCATCGAGGCTGAGGACCACGTGATCCTCTTCGTGCCCAGTAAGCAGCTCATCCCAAAGGTCGAGAAGGTGTTTCAATCAGGCTCGGCCTCCGCCTGACGACCGTGTACAAGCTCGCCCCGGTCATCAATGTACTGGGCAAGGTGGTCATGTTGCTGGCCATCACCATGCTGCTGCCCCTGCTCGTCTCCGATGTGACCGACGACGGCGCCTCGGCCGCGTTCCACTGGGGAATGGGGATCACGTTCCTCAGCGGCCTTGCCATGACGCTGGCAACCGTCGGCTCGCGCCGCGAGCTCACCCCGCGCGACGGCTACCTGCTCGCGAGCCTGACCTGGATCGTGCTGACGGGGTTTTCCACCCTCCCGCTGCTGCTTCAGCTTCCCGATCTCAGCTTCACCGATGCCTATTTCGAGGCCATGTCGGGTCTGTCGACGACCGGCGCCACGGTCCTCGTCGGCATCGACGACCTGCCGCACTCGATCAACCTCTGGCGCCACCAGCTCAACTGGATGGGCGGCATGGGGATCATCGTCCTCGCCGTGGCGATCTTCCCACTCCTGGGCGTTGGCGGCATGCAGCTCTTCAAGGCCGAGACACCCGGCCCGATGAAGGAGAGCAAGCTGACCCCTCGGATCACCGAGACTGCGAAGAACCTCTACCTCGTGTATCTCGCGATCACGGTCGCCTGCATCCTCGCACTGATGGCCGCGGGACTCGACTGGTTCGAAGCCACCTGCCACGCCTTTGCCGCCATGGGTCTCGGTGGTTTCTCGACTCACGACGCAAGCGTCGGCTTCTTCGATTCGCCGGCCGTGGAAGGCGTGCTGATCGTCTTCATGCTGATTGCGGGCATGAACTTTACGACTCACTTCCTCGCCTTCCGCTCGCGCAGCCTCCGCTGTTATCTGAACGACGTCGAGGCAAAGGCCTTTCTGACCCTCGTTTTGGGAAGCTGCCTCGTGGCGTCGGTCTACATCTGGGCGGCGGACGTCTACCCGAGCTTCTGGACCGCGCTGCGCCACGTCAGCTTCAATCTCGTGTCGATCGCGACCGATTGTGGCTTCGTCAGCGTGGACTACAACCAGTGGCCGATCGTCGTGCCGCTGTGGATGCTGTTCCTGAGCTGCGTTGCCGTCAGCTCCGGCTCAACCGGTGGCGGGATCAAGATGGTCCGCACGCTGGTGACCTTCCGCCAGGCGCTGCGCGAGATGTCGAAGCAGATTCACCCGGCGATGGTGCAGCCGGTCCGGCTCGGCCCGCACGTCATCGAGAACCGGATCGTGTTCGCGATCCAGTCCTTCGTACTCGTCTACGTGACCACCGTTGTGGCCCTGACCCTGGTTCTCGTGGCGAGCGGTCTCGATCCGGTGTCCGCGATCTCTGCGATCATCGCCACCATCAACAACGCGGGCCCCGGCCTCAACGTCGTCGGACCAGCCGGGAACTTCTCGCCGCTCACGGACTTCCAGACCTGGGTTTGCAGCTTTTCGATGCTCGCCGGCCGGCTCGAGCTCTTCACTCTCTTCGTGCTCTTCACCCCGCGATTCTGGGCGAAGTGACCATTGCCGCTCGTGGTCAGGCCTGGGCCGCCGCGAGGGCGCTGTGGCGTCGCGAGTACCCGAAGTAGATGACGAAGCCGAGCAGCAGCCAGCCCGCGAAGCGCAGCCAGGTGATGGCCGGCAACTGCGCCATGAGGTAGAGGCAGGTTCCCGCCCCGGCCAGCGGCACGAACGGCATCAGCGGCGTCCGGAACGGACGCGGCACGTCGGGATGGGTGTAGCGCAGGGCGATTACGCCGACGCACACCAGGAAGAAGGCGGCGAGCGTGCCGATGTTCACCAGCTCGGCGACGTGCCCGATCGGCGTGAAGCCGGCGACACCCGCCATCAGCACGCCGGCGGCCAGGATCACGCGCAGGGGTGTCTGGGTGCGGGGATGCACCCTGGCGAAGACCGGTGGCAGCAGGCCGTCGCGCGCCATGGCCAGGAACACCCGTGACAGCCCGTAGTAGAGGACCAGCATGACGCTCGTGAGGCCGGCGATGGCGCCGGCCGCGATCACTCCGGCCACCCACGGGTAGCCGAGACGCAGCATCACGTCGGCGACTGGGGACGGGTTGTTGAGGGTGGTGTACGAGGCGATGCCGGTCAGCAGTCCCGCGACGACCATGTAGACCACCGTGCACACCGCCAGCGACGCGAGGATGCCGAAGGGCAGGTCGCGCTGCGGGTTGCGCGCCTCGTCGGCCGCGGTCGAGACGGCGTCGAACCCGATGTAGGCGAAGAAGATCAGCGCCGCACCACCCATGACGCCCTCCCAGCCGAAGGGCATGAACGGCGTCCAGTTCGCCGGCTCCACGTTGCCTACCGCGAAGGCGATGAAGACTGCGATCGCGGTCAGCTTGATGACGACCATCACCGCGTTGGCTCGGCTGCTTTCACGCACGCCGAGTGCGAGCAGGACGGCCAGGACGAGCACGATGGCTGCGGCCGGCAGGTTGATCAGGCCGCCGGCGGCCGGCGGCCTGAGCAGCCAAGGCGGCAGGCCCAGGCCCACTGCGGCAAGGGCGTTCTGGGCATAGCCCGACCAGCCGATCGCCACCGCGGACGTTGCGACGCTGTACTCGAGGATCAGGTCCCAGCCGATGATCCAGGCCGCCAGCTCGCCGAGCCCTGCGTAGGCGTAACCATAGGCGCTGCCGCAACCGCCGATCGTGGCCGCGAGCTCGGCGTAGGCCAGGGCGCTGAACGCGCAGGCGAGACCCGCCACGACGTAGGAGACGACGATGGCCGGGCCTGCGTGCGTGGCCGCGGCGATGCCGGTCAGCACGAAGATTCCGGCGCCGATGATCGCGCCGATGCCGAGCAGCGTCAGATCGAAGGCCCCCAGCACCCTGCGCAGGCCGGTGTCGCACAGGTGGTGATCGGCGTTGATGGGCTTGGTTCGGAACAGCTGCTTCACGGTCGACACCCCCGGTGCGCCAAGGCGGCCGCAGTATAGCGGCCAGGCGGCCGGCCCAGTGTGGACTCCTCAGGCCGTGGCGTCCGGGACCGCTCGCCCTCGCAGGGCGTAGAACTCGGCGACGAAGCGCTCGAGGGTGCCGCCCGCGATGGCCGCCCGAAGGTCGCGCATCAGCGACAGGTAGTAGTGCAGGTTGTGGATCGTGTTGAGCCGCGCGCCCAGGATCTCGTTGCAGCGGTCCAGGTGACGCAGGTAGGACCGTGAATAGCTGCGGCAGGTGTAGCAGTCGCACAGCGGGTCCAGCGGCCCCGTGTCCTCGGCGTGGACCGCGTTGCGGATGCGGACGGTGCCGGTGTGGGTGAACAGGTGGCCGTTGCGGGCGTTGCGGGTCGGTAGCACGCAGTCGAACATGTCGATGCCCCGCCGCACCGCCTCGACGATGTCCTCCGGCGTGCCCACCCCCATGAGGTAGCGTGGACGATCCGCCGGGAGCTGCGTCGCCAGCAGGTCGAGGACCCGCCAGCGGTCGGCCGGGGGCTCGCCGACGGAGAGGCCGCCCACCGCGTAGCCGTCGAAGCCGATCCGCAGCAGGCCCTCCAGCGACTCGAGCCGGAGCCCGTCGTACACGCCGCCCTGCACGATACCGAACAGCGCCGCCGGGTTGTCGCCGTGCGCGCGCCTGCTGCGCTCCGCCCAGCGTAGCGACAGCTCCATCGACCGGCGCGCCTCGGCCTCGGTCGCCGGAAAGGGCGTGCACTCGTCGAAGATCATCACGATGTCGGACCCAAGGGCCCGCTGCACCGCCATCGACTCCTCCGGTCCCATGAAGACCTTGGCGCCGTCGACCGGCGACCGGAAGGCCACGCCCGCCTCGGTGATCTTGCGCGTCGCGCCGAGGCTGTAGACCTGGAAGCCGCCCGAGTCGGTCAGGATCGGCCCGCGCCAGTTCATGAACCGGTGCAGCGAGCCGTGCCGCTGAACGACGCCCGTCCCGGGCCGAAGCCAGAGGTGGAAGGTGTTCCCGAGCAGAATCTGCGCGCCCAGGCCCTCCAGCTCGTCGGGCGTCATCGCCTTGACCGTCCCGTAGGTGCCGACCGGCATGAAGACCGGGGTCTCGACCGTGCCCCGGGTCAGGGCCAGGCGGGCCCGCCGGGCGAGTCCGTCGCTGGCGAGAATTTCGAAGTCCATCAGAGGGTTGCTCTCTGCGGGGCGGCCCGCCTTGACTGTCTGTTAATTATTTAAGAGAATGCTAATGCACTGATTCGCGTCAGTGCACTCCTCCATCCTCCTTTGGTGGACTTCGCGCGGCCTCCCCGGCCGCGCTTTTTTTGCGCGTCACCTTGCCACTCCCGGGCCGATCAGCATGGCGTCGCCATAGCTGAAGAACCGGTAGCCGGCGTGAATCGCATGGCGGTAGGCCGCCATCACCGGCTCGAAGCCCGCGAACGCGCAGACGAGCATGAGCAGCGTCGACTCCGGGAGGTGAAAATTGGTGAGCAGGAGGTCCAGGCTCCGGAAGCGGTAGCCGGGCCGGATGAACAGGCGGGTGTCGCCGCGATACGGCCGCAGCGCGCCGTCGGCCGCCGCGGTCTCCAGGCTCCGCACGGCGGTCGTCCCGACCGCGACGATGCGCCCGCCGCCGCGCCTCGTGTCCGCTGCCAGTGCGCAGACCTCTTCGCCAACCTCGACCTGCTCGGCATGCATGACGTGCTCGTCCAGCCGATCGCTGCGCACGGGCTGGAAGGTCCCGGCGCCGACGTGCAGGGTGACCCGGCCGAACCGCACGCCCTGCGCGGCCAAGCGATCGAGCATCGCCTGGTCGAAATGCAGGCCCGCCGTCGGGGCGGCGACCGCACCCGGCCGCGCGGCGTAGACCGTCTGATAGCGCTCCCGGTCCGCGGGCTCGTCCGTCCGTAGGATGTAGGGCGGCAGGGGAACGTGGCCGTGGCGGTCCAGAAAGGACGGCAGGTCGCCCGCCTCCAGCTCGAGCTCGTACAGCGCCCCCTGCCGGTCGATCACCCGCAGTGAGCCCTCCCCCACCCTTATTTGCCGACCGGGTCGCGTCGGCTTGCTTGCCCGCACCTGGGCCAGTGCCCGCGTCGGGCCGAGCAGGCGCTCGATGAGGACCTCCGCCCGCCCCCCGGAGTCCTTGACGCCGTGGAGCCGCGCCGGGATCACCCGGGTATCGTTGAACACGAGCAGGTCACCTGGCCGGAGGTAGTCGGGCAAGTCCTGGAAGTGCCGGTCCTCGGTCCGGCCGGTCGGCCCGTCGAGTACCAGGAGACGGCTGTCGCCGCGCCTTGCGGGTGGGTACTGCGCGATCCGGTCGGCCGGGAGCTCGTAGTGGAAATCGGACAGCCGCATGCGGTGGCGATGGTAGCACGCTGCCTCGGCTCGGCCGTTCGAAGTACTCTGCGCCGTGACGACGCCCACCGGGGTACGCGCATGCGGTCGACGGCACTCTTCTTCCTGTTCCTGCTCGCCTGCCTGCTCCTCGCCGCGGCCCTGACTCCGCCGCTGCTGCAGACCGGTTGGCTCGCCTTCGAGCCGCACCGGGTGATGAGCCGTCTCGCCCAGCTGCTCATGATCCTGGGGGTCTGGCCCTTCCTGCGCCTGCTCGGACTCGACGGGCGCGAGGCGCTGGGCTACGGCCGACCCCGGCCCGAGATCCTGCGGGCCCTGGTTCGCGGCTGGCTCGCTGGCGTCGCCATACTTCTCGTCCTGGTGATCGCCCTGCTCGTTCTCGAGCTTCGCGTCCTGGACCTGCGCGCCGCCGCCCGGCACGCCGAGCTCGCGCGCAAGGCCGCGCAGGCCCTGGCCGCGGGCCTGCTGATCGGGGTGATCGAGGAGACGTTCTTCCGGGGCGCGCTGTTCACCGCCATCCGGCGCAGGGGCGCCGCAGCCGGTGCGATCTTCTGGCCGGCCGTCCTCTATGCGGCCGTGCACTTCCTCAAGCCGGGGGCGCTGGCAGACGGCCACACGCTCGACTGGCCAGCCGCCGGGCGGATGGTGTTGGAGGCATTCACCGATGCGGCGGACTGGAGGAACCTCGACTCGTTCGTCGCCCTGGTCCTGGTCGGCGTCTTTCTCGGCCTGGTCCGTGAGCGCACCGGGCACATCGGCTGGTGCATCGGCCTTCACGCCGGCTGGGTGTTCGTTATCCAGGTCGCGCGCTACCTCACGGACGGCAACGCCGGCGCTCCGTACGCCTTCCTGACCGGCACGTACGACGGGGTGATCGGTTGGCTGGCGGCGGGCTGGCTGGCGCTGCTGTCGGCCGGCTACCTGGGCCTCGCCCGACCCGGGAGGAGTGACCCTGCACCGGGGCGGGAGGCGTGAGCAGCTCGGCCGCGCAACCCTTTCAGGTCGCGGGCTCGCCCAGGCGTCCTTCGCGGAAATCGCTCAGCGCCTGGTAGATCTCCTGCTGGGTGTTCATCACGAACGGGCCGTACTGCGCAATCGGCTCGCCGAGCGGTCGGCCGGCGATCAGCAGGACGCGGGCCGGGGCGTCGGCCGCTGCCTCGATCACAACGCCGTCGGCACGCGCGTCGTTGGCGAGGATCGCCATGCGCTGCGTCGGCACGGTCTGACCGGAGATCCCGACACTGCCGCGGTACACGTAGACGAAGGCGTTGTGCCCGGCGGGCAGGGCCTGCTCGAACCGCGCGCCGGCCGGCAGGTGCAGGTCCAGGTATAGCGGCGCGGTGGCCTCGCGCGTGACGGCTCCCGACACGCCGTGGCTCTCGCCGGCGATCACGGTCACGGCCACGCCCTGCGGCGTCACGAGCTGCGGCAGCTCCGCGTGCGCGAAGTCGCGGTACCACGGGGGCTGCATCTTTTCCCGCCCGGGCAGGTTGAGCCAGAGCTGGAACCCCTCCATGGTGCCCTGCTCCTGCTGCGGGATCTCGGAGTGGATGACGCCGCGCCCGGCGGTCATCCACTGCACGCCGCCGTTCTCCAGCAGGCCCTGATGGCCCGCGCTGTCGCGGTGCAGCATGCGCCCGGCGATCATGTACGTCACCGTCTCGAAGCCGCGGTGCGGATGGTCCGGGAAGCCGGCGATGTAGTCGTCCGGATCGTCGCTGCCGAAGGCGTCGAGCATCAGGAACGGATCGAGTCGGTGCTGCAGGTCATGGGTCAGCACGCGGGTCAGCTTGACCCCGGCGCCGTCCGACGTCGAACGCCCGATCACCACTTGCTCGACGCTGCGGGGATGAGTAACGGATGCGGCGTTGATCTGCAGGATCTTCATGGCTTGCTCCGGGACAGTGGGAACGATGGCTGTACTGTAGACGCCATCAATCGGCCGGATAAGCCCTCGAAATGGATTATATTGTTCTTTCAATGGAACACTCATCGGCAAATATCGACCCCAACGACCTGCTGGTGTTCGCGCGCGTGGTCGAGCTGGGTAGCTTCAGCCGGGCGGCCGAGCGTCTGGGCCTGCCCAAGTCCACGGTGTCGCGGCGCATCACCGCACTGGAGTCCCGCATCGGCGAGCGACTGCTCCTGCGTACGACACGTCGCCAGACCCTGACCGAGCTCGGCCGGGAGCTGCTGGAGCACGCCCGTCAGGTGGCGCTGGAGGTGGATGCGGCGACGGCGCTGCGCGACCATCGCCAGGCCGCACCGAGCGGGCGGCTGCGGGTGTCCATGCCCAGCGACATCGCCAATCTGGTGCTCGCCGACATGCTCGCGGCGTTCATGGCGCTGCACCCCGGGATCGCGCTGGAGCTCGACCTGTCACCCCGCCGGGTCGATCTGTTGGGAGAGGGCTTCGATGCCGCGATACGCATCGGGGCGCTGCCCGACGACGCCCTGCTGGCCGCTCGCGGCCTGACCGAATTCGCCAACGGGCTCTACGCCGCGCCCGACTACCTCGCGGAGCGCGGTGAGCCGGAGACCCCGCAGGAGTTGTCGCAACACGACGCAGTGCGCCTGCTGGCCGGCAGCGGCGAGCCGATGGCCTGGGTCCTGACGCAGGGTGATCAGCGGTGGGAGGGCGTGCCGCCGGGACGCGCCGCGGCCAACTCACCCGAGCTGCTGATACGGCTCGCGCGCGCGGGCGCCGGCATCACCGCGGTGCCGGACTTCTTCGCACGGCCTTTCCTGCAACGGGGCGAGCTGCGGCGCGTGCTGGCGGGCTGGCGTCTGCCTTCGCACAAGGCATGGGTGGTCTTCCCGGGGCGCAAGCTCATGCCGACCAAGACGCGCGTGTTCATCGACATGCTGCAGGCCGCGCTCGCCGGCGCGGACTTCGAGGCGTGATCCGCTCGAAGGGAGACAATCAGCCTGATTCGGTACCGCGCGCATTCCGGAGATCTCTCATGCTGAAACGCCGTCTCGCCACAATCGTCGCTGGGCTCTTCGTGTCCGTAGCAGTCGGCTTCGCACCGCCTGCCTGGGCCGCCCCCTACAGGGACGAGTACAGGCTCTCCACCGTCCTGGGCGAGGCCTATCCCTGGGGCTGGGGCGCCAAGCGCTGGGCCGACCTCGTCCGCGACAAGACGCAGGGCCGCATCCACATCAAGGTGTATCCGGGTGCCTCGCTGGTGTCGGGGGACCAGACCAAGGAGTTCACTGCGCTGCGCCAGGGCGTGATCGACATGGCGGTCGGCTCGACCATCAATTGGTCGCCGCAGGTCAGGGAGCTGAACCTGTTCGCGCTGCCCTTCCTGATGCCGGACCACCGGGCGCTCGACGCGCTGGTGCAGGGCCGAGTCGGGAAGACGATGTTCGATCTGCTCGGCGAGCGCGACGTGGTGCCGCTGGCCTGGGGCGAGAACGGCTTCCGCGAGGTCTCCAACTCGAAGAGGCCGATCCGCACGCCCGAAGACCTCAAGGGTCTGAAGATGCGGGTGGTCGGCTCACCGCTGTTTCTCGCCACCTTCACCGCGCTCGGCGCCAACCCGACGCAGATGAGCTGGTCCGACGCCCAACCGGCCATGGCGACCGGCGCGGTCGACGGCCAGGAAAACCCGCTCGCCGTGTTCAACGCCGCCAAGCTGCACACCGTCGGCCAGAAATACGTGACGCTGTGGGGCTACGTCGCCGATCCGCTGATGTTCGTCGTGAACAAGACCGTCTGGAACAGCTGGACGCCGACAGACCAGGCGCTGGTGCGCGAGGCGGCCGTCGAGGCGGCGAAGGAGGAAACCGCGCGGGCACGCGCCGGCATCTCGGCGGGTGACGATGCACTGCTGAAGGAGATCGCAACCCATGGTGTTTCGTTGCTGGCATTGAGCGCGGAGGAGCGCGACGCCTTCCGCAAGGCCACTGCCGGCGTGTACGACGAGTGGTCAGCCAAGGTGGGCCGTGACCTCGTGCAGCAGGCCGAAGAGGACATCGCCCGGCGCTGAGTTCGTGCCGCACCCTCACGACCGGTCGCGCAACCGCGAGCGGCGCCGCTCTGCCGGGATCCTCTCTGATCTTCACCAGGGTGCCATGTCATCCGATCTTCCACCCCCGTCGGGTCCGCCCACCGAGCCGGCCCGTTCGCCGTTGACCCTCGAGCAGGTCCTCGCAGGCGTCGTCATGGCGCTGATCGTGCTCATTTCGCTCGGCAACGTCGTGGTGCGATACCTGACGTCGCGGTCCTTCGCGGCGACGGAGGAGCTTTCAATCGCCCTGCTGGTGATTCTGGCCTTCCTCGGTTCTTCCACGGCGTTCGCGTTCGACCGCCACATCCGCGTGACCTTCTTCATCGAGAAGCTGCCGCCGCCGTTGCGCCGCGGCGCTGACTGGCTCGCCTTCGTCGCCACTGCGGCCTCGTTCGGCCTCATCGCTTGGTATGGCGCGTGGCTCGCGTTCGACCAGTACCGCTTCGGGGAAACCTCGCCGGCGCTCGGTCTGCCGCAGTGGTGGTACACGGCGTGGATGCCGGCGCTCGCACTGGTGGTGGTGCTCCGCCTGGTGCTGACACGGGCGAGGCGGAAGCCATGAGCGGCGCCGCGCTGATCGGCATCTTCCTGGTGACCCTGGTGGGTGGAATCCCCCTCGCCGTCGGACTTGGGCTGGCGAGCATCGCGCTACTGGCCCTGTCTGGCTCGGACCAGCTCGCCGTGCCGACGAACCTCTACGCGGGCATTGCCAAGTATCCGCTGCTCGCGATCCCCATGTTCATCCTCGCCGGCATGATCTTCGAGCGCTCCGGCGTCGCGTTGCGCCTGGTGCGCTTCGTAACTGCGATCGTCGGCGAGTGGACCGGTTCGCTCGCCGTCGTGGCCGTACTCGTGGCGATGCTGCTGGGCGGAATCTCCGGCTCCGGGCCGGCCGATGCCGCCGCAGTGGCGGCGGTCTTGGTCCCGTCGATGGCGGCACGCGGCTATCCGAGGGGGTTCTCTGCCGGGCTGATCGCGGCGGCCGGGTCGACTGCCATCATCATCCCGCCGTCGGTCGCCTTCATCGTGTATAGCGTCATGGTGCCCGCGGCCACAGTGCCGGCACTGTTCGCCGCCGGCATGATCCCCGGCATCGTCTCGGCCCTCTTTCTGCTGGTGCCAGCGATCCTCGTCAGCCGCAGGCACGGCTTCGGCCGCCACCACACCGCGGCGCGTCCGCCGTTCCTCAAGAGCCTCGCCGATGCGATCTGGGGCCTGCTGGCACCGGTCATCATCCTCGGTGGCCTGCGCGCGGGCATCTTCACGCCGACCGAGGCTGCGGTGGTCGCAGTGGCCTACGGCATTTTCGTCGGCATGGTGATCTACCGCACGATCACGCCGAGTGCCCTGTTTCGCCTGTTCGTCGACGCCGGTGAGCTGTCGGCGGTGCTGATGATGATCATCGGCATTGCCGCAGTGTTCGCCTGGGTCGGCAACACCCTCGGCATCTTCGATGCGGCGGCCCAGATGCTGGTGGACCTCAGCCCGGGGCACTGGGGCATGCTGCTGGCGGTGAACCTGCTGCTGTTGCTCGCCGGCATGTTCCTCGACGCAATCTCGATCTTCCTGATCCTCCTCCCGCTGCTGGTGCCGATCGCGATGGCGATGGGCTGGGACCTGGTTTGGTTCGGGGTCATGATGACGATCAACCTCGCCATCGGTCAGTTCACGCCGCCGATGGCGCTGTCGCTGATGATCACTTCGCGCATCGCGGGCATCCGCATGGAGGAGACCTTCGGCTGGGTGATCTGGCTGGTGCTGGCGATGGGTGCAGCACTCGCGGCGATGATCGTGTTCCCCGAGCTGGCGCTGTGGCTGCCGAGGTGGCTGGGATACGCGTGAGTTGTCGCCTCCCCGCAATGTTGGTCCGGGTGGCGCCGCTGCCCGAGTGCGAAGCGCCAACTCCCAAGCCGCGCGCGAGAAACAAGACGCCGATCGCGCTGGTCGAGGAGCCGCGACGGGAGGGGAGCGCTGGCGCGACGCCGGGGCTTCGCAGCCCTCGCCCCGATCCCACGCGCGCCGCTATACTTCGGAACGCCGTGCCGGGGTGGCGAAATTGGTAGACGCATCAGACTCAAAATCTGACGGTGGCGACACCGTGCCGGTTCGAGTCCGGCCCTCGGTACCAGATACTTGGCGCGCCTCTCCCGAGGTCACTTCGGGCCCTCGGGCCGTTTCCGGGACACCGCGCCGCAGGTCGGGCGGTCAGCCGCTCTCGAACCCTGCGGCCTTGTGGCTGCCGTCGCAGAACGGCTTGTTCTGCGACGCGCCGCAGCGGCAAAGGGCGACAGTCGTACCCTGCCACGCCACACGGCCGCTGCCCGCGCGGATCGTCAGGTTGCCGTTCAGCAGAAGCGGGCCGTTGGTGAGCGGCTTGACGCTGAGCGTGCCGCCGGTGGCGCCGAGGCCGGGCCCCCTCTCGCCCACCGCCCCGAAGTCGCGGAACCCCGCCTCAAGGTGGCTGTTGTCGCAGAACGGCTTGTTGCGGGACTGGCCGCAGCGGCACAGTGCCGCCCGGAAACGCACGCCAGGCATGTCCTCCGGGGCCTCGGCGATGGCGAGGTCGCCCGTGGCGTACAGCGGACCGTTATAGACCACCGTCACGATGTTCTCGGGCGGTGCCTGTTCCTTCGCCCCGCTCTTGTCCCGATAGGTCAGCGCGCCACTCGGGCAGCGCTCGACGACCTCGCGCACCTCGGCCGTCTTGCAGCTGTCCGGCACACACCACGGATCGCGGCCCGCGACGAACAGATCGTTTCTCGCGCCGCCGCACTCGCCGACGTGGATGCACAGGCGGCCGTCCCACTGCACGTCGATCTCGGCCCCGGGGTACTCGAACACCTTCTTCTCGCTCATCGCTGTTGCCTCGCTTCGGGTGGCTGCCGCGTGGCCCGCGGCGTCATGTCGCGTCGGGATCCAGCTTCAGCGCCACTGAGTTGATGCAGTAGCGCAGGCCGGTGGGGCGCGGACCGTCGGGAAAGACGTGGCCGAGGTGCGACCCGCAGCGCGCGCAATGCACCTCGGTGCGGACCATGCCGTAGCTGCTGTCCACCGCCTCACCCACCGCCGTCGGGGCGAATGGCTCCCAGAAGCTCGGCCAGCCGGTCCCCGAGTCGAACTTCGTCCGCGAGCTGAACAGCGCCTCGCCGCAGGCAATGCAGCGGTACGTCCCCGGCGTCTTGGCGTCGTGGTAGAGGCCGGTGAAGGCGCGCTCGGTGCCCTTCTCGCGACACACGTGATACTGCTCGGGCGTGAGGCGGGCTCGCCAGTCGGCGTCGGTCACGTCGGGCTTCTCGGTCATGGGCTCAACCTCCTGTTGGCGGCAACACCAGGATAAGGCGGCCAGCGGCGGCGCACCCCTCCTCTGAATCCGGGTTTGTCCCCCGCGCAGAGGCGTTCCTATACTGCGCGCCTCCCGTCCCCGGAGCCCCGCATGCGTCCCTTCAACCCGCCGACCCGCACGCTACTCGGTCCCGGCCCGTCGGACGTGCACCCGCGCGTCCTCGAGGCCATGTCCCGCCCCACCATCGGCCACCTGGACCCGCTGTTCGTGGCGATGATGGACGAGGTGAAGCTGCTGCTGCAGTACGCCTTCCAGACCGAGAACGCGCTGACCCTGCCGGTGTCGGCGCCTGGCTCGGCGGGGATGGAAGCCTGCTTCGTCAATCTCGTCGAGCCCGGCGACACCGTGATCGTGTGCCAGAACGGCGTCTTCGGCGGCCGGATGAAGGAGAACGTGGAGCGCTGCGGGGGGATCGCGGTGATGGTGGAGGATCCCTGGGGGGCTGCCGTCGACGCCGCCAAGGTCGAGCAGGCGTTCGCGACGCACCCCGAGGCGAGGATCCTGGCCTTCGTCCACGCCGAGACCTCGACCGGGGCCCAGTCGGACGCGCAGGCGCTCGTCGACATCGCCCACCACCACGGCGCGCTCGCGATCGTCGACACGGTCACCTCGCTCGCCGGCACGCCGGTGAGGGTCGACGACTGGGGCATCGACGCGGTCTACTCGGGCTCGCAGAAGTGCCTGTCGTGCGCGCCGGGCCTCTCGCCCGTGAGCTTCGGCGAGCGCGCGCTCGCGAAGCTCAAGGCGCGGCGCAGCCGGGTGCAGAGCTGGTTCCTCGACCTCAACCTGGTGATCGGCTACTGGGGCAGCGGCCAGCGGCGGGCCTATCACCACACCGCGCCCGTCAACGCGCTGTACGGGTTGCACGAGGCCCTGCTGATCCTGCGCGAGGAGGGCCTCGAGAACGCCTGGGCCCGCCACCGTCGCAACCACCTCGCCCTTCGCGCGGGGCTGGAGGCGATGGGGCTCCGCCTGATCGTGCGGGAGGAGGACCGCCTGCCGCAGCTCAACGCGGTCGCGATCCCGGACGGCGTCGACGACGCGGCGGTGCGCGCGCAACTGCTCGAGGAGTTCAACCTCGAGATCGGCGCAGGCCTCGGCGCGCTGGCGGGGAAGGTTTGGCGCATCGGGTTGATGGGCCACAGCAGCAACGCCCGCAACGTCGTGCTGTGCCTGGGCGCACTGGAGGCGGTCCTCGGCAACGTCGGGGCACCGATCCGGACCGGCACGGCCATCGGCGCGGCGCAGCGCGCACTCGCCGCCTGACGACGCCGGACTTCCCTCATGTTCCGACAGCGCGCTCCACGCAGTGCCGCGCAGCGGCTCGCGATGGCGGTCGTAGCCGTGCTGACCCTCGCACTCGGGTACTACCTCGGATACAGGCTGCAGGGGTCGGGTGCGCACACCCCGAGCTCGCCGCAGGCGTTGGTGGCGGCCGGCGAATCCCGGGACCTTGCCGACCTTGAGCTGACCGACCACTACGGCAAACCCTTTGGCGCCGAGCAGCTCGCCGACCGCTGGAGTCTCCTCGCGTTCGCCCACCCTGCCGACACCGAGCAGGTGCGCGCCGCGCTGACGCGCCTCGTCTTCGTCCACAACCGCCTGGTCGACCAGCCCGCGCTGCAGAAGGCGTTTCGCGGGCTCGTCGTGGCGCTCGATCCCGTCACGGACCCGGCGCAGCTGCGCGAGCTCGTGGACATCGACAGCCCCGATTTCCTCGGGGTGAGCGGCGAGCGGGACGTCGTGGCGCGTCTCACGCCCGATGCCGCGCGCGGTGGGCCGCCCGGGGGGCTGGCCCTCGTCGATCCACGGCATCGTCTGGTCGGTTGGTTTACCCCCGACACGCCGCCCGCTACCATCGCCGGTGACCTCAAGGCGCTCGCCCGTGCGCCTGCCGCCGACTGAGCCTATCACCATGCCCCGCCCCGAGCCTGCCGCGCCGACCGCCGCCGGTCACCTGTTCGCGCTCCTGCTGCACCTGCTGCCCCATCACCTGCTCGGGCGGCTGGTGCACGTGGTCACGCGTTCGGAGTGGCCTCCCCTGAAGGACCGGCTGATCCGCCAGGTGATCTCCCGCTTTCGGGTCGACCTGTCGACCGCGCTCGAGCCCGACCCCGCGGCCTACCCGAGCTTCAACGCCTTCTTCACCCGCGCGCTGCGCCCCGACGCCCGGCCAGTCGACGCTGCTCCGGACGCGGTCTGCTGCCCGGCCGACGGCGAGGTCAGCGAGGCCGGCGTCGTCACCGACGGCCGGCTGATCCAGGCCAAGGGCTGGGACTACACGCTGCTCGAGCTGCTCGGCGGCGACGCGCGGCTGGCGGCCGACTTCGACGCGGGCGCCTACGCAACCATCTATCTCTCGCCACGCGACTACCACCGCGTGCACATGCCGCTCGGCGGGCGGCTGCGGCGCATGGTCCACGTCCCCGGCCGGCTCTACAGCGTCAATCACCTGACCACCGCCACCCTGCCCCGCCTGTTCGCTCGCAACGAGCGCGTGATCTCGGTGTTCGACACGGACGTGGGACCGATGGCGGTGATCCTCGTCGGCGCGACCTTCGTCGGCAGCATGGACACGGTGTGGGCCGGCACGGTCACGCCGGCCCACCGCCGTGCGATCGTGTGGGATCAGGCTCCACCGGAGCCGGTCGTGCTCGAGCGTGGCGCGGAGATGGGGCGCTTCAACATGGGGTCCACCGTGATCCTGCTGTTCGCGCGTGATCGGGTGCGATGGTCTGACGTCCTGCGCCCAGGTGAAGCCGTGCGGCTGGGTGAGCGGATTGGCTCAGTCTTGGCGCCAACCACGTAAGAATCAGCGGGGCCGGGCGGGCCTTCGTGTCGGGTGCTGCTCGCCGCTCGATGGATCATCCAAGATCCACTCGCTACCGCGCACATCCCTGTGCGCTGCTCGCAGCACCCCGACACCGGCCCGCCCGATCGCGTCCCGGCTGCCGCCGCAGGCGCGGTCCACGCTTCCCGATGTCCATGCAGTGTCACGCCCGCTCGAGCGGAAACGCGATGACCTCGTCGATGCGCTGCGCGCCAGTCGCGAGCATCACCAGCC
>Ga0208980_10000870_pt1 | contig 17856 bp, 21 predicted proteins | sample WetSurMetagenome_3_FD_187993 | JGI IMG/M metagenome (GOLD analysis project Ga0208980, IMG submission 187993) | Wetland microbial communities from Twitchell Island in the Sacramento Delta, sample from surface sediment Aug2011 Site A1 Bulk (version 2) | ecosystem: Environmental > Aquatic > Marine... | reverse complement strand
TGGGAGCTATATCGTTCTTTCTTCTTTTGCTAATGATCTTTCTGATGTTTACGTATATCCGAATCCAGTAAATCCTACGAGTGGTGAAACTTTAACTTTTGCTAATCTGCCAAGGTATGCACAAATAAGTATTTGGACGATCGATGGAACCAAAATCGGAGAGATTGAAGAGAGTGATGGTAATGGAGGAGTGACATTCAATTTACAAGATTTAAGCGGCAATGCACTTTCTACTGGAATTTATTTCTATCGAATCGTTATGCTTGATGATTCCAAGAATGAGCAAGAAGAAAAACTTGGTAAGTTTGCCGTTATAAGATGATATGAGGGAAAACAAAATCTTCAATGCGTCGAACTCGCTTAGTATTTTTAGGCTGCTGCTAGTCATTCCTGCCTGGTTTGCTTTCAATAATTTTGACCATAATATAGCTCGATACATTGTCGCTGCTATTGGTATCTTAGCTACTATTACAGATATTCTGGATGGCTATCTTGCAAGGAAGCTTAACCAGATAACAGAATTTGGAAAGGTGATTGATCCTCTGGCTGACAAAGTATTGATTGTATTTGTAGTATTGAATTTATTCCTCATTGGTGAAATCCCTGATTATTATTTTTATATAATCGTTGCACGGGATTTACTGATTCTTACCGGCGGTTTAATTGTTTCAAAGAAACTTGGAAAGGTTCTTCCGTCAGATTACATTGGTAAAGCTACTGTGCTTGCCATTTCGTTCACTCTATTGATGATTTTACTCAATGTTGACAGTAAATCTTTACCATACCTAATACTTTACTATCTGAGCATCATCCTGATATTTGTTTCGTTAGGAAATTATATTTTAAAAGCCATAAGAGCATTATCTCCAAAGACATCGTGAAGTTTTTCAGCAACATAAATCTGAATAGGTTAAAAGAAGGTTTAAGTAAAACCCGGAACAAACTTGTTACCAAGATTACCGAAACGTTTTCTGGTAAAGCAGTGATTGATGATAATACATTAAATGAGTTGGAAGAAATTTTAATTTCGTCAGATTTAAGTTCCGAAATAGCTGAAAAAATTATTAACAATCTCAAAATAAATCTAAAGGATGAAAAGGACCATACTCTATCAAACATTATTGAGTTATTAAAGAATGAGCTTTTGAAAATTCTTAATATCGATCAAATAAAAGATGCATCACATGAAGCAATTGAAAAAATTAAACCATATGTAATTTTAATTGTCGGCGTGAATGGAGTAGGGAAGACAACAACAATCGGAAAGTTGGCAAATAATTACAAGAAAGCTGGAAATAAAGTCATTGTGGGTGCTGCAGATACTTTTCGCGCTGCTGCAAATGAACAACTAGATATATGGGCTCAAAGAGCCGGTGTAGAAATAATTCAACAACATAAAGGTGCTGATCCTTCTTCTGTTGCTTTCGAGACTGTTAAAAGAGCTGTTGATGAAGACTACGATATTGTTTTAATTGATACAGCTGGACGATTGCAAAGTAAAGTAAATCTTATGAATGAATTGAATAAGATAAATAAAGCGATAAGTAAAATGCTCCCTAATGCTCCTCACGATACTTACCTGGTTCTTGATGCAACTCTTGGTCAAAATGCGATTGTTCAGGCTGAAGAATTTTCTAAAGTTACAAAGCTCTCAGGTCTGGTAATCACAAAACTAGATGGTACGGCTAAAGGCGGTACTATCTTTCAAATTTATTCGACAAATAAGATTCCCGTTAGATATATCGGAGTTGGTGAGAAATTAGACGACCTTCAGACTTTTAATCCTCAAGCATATGTTGATGCTCTATTCAAAAATTAAATACATTCTTTGCTGAGACAATAATTTATTACCGACCCAGGTTCTTGAAAACGTACAAAGACAGTTGTTCATACTTTTTCAGATAAAAGGGTATTTAATAGTTTACATAATATACATTATCGGACAAATCTTTTAGATTTGTTTTAATATATGGATATTTTATCCATACAAAAACAACTAATTTATCTTTCCATTTGATTTTATAATTCGGATCAGCACTTATGATTAGCTCTTTTTCTTTTGATTCACTGAAGATTTCTTGTAGATGCTTTATCATAAGAACCTCTAAGCCATAGTTACTCCGTATTCTAAGTTCGGATAAACTTTTATTGACCAATTCTAATGGAACAACAACTTCTGCGATTGAATAACCTGTTGTCAAAGCAAAAAACAAATGCTATAAATGGCATTGATTTTATTAATATTATTTCAGTTATTTATTCAAATTATAGATAGCTAATCTCACTTATCATATATAAAGAAACCTTCACCAGTCTTTCTGCCGAGCTTCTTTGCTGCAACCATCTTCTTAAGCAATGGACATGGTCTGTATTTAGAGTCATTGTACCCGTTGTAAAGAACTTCCATTATAGCAAGGCATACATCAAGTCCAATAAAGTCTGCTAATGTAAGAGGTCCCATAGGATGATTCATTCCGAGTTTCATAACAGTATCGATGTCTTGAGCTGTTGCAACGCCTTCCATCAATGCAAAAATTGCTTCATTTATCATGGGCATTAATACACGGTTTGATATGAAGCCAGGATAATCAAATACTTCAACAGGAACTTTGCCCAATTTTTCTGCAAGAGATTTTATGGTTTGATATGTTTCATCACTGGTTGAATAACCACGGATTATCTCAACAAGCTTCATCATCGGTACAGGATTCATAAAGTGCATACCTATAAATTTATCAGGTCTAGTTGTAGAGGATAATTCGGTAATTGAGATGGAAGAAGTATTACTAGCAAAGATAGTATTCGAATTAACTACTGAGTTTAACCTATTGATAATAGATAGTTTAGTAGCTTTATCCTCGAATACAGCTTCTATAACTAAATCTACATTTCCTGGAACTTTATCCAGTCCAATAGTCTTAATAATATTTTTGAGTATATTCTCTTTTTCTTCTTCCCTGATTACTTCTTTCTTTACTTGTCGATCAAGGTTTTTACTAATCGTATCAATAGATTTGTTAGCTAACTCTTCGCTTACTTCAACTAAATAAACACTGAAATTATTTTGTGCAAAGACATGGCAAATACCATTGCCCATTGTTCCACCACCTACGACCGCGACTTTTTTAATTTCCATGATAGACCCCTTTCTAATTAATGTTTTTTACAATTAACGCTGCTGCTTCTCCCCCACCGATACAAAGGGATGCAAGTCCGTATGTTGATTTCCTCTTTTTCAACTCGTGAATAAGAGTAACCAGGACTCGTGCTCCGCTGGCGCCTATTGGATGACCAAGAGCAACAGCACCGCCATTTACATTGACCTTACTGTTATCCAGTCCGAGAAGTTTATTATTGGCTAAAGAAACGACTGCAAAAGCCTCATTGATTTCAAATAGATCGATATCAGATATCTTAAGATTAGCTTTCTTTAAAACTTTATTGATTGAATCTGCGGGAGCCGTAGTAAACTGCATTGGTGCTTTTGCAGCAGAAGATTGAGCGACAATTTCCACAAGCGGTTTCAAACCAAGTTCTTTTGCCTTTTCTTCACTCATTATCAATAGAGCCGCAGATCCATCGTTAATGCTCGATGCATTAGCTGCAGTAACCACACCATTCTTATCGAATACAGGTTTAAGGGAAGGAATTTTATCAAATTTTACTTTACCTGGTTCTTCATCTATGCTAACAAGAAATTCTTCTTTGCCCGATTTTACTTTTACTTCAATGATTTCATCTTTAAACCTACCACTCTTTTGTGCTTCAAGAGCTTTCTTGTACGAATTAATCGCAAAATCATCTAACTCTTCTCTTTTAAATTGAAATTCCTTTGCGCAAGCTTCAGCACAATTTCCCATATGCATATTATTATAAACATCCCATAAACCGTCTTTGACCAAGGAGTCTATAACTTCGCCATTTCCTAATCGATATCCGTTTCTGGCCTTATCAAGAATATAAGGTGTGTTGCTCATGCTTTCCTGACCACCTGCGATGATTATTTCTGCGTTGCCGGTTTGAATTGCTTGTGCTGCGAGCATAACAGATTTTAATCCGCTTCCACAAACTTTATTGACTGTCATGCATTCTGTTTTTTCAGGCAAACCTGCGAAGAGTGCTGCTTGTCTTGCAGGAGCTTGTCCAATTCCAGCTGTCAAGACATTTCCCATAATCACTTCATCAATTAACTCTGGTGAAATTTTTGAATCTTCAAGAACTCCTTTAATTGCAATACTACCAAGCTGTCCTGCAGTCAGCGAAGCTAGCGAACCTCCAAAAGATCCAATTGGAGTTCTCTTTGCTGATATGATTACTACTTTTTTCATTTGGCTCTCCAATTATTTTGACAAAAATATAGAGAAAATTAAAGAATTATTATCAAAGATTCAGATAATAAATTTGTTTTAATAAGATATTATTGATTAATCAAAACTACTGAAGTGAGCTCAAATATTAAGCTTGCGGAGAGCAAGGATGGGTTTATATTATTTCTGGGTAAATTTGATAATCGGTCAAGACGAGAAGTGATGTCACTCAAGTCTACATTTGGAAATTTACTAATAAATTTTTCCAATGTTTCCTGATGATCTTTAAAATGATACTTTTTTATATCCAACTTATATTTTTGGATGTCATTAAGCCAGGTTATAATCATTCCAATAAGAATCGGAAAATTAACCATACTCTGATCAGTCATAACAGAATTTAGTTCTTCAAATGCAGAGTTGAACTTCCGACCAAAAGAATATCTAAGTATAGAGACGGTTTTTTCTTTAAGATTATGAACATTCATATCAATGAGATTTAATGCATACTGAACAGAACCCATCGCAAAAGGAGCCACCTCATTAGATAGTGTTTTATTTATTTCAAAGTAATTTGTTAAAATATTAACTATCTCATCTTCACTTAGCGGATCAAAATTTATTCTCCAGCAGCGTGATAAAATTGTTGATCTTAATTTTGAGATGTAGGGTGTGGTAAGTATGAATATCACTCTTTCAGGAGGTTCTTCAAGACTTTTAAGCAGGGCATTTTGAGCTTCCTCATTCATCAGATGGGCATCTGAAATAATGACGAATCGATAGCCAAGCTCGTTATAATCCATTGATAGAAACTTCTTAATATCCCTGATGCTGTTAATCTTGATCAAGTTTGCTTTTGGAATTGAAATCTTATGAAATGGATTTTTAGCTTTTATCTCTATTTGTTCTCTGAGTAAATCTATTTCATCCTGACTAAGCTTTTCAGTTGGTGAGCTTGTATCCGTCTCATTTTTTCCGCGTGGTAATGGAATAATAAATTTGATATAAGGTTCCTGAAGCTGTCCTATCAATCTCAAGGCTTTTTCTGATTCATCACTAATTCCAATACTAACTAATGCTTTTGCAAATTGAAGAGCAGCATTGTCTTTCCCAATCCCATCTATCCCACTAAAGAGAAATGCATGTGGTATACATTTGGACTGAAGAAAATTATTGAGAATTTGTTTTATCCGCTCTTGTCCGGGGATTTTGTCAAGAGCTGAATTCATTGGAGATGTGCTGATTTACACCAGTTAGAATTCATCATCATTGTAAAAGAAATCTTCATCAGAAGGATAATCTGGCCAAATATCCTCAATCGATTCGTAAGGTTCATCGCTATCTTCGAGCTCCTTAAGATTTTCCATAACTTCATATGGTGCACCGATCCTGTCTGCATATTCAATAAGTTCTTCTTTTGTTACAGGCCAAGGAGCATCATCCAAATATGCAGCAAGTTCAACTGTCCAGATCATATTTTTATTTTTCCGTTAGAGATATAGTTGAATTATCTAAATCAAAAAAAGTTAAATCATCAAAGAAAAAATCTATCGGGTCAACTGAAATTCCATCGTGATGGACTTCATAGTGTAAATGCGGACCCGATGAAAGTCCAGAATTTCCAGATTTAGCTATTGTTTGCCCTCTTTTAATATTCTCACCCACTTTAACCATAGCTTGTGACAGATGAGCATAAATCGTTTTATATCCAAAACCGTGATCAATTTCAATAACTAACCCAAAACCACTTCTTCTTTCAACTATGGCAACTCGACCATTTCCGGGTGACCGAACAGGTGTTCCGATATCACAATTTATATCAATTCCATGGTGAAATCTTCTTACCCCTAAAATTGGATGCAGTCTCATTCCAAATCCATCAATTGAATAATTTCCCACTGTGGGTTTAATTGCAGGTATACACTTATAAAGTTTTGTATTCATATTTAGCTTATCTGCAATTTCGACAGTCTGATTTTTTTCAAATTCAACTGCTGTTATCATGTCATCCACAGATTTTAAAAGATTTTTTACTTCAATATCTCTGATATTAAGATTAGAATATAAATAATCCACGCTACCACCAACACCCATCAATCTTTCTTCAGCTGAAATAGGTTGAAGATTTACTGTAGTTCTGAGTTCTGAGTTTAGTGTTTTTAGATTTTCAATATCAGCAATAATTTCATCGTACGATTTTGTAATTCTCTTAATTTCGTTCTTTAATTCTCTATTCTCACTTTTCAGTGAAGATATCGTAAGATTTGGATTAGAACCTAAACCGAAGAAATAATAAAAACCTACATGCAAAGTTGCAAATAATAGAGATGAGGCAATAAGAAATGTAAAGAGTTTAAGCTTGAAATGCTTAATTTCAATATACTTGAGACTGGTTTTTGAGAAATAAAATAATTTTTTCATACAACGACGCGCAAAAATACTTATTTAGTGTTATTGAAACAAGCCTCCAAGACTACTATTCGAAATCGTGTTCAAAATAGTTGGTTGCCCGCTTATTTTTTGAATTTTTATCTGAAATTTGATCAGAAAGACGCTTTTGGAACAATTCAGCTGCATTATAACCATAGTGTTTCAATAGATAATTTAGAGCAATTACTTCCGATATAACTGTAATATTTTTCCCTGGCAAAATTGGTAATTTTATATACGGTATTTCTATTTCTGATATTATCATTGATTTTTCTTCAAGTCCCGTTCTTGTATAGTGTGCTTTTTCATCCCAAACCTCCAATTCCACTAAAATTTCCAATCTTTTTTGATACCGGATTGCTCTGATTCCGAATATTCTCTCAACATCAATAATGCCAAGACCTCTTATTTCCATATAGTGCTTGACAATTTCTGTTCCTGAACCAATCAATATGCCTTCGCCCTTTTTTGTTAGTATAATGACGTCGTCGGCGACAAGTCTGTGCCCTCTTTCAATTAAATCGAGCGCAACTTCACTTTTACCAACACCAGATTTACCGACGAAACAAATTCCTACACCATAAACATCAACAAATGAACCGTGAATTGTTATTCGCTGAGAAAATTGATCATCCAGAAAATCGCTGAGCAAATAGACTAACTTAGTTGTCGTGTATGGTGAATTGAACACAGGAACTCGCTTTTCTTTTGCAAGTTCCAGGAGAACTGGTAAGGGTTTATTTTTATTAGTTAGAATAATGCATGGAACGTTGAATTGAAATATGGTTCTGATTGCTTTTTCCTGTTGATCAGATGAAAGCTTTTTAAGATATCTAACTTCAGTGTTACCAAAAATCTGGACGCGACTAAATGAAAACAAATCTACAAAACCCGCTAAGGCTAAACCTGGTCTGTGTAAATTCTGATCACTAATCTTTCTTTCCAGATCAGGATTTTCGGATAATAATTCCAGCTTACCGATTTTTTTTGCGTTGTTATAAAAAAAATCTACAGTAATGAATTCTTTTTTTGATATCGCTTTATCATTTACTATTGTCATTTAGACCTACTTTTTCTTTTTGACTTTAGTGTTTTAAGTTGACGTAATAATTTTGCGACTGCTGCACTGACTGATTTTGTAAATTCATCTGAGTCTTCGGCGGCAATTAATGTTTGCCCGGGAATTCGTAAAGTAATTTCAGCCTTTTTTACACTATCATGGCTGTTCTGAAAGCTAAGTATAACATCCGCGCTGATAATACTATCGTTAAATTTCATCAAAGATTTTACTTCATCCTTGATATGATCCTTTAAAGTTTCTCTTGCCTTAAACTTACGTGCGGTTATTATAATATTCATACATGACTCCTACGATTTTGGATGAGATTTTTTATATGATTGCTTGAGCCTTTCAATACTCACATGAGTATAGATTTGTGTTGTCTTAAGATTTTCATGTCCAAGTATTTCCTTAACAGCTCTAAGATCTGCTCCTTTATCGAGCATATGTGTAGCAGAACTATGCCGTAAAATATGAGGACTTTTCTTTCTTATATCAGTAACTTTACTCAAATATTTATTAACTATCCTATAAATATATTTTTCATAAAGTTTTTTACCTGTCTTATTTCTTACAAATGGTTCAGAATAATTCTTCACTGGAAAATATTGCAAGTAATTTGCCATATTCTTCTTCGATTGTTCACCAATTGGAACTATTCGTGTTTTAGATCCTTTCCCGAGTACTCTTACCAGTCCCTTCTCTAAATCAACGTCTCCTACTTTTAGATTGCAGACTTCTGACACACGCAGCGAACAACCGTATAATAATTCAAAGATAACTTTGATTAGTAAAGAGTTATCATCCGCTTCTTCTGCCAGGTCAAATGTCTTTAAAATGTTTTCGGCGGATGTTATTTCAGGCAATTTCTTAGATGTCCTCGGATTCCTAACCTGTGCAGTTGGATTATTTTTTATTAAATCTTCTTTAAAGGCAAATCTGAATAGACCTCTTAATGAAGATAATTTCCGAACGATAGATATTTTTTCTAACTCTCTTTCACTTAAGTGCATCAAGTATGATTTTAAGAAGCGCTCATTAATAAGACTAACATCTACCTTATTAGCCTCATTGCAATAAATAACAAATTCAGACAAATCAGTTTTGTAAGATTTTATTGTATTTGGTGAATAACGCCGAATGTTACGGAGATAAATAATATAGCCATCTACTATTTGATCAATATTCATTAACTAATTTTCTTGATTCAAATAATTAATAATAAAAATAACGAAATTATATAGTGAGATTGAGTTAGTTGAAGAAAGTTCCGGAATTAATTTTTGTTTGCGAGGTATCAATTGGTAATTGCTTTATCAATGGTTTTTAAAAAGAACTAGTAACCAAATTCCCGATAACCATGACTTTCCATTACTTACATGCGAATAAAGCAAAATTATATCTATTTATCAACTCATTTTCCATTTGTTTCATAATTTTTTTGCTTTTTGGGTCTTTATCATCAAAATTCAATAAATGAAGCATACCGTGAATGACAAGACGACAAAGTTCTTTTCCATAAGTCACTTTATATTTTTTTGCATTCCTGTCAGCTTCCTCAAATGATATTAAGATTTCACCGTCAATCTCTTTTATTTTTTTTGAGTAATTGAATGTAATCACATCTGTTTCAAAATCGTGTTTCAAATATTCTTTGTTTACATCCCGAAGTCTTGCGGAATTAATAAAGCTGATTGATAAAAATGAAATAGTTAAATTGAATTCTTTCATCAAAGAGGAGATAAGTTTGTGGATTACCCTTTTATTGATAGACGAATCCTGTGAGTAAATTTGCAAATTCTTAACCAATAGTATGAATCTCTAATATTGTTTAGGATTTTTCTTTAAATGATTCCAATGTAATTTGAGCATATTTAACGTAACGATATGCACCAGCTTCGATATCTTTAATTTCTTCCATTGTTAAATCACGTATTACTTTTGCAGGAACTCCTGCAACTAATTTGCCCGATGGAACGACAAAATTCTGTTTTACCAAAGCACCGGCAGCAACCATTGAGTTTGATTCAACAATCGCACCGTCAAGTACTATTGCACCAATTCCAATCAAACAAAGATCCTGAAGTGTGCAGCCATGTAATGAAACTGAATGTCCGATAGTAATTTTATTTCCAATGTTTAAAGGAAATCTTCCATTTGTAACATGCAGCATTGAACAATCCTGAATATTTGTACTCTCCCCTATTTTAATGTAATGAACATCGCCTCTAATTACAGAGTTGTACCACACACTGGAATCTTTACCAATCTCTACGTTTCCAATTATCTTCACACCTGAAGCTAGAAATACATTCGTACCCAATTTGGGATAAAAACCTTGATAATGAAATATTTTCAACTCAGCTTTTAGTTTTTGTATAAAGGAGGATTCCATAACTTTTCATTCCATTTAGTTAATTCCAGACTGATGCTGCCTATTAGAACATTCATTTTTGCTAGAATAGGTACAGAGAAAGAATCATTGCTAAACCATCCTTCAAAATCACCTGTAAGTCCATAGACACTTACAAAATCAGTATTGCCATCAAGTTTCAGACAATCAATTTCGTAGTCGACTGCATCGATTGAAACCGATTCACTTTCGATAAAATAATTAATTATTGTCTTCTCTTCTTTTTCATTTACGAAGCAAGGAATAGTAACAGTTCGTTGTTCCCCAAAATTCATCCTTGCAAAATATAATAATGAAAGCCCATCCTGCATTCTGTGATTTATGTATGTCGTTGAATCCAGCCAGAGCCTCGAACCATCATACTTACCTTTTTTCATTTCGATTCTGGAATGATCTCGAAAATTATATTCGACAAATATTGTATCATCCCCAAAAATCTCTGCAAAAAATTTAATTGGAAAAAGTGTTGAGTCAATGTAGCTTTCATAAATTTGATGGAGACTTACCAGAGGAAGGTCGGGGTATGAATCAATATAAGCGATTGCTTTATAAACAGATTTGTTATTTATTTTCGTTTTTTCCAGAACCTTTATCCTGACTTCACCAAGATTGAAAAAGGCATATTTTACAACATAGGTTAGGTCTTCACCAACAAACAGCTTCTCAGAATTCTCTTTGGAAAATGTTGAATAGGTGTTTTGCTCAACTTGAGTATACACATTGCTGGCAAAATACAAAATCAAAAAAGTTAGAAAATTGTACTTCACTTAAGATCAGCTATTTGTTTTGCCTCTTCAAATAAGCTCATCGCTTTTTTAATTTGGTTATCAGTTGTTAACATGACAGAATACCATCCTTCGTTCTTCCAGAAGTTTCTTGCCAACTGAGCTTTAAGTCTTGTTGATATGTAATCCTTATCTGTTTTATATTGTTCTTCATTAAAAACAACTTCCTTTGAACTAGCGAATGAATTAAACTTATTTAGTTCATCATCTGAAAATTTGAAATCTTTTGCAAACCTGGCTAAATCTGTCCCATAAGTTGAACTTAATGCTTTTCCATTCTTCTCAACGTAGTTCAATATGTATTGATAGAAAACATTTTTTCTGAGAAGATTACTTGTATAATCAGTAATACTTTCAGTCTTAAGAATATAATCCGGTGTAATACCTCCACCACCATAAACTGTTCTGCCTTTGTTAGTTTTAAATAGAGGTTTGGAAGTATCCTGCTCAGCAATATGTTCAATGTTGTTTACTTCACTCAGACTAGTATCTTCCATATTCGCATAATATTCTTCGTACTTCTTCTTATCCTTATAATCTCTTTGTATTGATCTGCCTGAAGGAGTGAAGTATTTCGAAATTGTAAGACGAATTGCTGAATTATCAGAAAGTGTAAATTGTCTTTGAACAAGACCTTTACCAAAAGAAGTTTCACCAATAATTAATCCTCTATCCCAATCCTGAATCGCACCTGATACAATTTCACTTGCACTCGCTGAACCATGGTTGATTAAAACTATCAAAGGTATCTTTTCAAACGGAGTTGTTTTCGAAGCAAAATATGCTTCGTTAGCATCCTCTCGTCTTCCTTCTGTATAAACGATTTTCTTTTCACCATCGATAAAAAGATCTGCCATTTCCACAGCTTGACTTAAATAACCACCGGGATTTCCTCTTAGATCTAAAATCAACTTTGTCATTCCCTGCTGCTTTAAATCGTTTAGAGATTTATTTAATTCACTAAGTGTTGTCTCTGCAAACCGGGAAACACTTACATAACCAGTTTTGTCTTCCAACATCAAACTAGTATCAATTGAATATAGCGGGATTTTATCTCTTGTTATTTCGTATTCAATTAAGTCTTCAACACCAGTTCTTCGTATTGAAACTTTAACTTTAGATCCTGCTTTACCTCTGAGTTTGTCTCTAACCTGATCGTTTGTTATTCCGATACAATCTTCTCCCTCAATTTTAACTATCCTATCACCTGGTAGTATGCCAAGAGCTTCGCTTGGTCCACCAGTAATTGGAGAAACAACTGTTAGTGTATCGTCAACAATCTGAAACTCAATTCCTATGCCTTCAAAATCTCCTCTAAATGATTCCTCTACAGCGGTGAAATCTTTAGCTGAAATATAAAACGAATGGGGATCAAGCTCACCAGTAATTCCTTTAATAGCTGCTTCTACAAGTTTTGGAGTATCTACTTCTTCGATATAATATTTTTGAGTAAATGAAAGCACATCGTTTAATTTACGAACGCCGTCGTTGAGACTATCATCCGAAAATATTTTTTCTATCTGGATGCCGAGTACTATTCCCACAGTTAGAATGATAAGCAGTACCGGGATTTTAAATATTTTATTATTCATCAGAACTCCAATTAAATTTTCAAACAAATTAAATCAATTAATTCAAAAATGATATGAATCATTTTTTCTCTGGTTAAAATGAATGATGAATGCCTAAACCTGAGGTTTCATCTGAGGGAAGAAGATAACATCTCTTATAGATGATTGATTTGTTAAAAGCATTACCAGCCTATCGATACCAATTCCAAGACCAGCCATTGGAGGCATTCCATATTCCATTGAACGGAGAAAATCTTCATCAACCTGTTGAGCCTCATCATCACCAGCTTCTCTCATTTTAACCTGGTCTTCAAACCTTTTTCTCTGGTCAACCGGATCGTTCAACTCTGAGAACGCATTACAGATTTCTCTTCCTGCTATATAACCTTCAAATCTTTCAACAAGTTCTTCTTTGCTTCTATGTTTCTTAGCCAAAGGTGAAAGCATCAATGGATAATCGACAACGAATGTTGGCTGAATTAGTTCAGGTTCAACCACCAGGCTGAATATTTCATCAATTAGTTTTGCCTTACCAAAAAGTCCTGCTATTTCGACACCTATATTTTTTGCTAATGCCCGGAGATCATTTTCGGAAGCTGTAATTACATCAACTCCGGTTTTATTCTTTATTGTTTCGACATAGCTTATTCGTTTCCATGGTCTTTTGAAATTAATTTGCTTGTCTTCATATGTAAATTCAAGACTTCCAAAAACTTTTGAGCAAATATGCTCAAATAATTCTTCAACCAAATTCATCATCCAATTGTAATCTTTATATGCAACGTAAAGCTCAAGCATTGTAAATTCAGGATTGTGAGATCTATCCATTCCCTCATTTCTAAAGTCTTTTGAAATTTCATAAACTCCATCGAAACCTCCAACTACTAATCGTTTGAGGTAGAGTTCATCAGCAATCCTGAGAAATAAATCAATATCAAGAGCATTATGGTGTGTTACAAATGGTCTGGCTGAAGCTCCACCATATAACGGCTGAAGAACTGGTGTTTCTACATCAAGATATCCTTTATTATCAAGATAATTTCTAATTGAGGAAACAATTTTTGAGCGCTTGATAAATACTTCTTTAACATCCGGATTTACAACTAGATCAACATATCTTTGACGATATCTTAATTCCTTATCGACAAACTGATCATACATTATTTTGTTTCCCGATTCATCGACTGCTTCTTTAGCGATTGGTAATGGACGTAATGATTTTGCTAAAAGTTTTAAGGATTTTAGATGAACAGATATTTCACCTGTTTTTGTTTTGAAAACATAACCTTCAACACCAATTATATCTCCAATATCCATCAAACGAAATGCGTCGTAGTTATCCCCGATATCATCCTTCTTTAAATAAATCTGTATCCTTCCCTTTTGGTCCATAATATTTGCAAATGATGCTTTACCCATCCTTCGGATTGTCATTATTCTTCCAGCAAGCTTAACATTTTTGTTTTCATATTTTTCAAAATTACTCTTTATGTCTTCCGAATAAGTATCAGTATCGAATGAGTATGCAAAAGTTTCAATCCCCTTGTTCTTTAGCTCTTCGAGTTCTTCATATCTTCGTTTGATCAATACATTGATATCAGTTTGGTTGTTTTCCACTATTTCTCCTTTTTGAATCAGACAGCGTATTTTTGTTTTAATTGATTTATTTCATCGAAAGTAAGATTGCGGGATTTACCCGGAGGAACATCTAACATAATTCCAGCAAAGCTAAACCGGTTCAAATCTAATACAGTATAATCTAATTTACGGAACATTCTTTTCACAAATCTATTTCTTCCTTCTTCACAAGTTATCCAGACAATTGTCTTATCTTTTTGTCCAGGAAAAGTAATCTTAAGAAACTTACCTCGTTTTCCTTCAAGTGAAACTCCCTGTAAGAGTTTCAGCTTATCATTTTCATCAAGTGGTTTATCTAATTTTACTTCATATTCTCTCGGTACTTTGTTTCCAGGATGTGTAAGTAGTTGTGATAATTCACCATCATTAGTTAAGAATAGGAGACCAGTTGTGTCATAATCTAACCTTCCAATGGGATAAATTCTTTCCTTTGATTTTACTAAATCCATTACTGTACGACGATTTCTATCATCTGAAACAGTTGTAATATATCCTTTAGGTTTATTCAGAAGAATATAAATATTTTTTTTAGGTTTGATTTTTTCACCGTCGAGAGTAACAACATCCTTATCAATATCTACTTTATGACTGAACTCAATCACAATTTTATCATTAATAGCAACTCTTCCTTGCGAGATATATTCTTCTGATTTTCGTCTAGAAGTTATACCACTGTCTGCCAGAAATTTATTGATCCGGACTGTTGTCATCAGTTACTCCTCCAGTAGATTCTTCCAGTTTTTCTTCCAGATCAGTCATCATAATTTTTCTTTTCTGTTCAAGGAAATCTTCATCCTGCATAATTTCTTCAATCTCTCTCGGTTTAGGCAAATCAGTCAAATTATTCAAACCAAAATATTTCAGGAACTCATCTGTTGTTCCATAGAGCAATGGTCTTCCCACTGTCTCTGCTCTTCCCTTTATTGTGATAAGATTTTTTTCGAGCAATGTCGTTAAAATATAATCTGAATTTACCCCACGTATAGATTCCAGATCAGGTTTTGTTATTGGCTGTTTGTAAGCTATGATTGAAAGTGTTTCAAGTGCTGCTTGACTTAAGCGTCTTTTAGTCCGTTCAGAAGAAAGATATCCAACATATTTTGAATATTCTTCTGAAGTCGCATATAAATATCCATTAGCAATTCTAAGAATTCGAAACGAATTACCGCTATCACTGTACTTTTGATTAAGAAGATCAACTGTACTTTCAACTTGATCTTTAGTAAGCTCAACATCCTCACCGTCAATGGATTTGACTGCTCTGATTATCTCTTCTGCAGCCAAAGAATCATCTGATGAGAATATTAATGCTTCAATTACAGAAATATATGCGTTATCCATTTTCCCTATGAGTTATTGTAAAATCATTAAATATCTTAGTAGCCTGTATACTTATTCTGCCAATTTTTACCATCTCAAGCAGTGCGATAAAAGTTACAATAATCCTTATTCTTTCTTTAATGTCCTCAACCAGCTTAAGAAAATGCAATTCTGGAAATTCTTTTAATTTATTTTCAATGAATTCTATTTGTTCTTCTACCGACACATTCAACTTTTGTATTCTATGTACCGGTTCATTTTTAATCTGCTCAATGGCAAATTTAAATGCTTTAGCGAGATCATAAATTGAAACGTTTTTTAAAAGTATATTGTATTCATTCGGAGCTTCTTTTATGTCTTCAGAAAAATTTCCTCTGAATTTTCTTTTTCTCTGATTCGATTCAAAGTAAGATAACTCTTCCGACATTTCCTTGTATCTTTTATATTCGAGAAGAGCCTTTACCAGATCAGCCCTTGGATCAATTTCCTCACCTTTCTCATCAATTTCTCTTGGTAAAAGCATTCTAACTTTGATGTGCATCAATGTTGAAGCCATCAAAATGAAATCACCAGCAACTTCCAAGTCAAGTATTTTTATCAGATTAACATATTCAAGAAATTCCTTAGTAAGTCTGGCTATTGGTATATCATAAATGTTCAACTCATCGCGTTTGATAAAAAACAAAAGCAGATCAAGAGGACCTTCAAACTGATTTAGCTTGACTTTATACATTTCAGCCGAATTTCATTTTATCGTGTACTTCTGAAATCGTTTCCTGCGCTACTTTTTTACCCCGCGCTTCACCATCTGCAAGAATCTCCAGCACTTCTTTCATATTACTTTCATAATATTTTCTTTTTTCAATTATAGGTTCGAGAAACGAGGATATTTTTTCCGAACAATTCATCTTACAATCAACACAACCAAGTGCACCTGAACGACAATCCGTCTCAATCTGCGGAACCTGCGAAGGATTAAATTTTTTGTGATAAGAAAATATTAAGCAGATTTCGGGTCGACCGGGATCGTTACGCCTGATTTTTTGCGGATCGGTTACTGCTTTTTTTAATTTGGTTTTAACTGTATCAGGTTCATCCGATAAAAGAATAGTATTGCCAAGTGATTTGCTCATCTTAGCAGCTCCATCCAAACCTGGTAAGCGTGAAAATTTTGTCAACAGAGCTTCTGGTTCAGGAAATACTTGACCGTACTGATTATTAAATCTTCTTGCAATCTCTCTTGTAATCTCTATATGAGGAACCTGATCTTCTCCCACGGGAACTGCATCACCTTTGTATAAAAGAATATCTGCAGCTTGTAGGACAGGATAACCAAGATGACCATAAATTATTTGTTCAATGTGCAATGCTCGTGCTTGTTCTTTAACTGTTGGATTACGCTCAAGTCGGTTCGCTGTTATCAGCATACTAAGAATCAAATATAATTCTGTGTGTTCTTTTATCTGTGATTGTCTGAACATCGGACTGCTGACGGGATCCAAACCAGATGCTAGCCAGTCGATCAACATATCGATAGTATCAGAATAAATATTAGTCGTATTTAAATCAGTCGTAAGAACATGATAGTCAGCGATAAGATGGAAACTATCATATTTATCCTGCAAATGCACCCAATTTTCTAAAGCTCCTACATAATGACCAATGTGAAGCTTCCCTGTAGGACGCATACCGCTGAGAATTCTTTTCTTCTTCATAAAATATTGAAATAGTTGAAATTACAGTTCAAAGATAAGGATAATAGATGTTTTTTATGAAGTATAACAAATATTAAGAGAGATATAAATAGGGCTTCCATTTTTCATCAATACGCCCAACCACATTTTTAATGAAAACAATATGGCTTGGCTTAAATGGCCTTACAAGAAGAGATAATCCAGCCTCAGCTGGTGTTCGGTCTCCTTTTTTATTATTGCAGTGAGTACAAGCGCTTACAAGGTTTTCCCAAGATTCGTCCCCACCTCTTGCTTTTGGAACTATATGATCAATAGTTAATGTAAGGTCTCCCCTACCACAGTAAGCGCACTTATAACCATCTCTTCTAAGAATATTTTTTCTTGTTAGTACAACTTTTTTATAAGGGACACTAACAAACCGACTTAGACGGATAATACTTGGCCAGGGATATTTTGAATGCATTGATCTGATTGCTTTGCCGTCATCCTTCAAAACAAGTTCGGCTTTTCCCAGATACATCAGGATAACTGCTTTCTTAATATTGCAGATAGTGAGGGGTTCGTAGCTCTGATTTAGTATGAGCACCTTTGCATTAAGCTTACCATTAGTTCGTTTCGAGGGTTCGAAGTCTTATTCT
>Ga0208980_10000869_pt1 | contig 17861 bp, 14 predicted proteins | sample WetSurMetagenome_3_FD_187993 | JGI IMG/M metagenome (GOLD analysis project Ga0208980, IMG submission 187993) | Wetland microbial communities from Twitchell Island in the Sacramento Delta, sample from surface sediment Aug2011 Site A1 Bulk (version 2) | ecosystem: Environmental > Aquatic > Marine... | reverse complement strand
ACGTAGTATCTGTTGCAGCAACAACATCAGGAGATATTAAAACATCATTTTCGAATTTCCATTCGACAGTGGACGTTAGCGCGCCGGGACAGGCTATTTTAAGTACAGTTTATGACAACACTTATGCAAGCTGGGACGGAACTTCGATGTCCTCGCCGATAACCGCAGGAACTGTTGCATTAATAAGAGCTTCTCATCCTTCATGGACACCGCAGCAGGTCGTCGACAGATTGTTAATCGGTGTTGACAGTATTTACAATCTTAATCCGTCATATGTCGGACTGCTGGGTACAGGCAGAGTAAATGCATTCAAATGCGTTTCTGACAAGCCGATTTTTAAAGTTACTTCATCAGTACATTCCGATTCTCTTTTCGGAAATAATGACAAGGTTTACGATATAAACGAAGTAGTAGCAGTTGCAGTCAATCTGAAAAATACGCACATTGCGGGAAATAACGTCTCGCTCAGGATGACCACGGCAAGTCCTTATGTTACTCTGGTACAGGATTCCATATATCTTGGCAATGTAGGTGCCTATGCTACTGTTCCTATGAACTGGGCAAATATTTTCAAGGTGAAAGCAAATTCAAATTGTCCGTTTGATACAGATGTGCAATTAAAAGTATATTATTCAGGAACCGCATATACGGATAATTCTGCTAATACAATTACCATTAAATTCAGGCAGGGATTTGCCGTTCACAACGTGAATAATTTAAAACTTTGCCTGACGAAAGACGGAAATGTCGGCAAGAAAACCCAGTCATACGGTTCGGGATTATTACTTGGTACAGGTACAACCAACAATATTTACGAAGGCGGTTTAATGATTGGAATCAACAATACAAAAGTTTCGGATGTTGTTAGAAGAGCACAGACACCTGCAAACGTTTCTGATACTGATTTCTATGCACTGAAAGGTTATAATTTAACAAGACCGGGAACAGTTTCGACTCAGGACGGGAATGGTAAATTTAATGATGACGGTGCCGGTACGAATAAAATCGGCGTCGAAGTTGAGGCGTTTTCTTATGCTTATAACACAACTCAGGACATGGATTATATCCTGCTGCAGTATAAGATAAAAAATACAACTTCTTCTTCATTATCAAATGTATATGCCGGATTATTTACATGGTTTTCCCCGGACGGCGTTTATAATACGAATAACATAACAAGAATAAATCAAACTAACAGGTTTGCCTATACATACAATACAGGAATCGCCGACAGATATCTCGGTATAGGACTGATGAGTAATCAGACGATTAATTTCAAGGCGTACACTGCGACGGAAATACTTAACGGATTTACGACTCAGGAGAAATGGGACGGATTGAGTAACGGCATTGTAAATGATTCTGTCGGACCGGGCGGTAATTCATTCACCCTGGCAGTCGGACCGTTTAACCTTGCTCCCAATCAGGTAGAAACGATAGGTTTTGCAGTTATAAGTGCGGCTAATTTAGCTGACCTGATTACAAAGAATAATACTGCCAAGCAAAAATATGCAAGCGTCGGAATTAAAACAATAAGTACCGAAATTCCGCGCGAATTCAGCATTAGCCAGAACTATCCGAATCCGTTTAATCCCGTGACGAACATTCAGTTCGGACTGCCGAAAAATACATTCGTTACTATAAAGATTTACGATGTACTCGGAAGGGAAGTATCGGTTCTTGTTAATGAATTCAAGGAAGCGGGTTTGTACGAAGTTAATTTCAATGCTTCCAAACTCAGTTCTGGTATGTATTTTTACAGGATTGAAGCCGGTTCATATACAGGCATAAAAAGAATGGTACTTTTAAAGTAAATTTATGTTTTAACTGTGTTTAAGCAATGATTTACCTGTTTAAAACTATGATTATGCTATTGAAATTATAAAATACATTATATATATTACAAAGATATTGGTGCTAAAAACAAGAGTGGGTTATAAAGCCCACTTTTTTTTTAATTTTACTAATGCAGAATAAAATTACTGAAATAATGCAGGGAATCCTGGCGGAATCAGGAATAAAAGTCATTGATATAACTGTCAGGGGTGAAAAGAAGAACAAGGTTGTTGAAATTTTTGTGGATTCGGAAAATTATCTTGACCTGGATAAAATTTCTTTGCTGAGCAGGAAATTTAACGAAGAACTTGATAAAAACGAATTAAAAAATGAAATCCTGAAATTCGTGATTTCATCACCGGGAGCGGACAGGCCCTTTATTCATGCCTGGCAGCTGAAGAAGTATACAGGAAAAGTATTTGAATTTGAAACGGACGGCAGGCAATACAAAGGTGTGCTTGAATCGGTTGATGAGAAAAACGGTGACCTGGTGTTCGGCATAAAGAAAGGGAAGAACGAATTTATACGGATTAATAAAAAGTTCGAAGAATTTAAAAATTTAATAATTAGTTTACCTTTTTAAATTAAATAAAAATTATGAAATCAGAAATTGTAGAAGCCTTCGTTCAAATGGCTAAACTGAAAGGAATCGACAGGGATATCCTTGAGAGTGTCATTAAGGATTCCTTCAGGAAGATGATGGAGAAAAAACACGGACTCGAAGCTAATTTTGATGTTATAGTCAATATGGAAAAAGGTAATATTGAAATATTTCTTTATAAAACGGTCGTGGAAGAAGTTGCAAACCCTTCGATCGAAATTGACAGGGAAACGGCAGTCGAAAAGTCGGGTGATGATGTAGAAATAGGCGAAGAATTCGTGGAGGAAATTCCAATTGAAGAGTTCGGCAGAAGGTCAGTCCTTAATCTTAAGCAGAACCTGAATCAGAAACTCAGGGAAATTGATAAAGAAGTCACATATAATTTTTACAAAGATCAGCTGGGTGAAATTCTTGTAGGGGAAGTATATCAGATTAAACCCGGTTCAATTCTTCTGATGCACAACGGGAACGAACTTTTGTTTCCGAAAGAAGAACAGATTGCAAAAGAGAAATACAAAAAAGGAGATAACATCAGGGTACTGATTAAAAAACTTGAAAAGAAATCCTCGGGACCGACTAATGTTATTGTTTCAAGAGCAGATGATAAATTTCTTTATAAATTGTTTGAACTTGAAATTCCCGAAATATACGACGGTATACTGGAAATTAAAGCAATTGCGAGGGATCCTGGTGAAAGAGCCAAGATATCCGTTGTTTCGAATGATGATAAAATTGATGCCGTCGGCGCCTGCGTCGGTATGAAAGGAATGAGAATTCATTCTATCGTAAGGGAATTATGCAATGAGAATATTGATGTTATCAACTTTACTGCAGATAATGCCCTGTATATTGCAAGGGCTCTGGCGCCTGCAAAATTACAGGAAATACACATAGATAATGAGAATAAAGTAGCGCAGATATATGCTGACAATGACCAGTTAAGTCTTATAATAGGCAAAAACGGACAGAATATAAAACTTGCTTCAAAATTGACCGGATTTCAGATAGATGTTATCAGGGAAAATGAAGAGGAAAATGAGGAATCATCTGAGGATGATATTTCCGACGAGGAAAATTCCGGTATAACAGATACCGAAAACAACGAAGAGGAAAACTCTGAAATTACCGATACTGAAAATAACGAAACACCGAAAGAAGAAAATTAAAAAAGGATAAACTTTAAATGTCTGATACATTAATACAAAAAATGAAACTTGCTAAACTTGTTAAGGAAATTAACAGGTCGAAGGAAGATATCATCACTTATCTGAATTCCGTCGGAATCGATAAAGTCAATATCAATACTTCCCTCGAAGCAGATATTGTTGCCAAAGTATTCAGCCATTTCAAAAGGGATATAGAAGAGCAGGAAAAGCACAGGAAAAAAATTGTCGACTTTGCTAAAATTAACAAGGTTGATATAGCCGAGGCAAATGAAGTTATAAAGAAGGAAGAAGAAGATAAAAAGCGGAAGGAAGAAGAAAAACTGCTTCAGAAAAACCTTGAGGAGCAGAAGAGAAAAATTGAAGATGAACGTAAAAAACAGGAATTAATTGCTTTTAAGGAACGCGAAGAGAGAGTAAAAAAAGAAGCGGAAGAGATAAAAAGGAGAAAAGCCGAACTCGACAGTCTTTTTGAAAAACAAAAGAAAGCAGAAGCAGAAGTTACAGCAAAGAAAACGGAAAAGGCCGAGACGGAAAGAAAACATGCAAAAACCGGAACTTCCGGAAAAGCTGATGAGAAATTCAAGGGCCATGACAAATTACTTGAATTCAAAAGAAAAAATAAATTCGTACAGGTGCCTTTGGCTGCGAAGAAAAGCACCAAAGAAACAGACAAAAAGGCAGCTGACATTAAGGAAGAAAAGGCTGGAACCACACAGGAACATATTCCTGTACCGCACATAGTATCCGCAAAAGATTTTCCAAAAACCGGTGAAATTAAAAAAACTCCGGATTATACTAAAAAAGGGAAATCTGAACACGAGAAACCGGTTCACAGAACTGACGGAAAACCGGATTACAGGTCTAAAACGGATAAAGGAAAACCAGGATTTGACAGGGATAAATCCAGATCCGACCGGCCGTCATCATTTAAAACCAGGACTGACCGACCGTCAACTGACAGGACAAGAACCGGACCGTCTACAGACAGGACAAGAACCGGGACGACTGCCGACAAGTCAAAAACAACCAGACCGCCGTTTGATAAAACAAGAAAAGGAAAGTTTGAAAGAGTTACAATCAGAGATACAAAACCGGAAAAGAAAAATAAAGACAAAAGAAAACCATTTACGCCTTTTGCTCCTCCTCCTGTAGTTTCGGCAATTGACGGAAAGGGTAAAAAAGATAAAGATAAGAAGAGTAAGGCAGATCTGGATTATGAAAAGAAGAAGAAGAAATTCGGAAAACCCATAAAAGCCAAGGAATTCTCGCAGAAAGAAATTGATGATGCAATCCGTGAGACAATGGCAAAGATAGATGATGATACGGGTGCATCCGCGAGGAGCATCGCCAGAAAGAGAAAGAAAAAAGAAAGGCTTGAGCTCGAGAAGAAAATTCTTGAAATACAGGAATCCCGCAAGAACATATTAAGCGTTACCGAGTTTGTTTCAACCATGGAACTATCAAACATCATGGATGTACCGGTTAATGACATTATTAAGAAATGTTTTGACCTGGGTATGATGGTTTCCATTAATCAGAGACTTGAAAAAGACCTGATCAGTCTTCTTGGAGAAGAATTCGGATATAAAATTGAATTTCAGACAGAATATGAAGAAGATACTATTAAAGAGATTGAGGACGCTCCCGAGACACTGATTGAAAGACCTCCGGTTGTTACTGTTATGGGACATGTTGACCACGGTAAGACTTCTTTACTCGATTACGTAAGGAAAGCGAATGTGGTAGCAGGAGAAGCCGGCGGAATAACTCAGCACATCGGAGCATATAAAGTTCATCTTGATAATGGCAAAGAAATAGCATTCCTTGATACACCGGGACATGAAGCCTTTACTGCAATGAGGGCCAGAGGCGGTCAGGCTGCTGATATCGTAGTACTTGTGGTTGCTGCAGATGACAGTGTAATGCCCCAAACTGTTGAAGCAATAAATCATGCCCTGGCGGCAGGAGTACCGATAGTAATAGCCATAAATAAAATCGATAAACCCGAATCGAATGTTGACAGAATTAAAACTCAGCTCGCGGATAAGAATATTCTTGTCGAAGAGTGGGGCGGCAAATATCAGTCTGTTGAAATTTCCGCTAAAAAGGGATTGAATATAGACAAACTTCTTGAAAAAATATTACTCGAAGCCGAAATTCTGGAACTGAAAGCTAATCCTGAAAGAAATGCAAGGGGAGTTGTGCTCGAATCAAAACTTGATAAAGGCCGCGGGTCTGTAGCTACCGTACTTGTTCAGACAGGAACGCTTAAAATCGGTGATAATTTTATCTCGGGAGTATTTTCGGGCAGAGTTAAAGCAATGTTTGATGAAAGGGACAAAAAAATTGAAATTGCAGGCCCGTCAACACCGGTACAAATCAGCGGTTTTGAAGGATTACCTCAGGCAGGAGATACATTAATTGTTCTTGATACAGAAGCTGAAGTTAAACAGATAGCGCTAAAGAGACAGCAGTTAAAACGTGAACAGGAACTCAGACAGGTCAAGCATACTACACTCGAGGATATTACGAACATGGTCAAGCAGGGTAAATCAGTCGAACTTAATATTATTCTAAAAACAGATGTTGACGGTTCAGCAGAAGCGCTTGCTGATTCACTTCATAAGCTTACTAAACCCGGAGTTGCGACTGTTAAGGTTCTTCATAAAGCAGTCGGTGCAATTACTGAATCAGATGTTCTTCTTGCAGAAGCTTCAAATGCAGTAATCATCGGCTTTAATGTCAGGCCTAACCTGAACGCGCGTAAACTTGCAGAAAAAAGTAATGTAGAAATCAGGATTCATAACATCATTTATGCTGCGATTGCCGAAGTAAAACAGGTACTGGAAGGATTACTTGCGCCTGAAATCAATGAAGAGATAACGGCGACAGTTGAAATCAGGGAAGTGTTTAAGGTCCCCAAAGTCGGTAACATTGCCGGATGTTATGTTCAGGACGGTAAAATCACGAGGAATAATAAAATCAGGCTGCTGAGGGATGGGTTTGAAATACACAACGGAACAATTTCATCGCTGAAAAGAATTAAAGACGATGTCAGGGAAGTCGAATCCGGATATGAATGCGGTATCGGTTTGGAAAATTACAGCGACATTAAAAAAGGCGATATAATAGAAGCATACAAATTAATAGAAACCAAACGTAAACTCGACAATATTTAATCATGTCAATTAGAACGGAAAGAGTAGCGGAAGAGATAAAGCACAGGCTTAATTCCGCAATGACTAAGGATTTGATGGACCTAAACACAGGGCTGGTGACGGTTTCAAAAGTGATTATGACTGCTGACCTGAAAATAGCAAAAATCTATCTGACTTTTCTCGGGAACAAGGAACCGGCAGAGAAATTAGTGGATAAAATTAATTTCCGGAAAAAGCATATCAGGTATCTGCTTGGAAAACAGCTTACTCTTAAATATACGCCTGATATTTTCTTTTTCTATGACGATACGGTTGAGTATTCTGACAGGATTAATAAACTTCTTAATGAAATAAAGAAATCCGAATCGGCAAAACACCCGGACGAAAATCAGGAAAGTTAGACCAAGGATTCGAGAATCCTGAATTTTACGTCCCCGGTTTCTTCGTACTTTTCGCTTACAAAATTAATGTCAAATTCTCCTATCTTTGTTCTTCTTAATGTAAGCAGGTAAGCCCCGACGCCGAGTTCTTTTCCGAAGTCATCAGCCAGCGACCTGATGTAAGTTCCTTTAGAAACATTAGCAGTGAAACCAACCTGTGTTTCGGATATTCTTTTAACGATGAATTTATTGATAAAAACTTCTCTCGGTTCGAGTTCGAAAACCTCTCCTTTTCTTGCCATTTTGTAAACGGGTTTTCCGTTCTTCTTGATTGCGGAATGCTGAGGGGGAGTCTGCATTATTTTACCGCGGAATTTATTTGCCGCATTCTCAATGTCATCATCAGTAATATGAACTGTGTCTTTAAAATTTGTTTCTTCTGATTCAGTATCGTATGTAGGTGTTGTAGCGCCTATTCTGAATACACCTTCGTATTCTTTATCAGCGGTTATCAAATCAGGAATGCTTTTTGTCATTTTTCCCGTACATATTATTAGAAGCCCTGTTGCCCTCGGGTCAAGCGTGCCTGAATGCCCGGCTTTTTTTATCTGAAGTGTTCGTTTAAATTTGTTGATTACATCATTGGATGTCCAGTCAAGCGGTTTATCGGCAAGTATTATCTTATTATCGTAAATGTTATTTAATTCCATACATTTAACATATAGATTTTACACTTCAGATATAATGAAATAAATGCTTTATAATATAATTCACCGGAATCTGATTCATTTTCAGGTAAATTAATTTCACGTATGAAAGTAAATTTCACCCTTAAAATACATTGAAAGAAATTCTGAAAAAGGATATATTTATTGTTCAATTCTAGAGAGATGGCTGAGCGGTCGAAAGCGGCGGTCTTGAAAACCGTTGTGGCGGCAACGTCACCGGGGGTTCGAATCCCTCTCTCTCTGCACTTGCTCATTTATCTTGCTTCTATCTGATGAATGAGCATTTTTTATTTATCGGGCAATATTCAAAATTTACCTGAAATCTATAAACATCCTGCCGTAATTTATTATCACTTCCCGGGATTGCATTATAAAATCCTGGCCGATATTACCGAAAAAATACGAATTCCGTTTTTTAATATTTTCAATCAATAAACTGATTTTATCAAGTTCTGCTTTTATATTTCCTGATGCAAGTATAATTCCGTTTAATTTATAACCTTTTACCTTCTTATTGCCGCCTGCGCCGCCGACTGTAATTTCAGTTAATTCGTAATTATTTTCAATATTTGATTTATATAAATCAAAGTAAGGTTTGAATAACATTGTGCTCATTGCGCCTGAATCGAAAATAAACGACAACGAATCCGAATTATGTATCATTTGTATAACCGGGGTATAACCTTCAAAACAAAAATTTGAATATTTATTGTTTTCTGATGTACTTGATACCGTCAGCAAATTATCCTTATTGATTGTGATTTCATTCAATGCTTTGATTACTGGAATTCCGATTATTCCTGTTATTTTATAAAAAGGCCCGAAAGTCAGGGTTTCATCAGGAAGAATTAGCAATGCAACATTGTTGATTACAATTTTCCCGATTTGCATATCGGCGCATATCCCTGCTTTTGAATCAACTTTTATGTCAGTTGCAGTTCCGACTTTTATTCCCGAACCTGTTACCTTTATTCCGAGTTTTAAGGCGGTAGATTCCGTAAGTACGGAAACATTCGCTCCGGTGTCAAACACAAAATCAAGAGTTGTATCTCCGATTGTCACAGGTATGTTCCATAATCCCGCAATATCTTTCTTCATTTGTACTGTCATACCGCCGGTCAGATGTGTTTTCTGTTTCGGTTCATTTTTCAGAGCGTCCCATAATGCTATTTCATCCGGCAGGTCTTCTTTTTCCTCTTCATCCAGAAAACGGTAATATTTGTCTCTTAAAATAGTTGAAGCCGATAAGGCATTTTTATACTCGTACAGACCTGCATGATTTACCGCTTTATGTTTGTATAATTCCGCGAGAAGTGAATCGGGAACGGATTCTTTATGGTACTCCAGAATACCGGTAAAAATTAAATTAGCTTCAGAATGCCTTCCGAAAATGCTGAGAACCAGTCCTTTCAGTAAATCATTTTCCCATTTTTCTTTAAGTACAGTTTTTTCGAAATTCGTTTTCAGGCGGAAATAGTCTTTTGCCACGTAATATTTGTAACAATCACTGAAATTTTGGGCATTTAGATTTCCCGTTATGAAAAATATAAATATTGCCGTTTTTATTATTTTTTTAATCATAATCTTGAATTTTAGCCTCAAAACAAATTCTTTCTATTTAACCGCAATATCAATGTATAAAAAGCACGGTGTTTTAATAGAGCTGGTAACTTACTCAATTAATGGTAGTTTATGATAAAGCCGCATTAATTTTATTTTTATTGAATATTCATTTTCAAATTAATAACTTGGCATATACATTCTGAATTTTGATAACAGGTTTAATTGTCGGATTAATAACGGGTTATTTGCTTTCGATGCCTCCTGTCGGACCTACTAACATTCTTGTCATATCGCATGGATTTAAGAAGGAGATAAAGTACGGCGTGGCAATCGGGGCAGGTGCGGGATTCATGGATATGATTTACATAATCATTTCTTACGGGGGATTCGCGCTTATCAAAGGTTTTATACCTGAAACAGTCGATGAATTTTTTGCCGTTAATGAAAATTTATTTAAAGCATTATTGACTTTTGTCGGTTGCATTGCCGTTATTCTGTCGGGAATAAAGATTATGAAGTCAAAGGCAGAACTTAACGGCGGAAATACCGGTGAAAACGAAAAAATAAATAAAAAACTTGAAGAAGTAGAAGATAAACTCGGACAAACAAGAGAAGAAATCACAAAACTGATTCACACTGACCTGCTGAATAAAAGACGCAGCAGCTTTTTCGGAGGATTCCTGAAAGGCGCTCTGCTGTGCGTTTCCTCAATTACGATTCCCGCTTCATGGTTTGCTCTTACAGGTTATATGAAAAGTTACGGTATTATTGATTCCAGGTTTATTACAGGACTGGCATATTCGCTCGGAGTCCTGTCCGGAACAACACTCTGGTTCTGGAGCCTGGTTGAAATGGTCTCAAGGAATTCCCACAGGATAAGCCCGTCGAAATTATCAAAGATAAACGTGTTTGTCGGCGTTCTTCTCATAGGCCTCGGCGTATTTCTTTTTATCAAGGCTTTCGATTTCCTGTTAAGCAATAACATTTAATGAATTCTTGGAATGGAAAAGCATTCAAAAGATCAGCTATTTATCTGCAATCATTGTTTCTGCAACGTTGAAGATGATGTCGATAAAATGGTATGCCCCGCATGCGGAAATTTTTATCATGAAAAATGCTGGGAAAAGAATTTCGGCTGCGCGGTTATAAGCTGTTCACAGAAGAACATTCTACTCAATCCTTTTTTTCAGTCTTCAGTTCCCGTACGCGACCTGCTTACACATATCGAATATTACATCAATATCAGGAAATATGACGAGGCGTTAACGGAATGCAGGCGGATACTAAACATTGACAGCGGAAATCTTGATGCAAGGGTTTTTTACAACAGGGCTGTCTCAATGATGAAAACAAGGGACAGGATTCTTGAAAGCGCGGAGGAATCTTATTCAAAAAAACAGTACAAGGCATCCGCATTATTCTACAAGGAATATCTGAATTACTGCGACGATGAAGAGCGAAAGTTCATAGATTCGAAGATTAAATATCTTGAAGAACTTCTTCCTTCTATCAGGAGAAAAAATGCAGTTGTGAATTTTCTGTATGCATTCATTATACTTTTAATTCTGGCCAGCGCCGGATTTTATTTGTACAGGTTCGTGTATCTGAAAGAAGAAACGAAATATGCAGAAATAGAGATGAGCGATGATTATGAAAATGTAAAAACCATGGAATCCCAGATACTGCATTATGAAAATTTTCTGGCAGAGCATCCTGACGGAAAAATGCAGGAAAAAGCCAGACAGAAAATTGTAAATTTATCTTCTGCACTTGCTTCCATGATTGCAAAAGAAGACTGGAGGGTGGCATTTATCTATTTGAAAAAAATAAATCCGGAACAGAATCCGAAAACTTATAGTGATATTGAAAAACTTATATATGGATATGCAAAATCTGAAATTAGTACTCTGATGACTGAAGCCCGTAATTTTGACAGACAGAATAATTATCAGGAAGCAAAGCAGAAAATTGATAAAAGTCTTGCGATAATTGATAATTTTTCCGTCAGGGACAAGGATATTGAAAGAAAGCATCTTATTGATGCGAGGAATTTGCTTGTGAAAAAAGACGGATTGAAAGTCAGACTGAATGATATAGAATCTGAAATAACTAAAAACGAGAATAATTTGAAGGAAATTGATCCGGGATTTGAATTGTCCGGCCTTAAAACTATTTCTTGCAGAATAATCAAGAAGGATAAAAAGGATTATATTGTTAAATCTCTTGATAACAGGAAGTTATATACGGTCCAAGGGCTACCGTTTGATTACCAGCCGGGTGAAGAACTCGAAATTAAAGGATATATTCGTGATAAAGTGAGAATTCAGGATGATGCAGGTAATGAAATTTATATACCGGTTTTTATGGCAATATACAGGGATTCAGATGAGAATTATTCGGATGAAAAAATTGTAATATTAAAAAAACTAGATAATCTCAGGTCTCAGAAAGACCGGATTGACAGCACACTGAAAACTGGTATCCTGTAAAAAACCGTCCGTCCTAAGATTTGGTATATTTCTTGATATTTGATACAAAGTACGAGAAATATATTGATTTATTTAATTATTTTCTATAAATTACCTACTTGCAGACAAAAATTTTCGGGTAGGTAGCGAAGTGGTTAAACGCATCAGACTGTAAATCTGACGACTATTGTCTTCGGAGGTTCGAATCCTTCCCTACCCACTATTGCGGGAGTAACTCAGTTGGTAGAGTCACAGCCTTCCAAGCTGTTGGTCGCGGGTTCGAGTCCCGTCTCCCGCTCGAAATGCTGAGAATAATTTTGTTGCTGATGTAGCTCAGTTGGTAGAGCACTTCCTTGGTAAGGAAGAGGTCACCGGTTCAATCCCGGTCATCAGCTCTGTTTGTTAAGGATTCCGCTGGCTTGGCAATTCAAGTTTCTTAAAGTTCTTTATATCTACGAGTGTAGCTCAATTGGTAGAGTAGCGGTCTCCAAAACCGTCGGTTGGGGGTTCGAGTCCCTCCACTCGTGCAATCTGATTAAAACAGGATAAAATGAGAGATAAAATAATTAATTTTTTTGTTGACATCTATAAAGAGATGAAGAAAGTTTCCTGGCCTAAAAAGGAGGAAATGAGAGACTATACTAAAGTTGTACTGGTCAGCATGTTTATATTTGCCATATTTGTGTATGTAGTTGATAAAGGTATAAGTGAACTGTTGAAAGTTTTATTTTAAAAAATATGCCGGATAACGAACTAGAAAATATCGAAAATACTGACGAAGAAAAAGTTGATAAAACTGAAGGGGTAAATGATGTGCCGGAAGAAATAAAAATTTCTGAACCGGAAACAACAGAACCTGATACATCCGGGCATGAGAAAACTGAACCGGAAACAACTGAAAAGGGTACTATTGAACCGGAAACAACTGAAAAGGATACTAACGAACAGGATACTATTGAACAGGAAGAATCATCGGATGTATACAAATGGTATGCAGTCAGGATTATTGCGGGACACGAGAACAAGGTTAAGCTGTATCTTGACAACAATATCAAGGAAGAGCATTTTGAACGCAAGATAAAAAATGTCCTGATTCCTCTTGAAAAAGTTTTTGAAGTTAAAAACGGTAAGAAAAAAGTTAAATACAAGAATTTCTTTCCGGGATACATTCTTCTCGAAGCCGACCTTGACGATATTACGAAAAGATTCCTTGCTAAAATTCCGGGATTGATGGGAATCGTAGGAGCTAAGAATGTTAAAGGCCAGAATTTAAGTCCGATACCTTTAAGGGATTCGGAAATAAAACGGATTAAGGCAATCCTGAACGAGGAAAGCCAGACCGAAAAAATTGACATAAGGCTTTCTCAGGGGGATCCTGTTAAAGTAACCAGCGGTCCATTCAATAATTTTAACGGCAGCGTGCTCGAAGTCAATGCCGAAAAGATGAAGGTCAAGGTTATGGTCAGTATTTTCGGAAGAAAAACTCCGATAGATCTGGATTTTACTCAAATAGAAAAACAAAAATAAAAATTTTTATAATTTATTGATTTATGGCTAAAAAAGTAGTTGGATTCATTAAGTTGCAGATTCCCGCCGGACAGGCGACCATGGCGCCTCCTGTTGGTCCTGCGCTCGGACAGCGCGGTGTTAACGGTATGGAATTCTGCAAACAGTTTAATGCGAGAACCCAGGATAAAAAGGGATTGATTATACCCGTAGTAATAACGGTATATTCCGATAAATCTTTTACTTTTGTTACAAAAACTCCTCCTGCAGCCGTATTGCTTCTGAAAGCTGCCGGGCTTGAGAAAGGTTCCGGAGTACCCAATAAAAACAAAGTCGGGAAAGTTTCAAAAAAACAGGTGAAAGAAATTGCGGAGATGAAAATGGTCGATTTAAACGCACGTGACGTTGATCATGCCATGAGTATGGTTAAAGGTACTGCAAGAAGCATGGGAATTACAGTTGAATAATTTTGATAATTTTATCTATCAGGAAAAATGAAATTAACAAAGAAACAAAAAGAAGTAAATAAATCTTTCGATTCAAAAAAGGAATATAAAATTGCAGAAGCAGTTGCAGTCGTTAAAAAATTCGCAACCGCAAAATTTGATGAGTCTGTGGACCTTGCAATCAATCTTGGTGTTGACCCGAAACATGCGGACCAGGTAGTACGCGGTACGGTTGCACTGCCCCACGGAACCGGCAAGAGTGTAAGGGTACTTGTTATAGCAAAACCCGAAAAACAGCAGGAAGCAACAGATGCAGGCGCCGATCATGTAGGATTTGAAGAATACCTGAAAAAGATTCAGGAAGGATGGACAGACATCGATGTTATAATAGCAACACCGGATTCAATGAGTGAACTCGGTAAGCTCGGAAAAATTCTCGGACCGAGAGGCCTGATGCCGAATCCGAAGAGCGGAACAGTTACTCCTAATGTCGGCCAGGCAGTGAAAGAGGTAAAAGCAGGAAAGATTGATTTCAGAGTAGATAAAAACGGCACTGTTCATTCTGCTATCGGTAAAGCATCTTTTGACGAGAAACAGCTCGTTGATAATATTACGGCTTTTATTAATATGATTATGAAACTTAAACCGGCTTCTGCGAAAGGTACATACGTCAAGAGTGTAACTCTTGCAAGCACGATGGGGCCCGGTGTTAAGATTGACAGAACTCTGGCAGATTTAAAATCTGCTGCATAAAAAAGTTTACGCACTCGTTATATATAATTGACCGGGATTGTGATAACCGGTTAAAGCTTCAAATGTATTAATTATAAATTTACGAAATGGAAAAAGTTAAAAAGAATGAACTGATTGCTGAGATTAAGAATTTGTTGAATGATTCATCGGCTATTTATTTAATTGACTTTGCCGGAATGACCGTCGCTGAAGTTGAAAACATGCGCGGCGAATTTTTCAAAGCGAATATTAAATACAAGGTTGTAAAGAACACTCTTGCTCTCAGGGCGCTTAAAGAGTCTGAATCTTACGGGAAATTCTCGGAAAACCTTGAAAGCCATTTTAAGAGCAACACAGGAATCGTGTTTACGGATACTGATCCTGTCGCTCCTGCAAAAATTCTTAAAAAGTTAACTGAAAAAACTGCTATACCTAAATACAAAGCGGCTATTGTTGACGGTGTTTATTACGGTGAAAACAAGCTGAATGAACTGTCATCTCTGCTTTCCAGGGAAGAAATCATTGCAGGTATTCTTGCAAGCCTTGATTCGCCCGTATCAGGTATTGTCGGTTCAATTAATGCAGTTATAAGAGATCTCGCAAGCGTTATTGAGGAAGCTGCTAAAAAAAGAGCGGCTTAAATTTATTTTAGAATTAAAAACATAAAGGATAAATAAAATGTCAGTAGTAGAAGAATTATTAGAAAAAATTTCGAATTTAACATTATCAGAAGCTTCAGAACTGAAAAAAGCACTTGAAGACAAATTTGGTGTAACTGCAGCAGCCCCGATCATGATGGCAGGCGTAGCAGGTGCAGCACCCAGCGCGGCAGCCGAAGAAGAAAAGACTGAATTCACAGTCGTTCTGACAGACGTAGGCGCCAACAAAATCAATGTAATAAAAGCTGTTAAGAATGCAACGGGTTTAGGCCTTACTGAATCAAAAGCACTGGTCGAAGGCACACCGAAACCGGTAAAGGAAAATATTCCGAAGGCCGATGCGGAAAAACTGAAAGCAGAACTTGAAGCAGCAGGTGCAAAAGCAGAAATTAAATAATTACTTTAAAAACACATACAATCAGTAAATTTTAGTTTGAGGGTGGAATTTAGTTCCATCCTTAAACGTTATTTATTTGGTTTTGTTATTAATTATATAATCAAAATATAATAAATGGAATTAAAAGGTGTTTTAGCAGACTTAAAACCCATCAATATCAAAAATGAGAGATTAACTTTTTCAAAATCCAACATTCACAGAGATCCGCCCGATTTATTGAAAGTTCAGTTGCAGTCATTCATGGATTTTTTACAGGAAGATATTCCTATAAGTAAAAGGAAATCCATCGGGTTGCAAAAAGTCTTTGAAGACAATTTCCCGATAACCGATTCCCGAGAAACGGCTCTTCTCGAATTCGTGGAGTATTTTATCGAGAAACCCCCGTACAGTATAATTGAATGCCAGGAACAGGGACTCACTTATTCTGTACCCGTAAAGGTGAAATTAAGATTATCGACAAAACCCAATTCTGCCGCAAAAGAATACAATTATGTAATGGAGCAGGATGTGTATCTTGGACAGCTTCCGTATATGACTACGAGAGGAAGTTTTATTATAAACGGTGCAGAAAGGGTTATTGTAAGTCAGCTTCACAGATCACCGGGTGTTGTATTTAGTGAATCAACCCATGCGAACGGAACAGAACTTTTCTCCGCAAGGGTAATTCCTTATAAAGGTTCATGGGTAGAATTTACCACGGATATAAATGACCTGCTGTATGCATATGTTGACAGGAAGAAGAAATTTTATTTCTCAACCCTGCTTCGTGCTCTCTCAGTCAACGATAAAATGAAAATGCTGGAACTGTTTAATCTTGTTATTAAACAGGATATAAACAATCATAATTATCTGGATTTTGTTGGAAGTGTAACTGCCGTGCCAGTAGTTGATGTAAACACGGGTGAAGATCTCGGTATAGAAGCGGGAATAGTTCTTAATGAAGAACATATGCTGAGTATTCTGAATGCTAAGATAAATTCCATTTATCTTCTTAAAGAAGATGCTACCGATGGTGACAGAATAATTTTTAACACTATTATAGAAGATGAAGAGGAAGAATCACCTGAAAATCCTTCTGAAAATCTGACTCCGAAGGAGAAAAAGTCCCGGGCTATGTTATTGGCCGAGTCTGAAGGTGAAAGTGCAAGAACTTATATAGAAAAACAGTTTTTTAATCCCAAGAAATATGACCTTGGCGAAGTCGGAAGATATAAGATTAACAAGAAACTGAATTTAAATATTGATTTAAATACAACGATATTGACACTTGAAGATATCGTTGCGATAATTAACTACATAAAAAATTTAGTTGACAGAAGAAAAGAAGTCGACGATATAGACCATTTAGGTAACAGAAGAGTAAGAACTGTAAATGAACAGTTATCCCAGCAGTTCGGTCTAGGACTCTCAAGGATGATAAGGACAATCAGGGAAAAAATGAGCATACACGACGAAGAAAACCTGACACCGTTAAGACTCGTAAGTTCAAGACCCATAACAAGCGCATTGTCGTCATTCTTCGGTACCAGCCAGCTCTCACAATTCATGGACCAGACCAATCCGCTGTCTGAAATGACTCATAAAAGAAGAATTTCAGCTCTTGGACCCGGTGGTCTTTCACGTGAAAGAGCAGGATTTAAAGTACGTGACGTTCATTACACACATTACGGAAGGCTTTGCCCGATTGAAACACCTGAAGGTCCGAATATCGGCCTGATATCTTCGTTGTGCATACATTCAAGAATTAATGAATTAGGATTTATTGAAACTCCGTACAGAAAGGTTATTAACGGGAAGGTCACGGATGAAATACACTTTATAAGCGCGGATATAGAAGATGAGTACATGATTGCGCAGGCAAATGAAATACTCGATGATAAAGGGCATTTTATAAATAAAAAAGTTAAAGCAAGATTTAAAGGTGATTTCCCGCTCGTTGAAGCAAAGGATGTTGATTTTATGGACGTAGCCACGAACCAGATAGTAAGTGCGGCGGCGGCATTAATTCCTTTCCTGGAGCATGATGACGCAAACAGAGCGCTGATGGGCAGTAATATGCAGCGTCAGGCAGTTCCGCTTCTCAAACCTCAGGCGCCTATAGTCGGAACCGGATTTGAAGAAATAGTAGCACGCGATTCGCGTTCGATGATTGTTGCAGAAGCAGATGGTATGGTTGAATATGTTTCATCTGATAAAATAATTGTAAAATATAATATCAGGG
>Ga0208980_10000868_pt1 | contig 17865 bp, 16 predicted proteins | sample WetSurMetagenome_3_FD_187993 | JGI IMG/M metagenome (GOLD analysis project Ga0208980, IMG submission 187993) | Wetland microbial communities from Twitchell Island in the Sacramento Delta, sample from surface sediment Aug2011 Site A1 Bulk (version 2) | ecosystem: Environmental > Aquatic > Marine... | reverse complement strand
CGTACTCGGCCTGGGCGAGTGGCGTCGCCATGCCGTCCGCCGCGTTGAGGCGCGACAGCGGGGTGGCCATGTAGACGCCGGAGTCCTTGCCGTCGACGAAGCCCTTCCACCCGACCTTCTTCAGGTACGGGAACTTCAGGTAGCTCCAGGGCTCGACGCGCTCGCTGATCCAGTCGGTGTACTCGTGCGGCGCGTAGGTGCCAATGCGCTCGCCGTCCGGCGATACGATGCTGACTCGACCGTCGTAGAAGTTCACCCGGTTCTGGGCATCCACCAGTCCCATGTAGTACGTCTGGTGACTGTAGACGTCCCCGAGGATGAGATCGCGGTACTCGGGGTTGCCGAGCACCGCGTCGCCGAACAGCGTCAGGCTGAACTGCGCGAACTCGACCGCCCAGCGCCCCATGCGCTCGATCTCCGCACGTTCGGTCTCGTTCAAGCTCTTCGTCATCCCACCGGGGACCGCCGTGCAGGGGTGCACCTTGCGGCCGCCGATCATCTCGACGGTAGTGTGGCCGAAGTGCCGGGCCTGGATCACCTTCGAGCCGATCTCCAGGCCGACCTTGTGGATGACCCCGAGGATGTTGCGCTCGGCCACCGGCGCATCCGGCCCCATGATGAAGTCGGGTCCGCCGAGGATGTAGAAGTGCGTCGTGTGGTCCGCAAAGTAGAACGCGCTGTACAGCAGCTCGCGCAGCTTGCGCCCCGCGGGCGGCGGCTCTACGCCGTAGACCGCGTCGGCGGCCTTGGCCGCGGCCATGTGATGCGCCTCGGGGCACACGCCGCAGATGCGGTTGGTGAGTACCGGCATCTCCTCGACGGGACGGCCGACGCAGAACCGCTCGAAGCCGCGCAGCTCCGGCACCTGCAGGTAGCTGTTGACGACGTTGCCGTCGTCGTCGAGGAAGATCTCGATCTTGCCGTGGCCCTCGAGGCGGGTCATGGGATCGATCGTGATGCGTGCCATTGGATCTCTCCGGTGCGCGATCTCAGGGCTTCTCGAAGGCCGACCGGCTCGCGCGGAGCAGCGAGTGCGCGAGGCTGAACCGGTAGAACATGCCCGCCGGGTCCGGGATGCCGTCGAGCACCTCGTCGATGGCGGCGGCGTCCCTGCCCTCGATCACCGACGCGATGGCGGTCATCATCCGCGCGCCCTGATCGAGCGCCTCGGGCGCCGCGCCGTAGCAGCCGATGCACGGTGCGCCCGCCTGCGGGCAGCGCGCGTTGCAGCCGCTGCGCGTGGCCGGCCCGCTGCACAGCAGGCCCTGCTCGAGCAGGCAGACCGCCGGATCGAGCGGCGGCATCTCCTGGATCCGCTGGATGCGGGTGATGCGCTTCACGTCGCGCTGGCGCGGGCACTCGTCGCACACCGTCGACTGCCCGGCGCCGATCACCGTGCCTTTGGGCGGCAGCTCGGCCTTGCCCTGCACGACCTGCACGAGCAGGTCGACGACGCCGGCGATCTGGTGCGACTCCGGTGGACAGCCAGGCATGTGGTAGTCGACCTCGACCACCTGGTCGAGGGTGCGCAGCACGGGCTCGAAGGCGGGCAGGCGCAGCTCGCCCTCGGCGACGGGCACCGCCACGAGCGGCCGTATGCCGCCGGGGTTCTCCGTCGAGGGACCCGTGTAGGCCGTGTCGAAGATGACCTCGCGGCTGCTGAGGTTCGCGAGGCCGGGGATGCAGCCCTCGTTGGCGCACGAGCCGAAGGCGACGAGGATCTTGGACTTGCGCCGCAGGAGCTTCGCCATGTGCTCGTTCTCGGCGGTGCGGATGCCGCCGTTGAACAGCGTCACCAGGATGCTGTCGTCCGCCATGGCCTCGACGTCCTTGTACTTCACGTCCATCGCCGCCGGCCAGAAGGCGACGTCGAAGTTGGCGTCGAGGTCGAGCACCTTGGCGTCGATGTTGAGGACGGCGATCTCGCAGCCGCCGCAGGACGCCGCCCAGTACATCGCGAACTTCGGCTTCATGACGCCGCCTCCTCGACCGCTGCGGCCTCCGCAGCCTCCGCAGCCTCCGCAGCCTCCGCAGGTGCGACCGCCGCCGCGGGACGCGGCCGGGCCGGCCAGCGCAGCGGACCCAGGGCCCTGACCCGTTCGACGAAGCGGTCGATGGTCTCCGCCAGCTGCGCCCCCTCCGCCGCGCTCGCCCACGTCAGGTGGACGCGGTCCGGCTCGACGCCGAACTGCGCGAGCGTGCGCTGCAGCAGCCGGTACCGGCGCATCGCCTTGTAGTTCTGCTCGAGGTAGTGGCAGTCGCCCGGGTGGCAGCCGGTGATCAGCACGCCGTCCGCGCCGTCTGCCAGCGCCTTGAGCACGAAGGTGGGATCGATGCGCCCCGAGCACATCAGGCGGATCAGCCGGACGTTCGGCGCGTACTTCAGGCGCGTCGTGCCGGCGACGTCGGCGGCGCGGTAGCTGCACCAGTTGCAGGTGAAGCCGATGATGACGGGCTCGAAATCGGTCGCCATGTTCAACCCTCGACAGATGCTCCCTTCGTCACGCGAGCGCCTCCTCCGGCTCGAGGTTCTTCAGCAGCAGGCCCTCGATCTGGGCCAGCACCTGCTCGTTGCTGAAGGCCGAGCCCTGGATCGCGCCGGCGGGACAGGCCGCGACGCAGGTGCCGCAGCCCTGACAGAGGGCCGAGTTGATCTCGGTCACGCCCCGCGCCGGATCGAAGCTGATCGCGTTGAACGGGCACAGGCCGTTGCAGAGCCGGCAGCCCGAGCAGCGCTCGGCCAGCACGCTCGCCCGCACCGGCTCGAGTGCCAGCTCGCCCTGCCGGATGCGCATCAGCACGCGCGCGGCCGCGGCGGCACCCTGCGAGACGCTCGCCGGGATGTCCTTCGGACCCTGCGCGCAGCCGGCGACGAACACGCCCTCGGTCATGGTCGAGATCGGATCGAGCTTGGCGTGCTTCTCGATGAACCAGCCGTTGCTGCTGCAGGCGATGCCGAAGGTCTGCCCGACCTCTTTGGCGTCGTGGCGCGGCTGCAGGCCGGCCGACAGGACGACCATGTCGACGGCCACGCGGCGCTGCATGCCGATCAGCGTGTCCTCGACCTGGATGAAGAGCTTGCCCTCCTCATCCGGTCCGCGCGGCACGTCGCTCACCTCCGCCACCTTGCCGCGGATGAAGTGCACGCCCTCGTCGAGCACCCGCTGGTAGAACTCGTCGTAGTCCTTGAACGCGGTGCGCAGGTCGATGTAGCAGTTGTAGATCTCCGCCCCGGTGCGCTCGCGCATCAGGTGGGCGAGCTTGAGGCTCTGCATGCAGCAGATCGCGGAGCAGTAGTTGTTGTAGTTGCGGTCGCGGCTGCCGACGCAGTGGATGATCCCGACCGTGCGCGGCGCCGTCTTGCCGTCGCGCAGCGTGACACGCCCGCCCGTGGGCCCGCCGGCGTTGCACATCCGCTCCAGCTCGAGGCTCGTGAAGACGTTCGGCAGCCGGCCATAGCCGTACTGCGGGATGCGGCGGGCGTCGAACATGTCGTAGCCGGTCGCCAGCACGATGTTGCCGACGCGCAGCGTGATGCGCTGCTCGGTCTGGTTGAAGTCGATCGAGTTCGGCTCGGTCGGACAGAACTTCTCGCAGGCCCGGCAGGAGCCCTTGCCCTTCACGTAGTAGGTGCAGGTCTCGGTGTCGATCACGGGGATGTTCGGCACCGCCTGGGTGAAGGGCGTGTAGATCGACTTCCGGAAGCCGACGCCCGCTTCGTGCACCTCGTCGACGACCACGATCGGACACTTCTCGATGCAGATGCCGCAGCCGGTGCAGACGTCCTCGAGCACGTAGCGCGGCCGCTTGCGGATCGTGACCGTGAAGTTGCCGACGTAGCCCTCGACCTTCTCCACCTCGCTCCAGGTGTGCAGGTGCAGGTGGGGGTGGGCACCGGCCGCCGCCATCTTCGGCGTGAGGATGCAGGCGGCGCAGTCGAGGGTCGGGAAGGTCTTGTCGAGCTGCGCCATGTGGCCGCCCAACGAGGGCTCGCGCTCGACGAGATGGACCTCGTGGCCGGCGTCTGCGATCTCGAGCGCGGCCTGGATGCCCGCGATGCCGCCGCCCACGACCAGGGTGGTGGCGTCCACCGGGACGTGGATCGCCTCGAGCGGCACGTTGTGCCTCACGCGCTCGACCGCGCCCGACACGACCGCCTTGGCCTTCGCGGTCGCGGCGGCGTGGTCGGTGTGCACCCAGGCGACGTGCTCGCGGATCGACGCGAGCTCGCACAGGTACGGGTTGAGACCGGCCCGGTCGCAGGCGGTGCGGAAGGTACCCTCGTGCAGGTGCGGCGAGCAGGCTGCCACCACCACCCGCGTCAGGCCCTGCTCGAGGATGTCCTTCTGGATCAGGTCCTGGCCCGTCGTCGAGCACATGAAGGTGTACTCGCGGCTCAGTACCACCCCGCGGCGCTTGAGGTCGTCGGCGGCGAAGCGCGTAACCGAGCCGACGTCGACCACCCCGGCGATGTTCGTGCCGCAGTGGCAGACGTAGACGCCGATGCGTTCCTCTTCCGATTTGTCGAACATGACTCGAAGCTCCCTACCCCATTCGCGGCATGGGCAGGCCGTCCTCGGCGCGCGGCCGGCGCTTCTTCTTCGCCTCGACGGCGGGCGGCGGCTCGTCCTGGATGCGCGCGAGCGCCGGCGCCGCGGCGATGAACTCCTTGCCGATGCCGAGCTCCGCGGGCGAGCGCCCGAACGCGAGCCCCATCAGCTGCGTGAAGTACAGGACCGGGACCGCGTAGTCGGTCTTGAAGAACTTGTTCATCTCGACCTGGTAGGCGTCGAGGTTCAGCTGGCACATCGGACAGAGGGTGACGATCGCGTCCGCGCCCGCCGCCGCGGCCCCGTGCACCAGGCGGCGGATCAACCCGTAGGCGATCTCGGGGCCGATGACGGTCATGTGGCCGCCGCAGCACTGGGTCTTGAGCGTGTAGTCGACGACCTCCGCGCCGAGCGCGCGCAGCAGGCGGTCCATCGCGACGGGCTGCTCCCGGTCGTCCCAGCGGCTGTCGGGATCGGGGCGCACCACCTGGCAGCCGTAGTAGGGGGCAAGCTTGAGGCCGTACAGCGGACGCACCACCTGGGCCTTCACCGCCTCGTAGCCGACGTCGTTGCAGACGACGTCGAGCAGGTGCCGGACCTTGAGGCTGCCCGGCTCATACGAGAGCCCCCCCGCCGCCAGCGCCTCGTTGACCGTGGTGCGCAGGCGCGGGTCCTCGCGCATCTGCTGGTCGGTCTTCGCGAGGTTGAGGTAGCACGCGCTGCAGCCGGCAGTGAGGGTGTCGGTGCCTTCGGCCTGCCGGCTCGCGAGCGCGAGGTTCCGCCCGACGAGGGCGTGCGCGGCGATGCGGTGCACCGACATGTACTCGGTCGCGCCGCAGCAGTTCCAGTCGGACACGTCCTCCAGCTCGAGCCCGATCGCCTCACGGATCGCGAGCAGCGAGTCGAGATAGGGACGCGCCGTGCGCTGCATCGAGCAGCCCGGATAGAACAGCATCTTCATGAGGTCGCCTCCAGCGCCTTGGCGCGCTCGAGGATGCGCGTCAGCTGGGCCATGCCGTCGATGCGGTGCGGGACGAGGTCCATGCGGCCGCGCTTGAGCATGCCCAGGCCCATCGGCGCCATGTTCGGCAGGCTCAGCGGGTGGTGCCTGAGGTTGAACCGCGTCGCGAGCCCGAGCTCGAAGCTGCGCCCGTAGTGCTCGACGTAGTCGACGAAGGTCTTGGAGAAGTCGGGCGGCGAGTGGTCGCGGTACAGCTTCGCGTTGATCGCCATGCCCTTCAGCGTGTACATCACGTCGGTGATGTGGATCTGCTGGGGACAGCGGACCGTGCAGAAGTAGCAGGACACGCACAGCCAGGGGGCGTTGCTGCGCAGCACCTGGTCGCGCAGGCCCTCCTTGATCATCGCGAACAGGCGGCGGGGGGTGTGCTCCATTTCCGGACCCGACGGGCACGACCCGCCGCAGGTGCCGCACTGGATGCACATGTTGAGCCGGCTCTTGCCCGGCGTGGCGGCCATCACCTCCTGCAGGAAGGTGGCGCCGGCGGGGACCGAGTCGGCAGCGGATACCGGTGGAGCGACGCTCACGTCCGACCTCCTGGGCTGCGCAGGGAGCGAGCGGCGGGCGACGCGACGGGAACGTTGGATACGCCCCGCCGCATGACCTTACACGAGCCGCAGGGCCTCAATTAGCACCAGCTAATTTTCCTGTCAAAGACGTAACGACCCCGGAACGCACCAGGGTGACGCGTTCTGAGCTGCGCTTGATCTTCGGCAATCTTTGTTGCGATCGTCGCGGGCGGCAGACCGCGGCGCCGCACCGCCAAAAGGCGGGCCGTCGCCCGGCCGTGCCCCGTTTCTGGGCCTGTTACGCTTCCGGAGGCCATCGAGTGACACTGCCAACGCTCTTCGTCTCGCACGGTGCCCCCACGGTGCTCGTCGACGGCGACCCGGCGCGCCCCGCCTGGGGCCGGATCGCCGCGTCGCTGCCCCGTCCGCGGGCGATCGTCGTGATGTCGCCGCACTGGCTGACCTCCGCCCCGCGGGTGGCGAGCGCGCAGCGGCACCGGACGCTGCACGATTTCGCCGGCTTCCCGCCCGCGCTCTACGCCTTCGACTATGCCGCACCGGGCGACCCGGCGCTGGCCGCGGCGATAGCCGCGCGGCTCGCCGCCGCCGGGCTCGCCGCGGAGGCCGTGCGTCGCGACGACATCGATCACGGCGCGTGGGTCCCGCTGCTGTCGATGTACCCTGCCGCCGACGTCCCGGTCGTCCAGCTCGCGGTCCAGCCGCGACTCGGGCCAGCCCACCACTTCGCACTCGGCAGGGCCCTGGCCGGTCTGCGCGACGAGGAGGTGCTGCTCCTCGGCTCCGGTGCCCTGACCCACAACCTGCGCGAGGTGCAGCCGCAGAGCAGAACTGCACCCGTGCCCGCGTGGGTCAGCGAGCTCGCCGACTGGCTCGACGACCGGCTGGCAGCAGGCGACGCCGGCTCGCTGCTCGACTACCGCAGGCTCGCCCCGCACGCCGAGCGCAACCACCCGACGGAGGAGCACCTGCTGCCGCTGTTCTTCGCGCTGGGCGCAGCGGGCAAAGGCGGCAGGGCCACGCGCGAGCATGCCGGCTTCGCCTACGGTGCCGTCGCCATGCACGCCTACAGCTTTCGCACGGAGGGGCACCGTGAAGCCGCCTGAGCCACGACGGCGGCAGCTCGCTCGCGCCGCGATGGCGCTCGGCCTGATGGCCGCGCTGCCGGCCTGCGAGGAGCTCGTCTACCACCCGGTCACGATCACTCCCGCCCAGGAGGCCGCGATCCGCGCCCGACACCCGCAGGCGCAGCGGCTCGAGATCACGGCGGCCGACGGCATCGCCCTGCGCGGCTGGCTGCTGCCGGGCTCGCGCTCCGACCGCCCGGTCGTGCTCTACTTCGGCGGCAATGCCGAGGAGGTGTCCTGGCTTCTGGAGCACCCCGAGGCCTTCGCGGGCTGGGACGTCGCGCTGGTCAACTACCGCGGCTACGGCCGCAGCGACGGGCGGCCGCGCGAGCAGGACCTGCTGGCCGACGCCGTCGCGGTCTACGACCACCTGATCGAGGCAGGCACGCCGCGGCGCGTCGCCCTCGTGGGCCGCAGCCTCGGTGCCGCCGTCGCGACCCACGTCGCCAGCCAACGGCCGGTCACCTGCGTGGTGCTGGTGGCCCCGTTCGACAGCGCCAGTGCGGTCGGCCGGGATGCCCTGCCATTCGTGCCCGTGTCCTGGGTGATCGGCGACGTCTACGACGCCGCACCGCTGGCGCCGGCGATCCGCGCGCCCCTGCGGGTGATCGTCGCCTCGCACGACACGATCGTCACGCGCGAGCGCTCGCAGCGGCTGTTCGACGCCTGGGGCGGCTCGAAGGAGTGGGTGACGATCGAGGGCGCGGACCACAACGACATCCAGGCGCACCGCAGCTACTGGAACGCGATCCAGACCTTCCTGGTGCGGCACGGCTGAACGCGGCCCTGCAGCGGACAGCCGCGCGCGGCTCAGCCGAGCGCCTTGCGCAGCAGGATCTCGTCGAAGCCGTCGCGTACCAGGCCGGGAACCGCGCCGACCTCGAAGAAGCCGTGGCGCGCGTAGAAGCGCCGCGCGCCCGTGTTGAACGCCGACACCGCGACCCAGAGGTTGCGGCTCGACCCCGCCTGCACCGCGAGCCAGTCGAGCAGCGCGCCGCCGAGTCCCCGTCCCTGCGCCTCCGGCAGCACGGCGAGCAGCTCGAGATAGGGGCCGTGCAGCCAGGGCCAACGCACGGTCATCGCGCCCGCGAGCCCGCCCTCGACGTCGACGCGGTAGCGCACGAGTGCCGGGCTGTCCGCAGCGAGATAGCCCTGCAGGCGGTCGGCCGGGTAGCCGAGTCGGCGCCAGGGGTCCATCGCCGCCAGCCGCCCGGCGAGCTGCGCGGCCGCCACCTCGTCCATCGGCGAGAGCCGGCAGACGCCGAGCTCGTGGACCTTGGCCGCGAACGGTTGCTGGCCCACCGCCGTCACTCGTAGCACCGGTCGGCGATCACCGGCTCGCCGCTCGCCAGCAGCTCGCTGACCGTCACGAAGCGGTAGCCGCGCCGGCGCAGCTCGGGTACGACCTTGCGCATCGCCTCCGCGGTGTGCCAGCCGCGGCCGTTGGCGTGAGCGACGACGATGGCGCCCGGCTTCACGTGATCGAGGATCGCGCGGGCGATGGCGTCTGCACCCTGCCCCTTCGCGGGATCGCCGGTCACGATGCTCCACTGGATCGCCGGCAGGCCTGCCTCGGCGACGGCGGCGAGCGATTGCGCGTCGCAATGGCCGTAGGGGAATCGGAACAGGGCCGGCTGCACCGGCACGGCGTCGAGCGCGTGGAGCCCGGCCGCGGCCGTGCACTCGCGCCCGGCGAGCGCGGCGCGCAGCCGCGCGTACTCCGTCTGGGTACCCTGGATCTGCTCGCCCAGCGGCGCCGGCGCGAGCCCCCGGAAGTCCTTGTGGCTCCAGCTGTGGTTTCCGACCTCGAACCTCCCATCGGCCATCAGCTGCAGAGCGGGCTCGGGGTGGCTGCGCAGCCACTTGCCGCCAGCGAAGAAGGTCGCCCTCACGCCCTCGTCGCGCAGATAGGCGACGAGCGGCGCGTCGTAGCCGCTCGTCGTGCCACCGCTCTCGCAGAGGTCGAAGGTGAGCGCGACGAGCTTCTCCTCGCCCGCAGGCCTGACGCTGCGGATCAGGCCGCGCAGTCTCGCCGGGACCGGCGGGAGGGGCGAGACCGCCGGCGCGCCTTGCGTGGCCGCAGGAGTGGCACCACCGCTGCCGTCGCGCAGCTGGGCCGGCGTCCAGCATTGCCCGAGGATTCCCGCTGCCGCCACGGCGGGGGCCGCGGCCGGCGGCAACCCCAGGCCGAGCAGCAGCAGTGCCAGCGCAGGGCCCCGCGAGGCGGCAGCTGATGGCCGGGTGGAGGCCCCGCCGGATCGCGACCTGCCGCTCGGTCGGGGTCTGTTGCCCTCGTCCCGCGGTGCGAGTGGATTGCAGCTCAGCTTGGCGATTCCCTAGAAGACGTCGCTCAGGATGTCGGCGACGATCCCGGTGGCGATCGCGACGAGCGCGACGTCGCGCCCGATCGCCACCCACTCGTAGCCCGGGCGCGCCGGCAATCGGCCGAGCAGACCGGGGGGCAGGTAGCGCTTCGCGATACCGGGCGGCAGCGGCTTGCCGCGGGCGAGGTTCTTGGCGATGCCCGGTGGCAGGCCCTGCGCCGGGTAGGGGTTGAGCCGGAAGTAGTCGTGGATGACGCGACGCTCGTCGCTGCTGATGAGTATCCCCACGGCGTCGTGGGCGGGCTTGCCGCTTTTGGCCCCCTTGTTGCCCTTGCCGGGCTTGCCGTCGTCGATCCATTGGCCCGGCGGCCCTTGCGGATCGCCGCCCTTGCCCTTGCCCCCCTTGTCGGCGAGGACGCCGGCCGGCGTGGCGACGAGGATCGCGGCGAGAAGGGTCGTCATTGCTCTGTAGGCGGCCATCGGCGGATTCCAGGGTGATTCGTCGTCGGGTGTCGCTCCGTTCCACCGGACCTGCGGTGGAAACGATCGGGTCACAGGCGATTCTGCAGTATCAGGAACCAGGTCCGCCTGGGCACGGCCTGCAGCCGGCCGGCACCGTCGAGCTCGAGCGTGCTCTTGGACACCGAGTTGCGGACGTTGCCGCCGATCGCCTCGAGGACCTGGCCGGCCTTGCCGACCACGAGGTCGCAATGCGTGTTGGTGCCTCGGAACCCCTCGGGGCTGACCTGCAGGTCGAAGACGGGCGGGCGGAACGGACCGCGAAAGGCGCAGATCAGGTCACCCGGATTCGGGCTGTAGTCCTCCACCCGCCGGGGAACGAAGAAGCGGCCGGGGTAGATCGCGTCGTTGATGATCCGCGCGATGTAGACGCCGTGGGCCGGCGTCGCCGGAAACTGGTCCTCCGGCACGCCCGCCTCCCACATCAGCCAGCTGATGAAGGCGGCGGACCACGGGTACTGGCAGTCCATGCCGCCGATGCTCGGCTTGCCGACGACGCGCCAGTAGGCGTTGACACGGCCGGCGTAGCCTCCGTCGTCGTCTTCCCAGGCACCGACGTGAGGGATGCTTTCCTCCTCTCCCCTGAAGACCACGACCTGTCGCCCGAAGAAGCGCCACTCCTCGTCCGCACGGGCGAGCAGCGCCTGCCGAAGGCTGGGGTCCGGTGCGGGTGGCTGGCCCAAGGGGTATCCGGACCAGCTCAACGGGCCCTCGGAAGGCGGCGGCGTCGCGCAGCCGGCGAGCGCGAGACCGAGCGCGAGGCACGCGGCCGGGCCAGCCCATCGGCCGCGACGTCCGCTCATCGCGGCGGCCTGCGGGCCTCGCGGAACCAGGGGCGGTACTCCTCCATGCGCGCCCGCTGCTCGGCGGGCGCCTGCCGGCGGCAGGTGGCGTAGTCCTCCGTTCCCGGCGTGGCGCCCCAGCGCCGCTCCGCGCAGTCGTTCGGGTTGTACGCCACCTCCAGAGGTCCGCGGCGCGCGTAGAGCTCCGCGAGGCTCAGCCGCCAGGGGCTGCCGTCGCTGCGCGTGTAGCCGATGGACCGTTCCTCCAGGCGTCGCGCGTGCAGCCGTTCGATTTGCGCCGCGGCCGCGCCGGGATCCTCCCCGCGCAGGACGAAGAGCTGCGGGTAGCGACGAATGCGCTCGGGCAGGCCGTCGACGACCTTCATGGCGATCAGCAGCCGCATGTCCCGGGACGGGGTGGAGTAGTCCTCCCAGGGTCCCGTCGTCTCAAAGATCGCGGGTCCGCTGGGCATGGGGATCGTCGTGCCCGGATGGGCGCGCACGTAGGCCTCGCCGTTGTCGACGGACTTGACCCGCGTCTCCACCTGCTCGATGAGCGCCGCCAGCGCGGCGTCGTAGGCGCCCGCCGGGTCCAGCCCGCGCGGGTTGATGAGGCGCTCCATGCGGGCGTAGAAATCCGCCGGCGACAGCCCGGCCTGTTCCTCCGAATAGCCTGGCGTGCCGTCGCGGCCGTCCAGCGCGGCATTCGGCAGCGGTCGAAGGCCCCCGGCACTGGAGACGACGGGACGATGGGCCTTGAATCCGGGTCCGGCACTCGGGGTCTGGGCGAAGAGGAAGGTCCCCTCCCAGAACCGCTTGCGACTGACCGAGTTGTCCGGCTGGGCGTCCACGGCGAGCAGCAGCCCGCTGCGCTCGGCGGTCTGGGGGACCCACTTCACCAGCACGAGGGTGTGGCCGTAGGGATCGGCGTAGAGGGTCCCCGGCCAGAGCACCGCACGATCGAGCGCCACGGGGTAGACGTCGGTCACCTCGTCCCGCAGCGCAACGCGTCCGCTTCCGGAGGTGATGGTGTCCATGATCCGCCGGCTCACCCCGCGGAAGGTCGCGGCCGACGCGGCGAGACCGGCGAACGCCCGCTCGATCGTCGGCCCCTCGCACCTCGGCGGGCTGTCGCGGGTACCGCGGCTGCAGGCGCGGTACGCGATGGGCAGGCCGAGCTTCCACGCGAAATAGGCCCGTAGGAAGTACGAGAGGTCGGCGCAGTCGGGCTCGGCGGGGAGGCGGTCGTCCTCCCCTGCACCCAGGTAGCCGTGCAGGAAGTTGCGCGCGGGGTCGGCCAGCACGGGCGCGAGCGACGGGAAGCTGAGGGACTCGTCCGGCGGCGCATCGAACAGCCGCTCGACCCAGGCGGCGTAGAAGGCCTGCGCGGCCAGGTCCCACCGCCCGCTGCCGCGGTCCCCGGCACCACCGCCGACCGGCGCCTCGGTGCAGGCCAGCACCTGGCCGCCCCGCAGGACCTCGACCCGGTGGATCCCCTCCTCGGGCCCGTCGAGGGTCCCGAGCAGGTTCCACGGCGGCCCGCCGCCGGGCGAGGTCGGCAGGCGCAGCGCGCGGCCGCCCGGCGCGGTCACGCGGATCTCGTCGAGCGGGCCGTCGGTGGCGACCGCGAGGACCTGGAGCGGCTCGCCCGGCAGGGGTCGAAGCGGCGCGGTCCAGACCCGGGCCACCTCGCCCTGCCGACAGCCGGAGGCGGCGTCGGCGCCGGGGGCGAAGATCAGCGCGGCCGCCAGCAGCGCGGCCGCGACTGCGAAAGGCAGGTCACGGGCGATCACGAGACCCAATGTAGCGGCATTCGGCGAGATCTCCCACGCCCGCGGGCACGAGCTACTCCTCGGCGTGGTCAGCCGGGCCTGCAGCGCGTCCGTCGAGCCAGTGCCGCGCCACGTCGACGAGGGAGAGCAGCGCCGGGTCCGCGAGGCAGTAGAAGACGAAGGGACCGTTCGGCTCGCCGCGCACGAGCCCGGCCTCGCGCAGGGTGCGCAGGTGGAAGGAGACGTTCGTCTGGCTCAGCCCGGTGGCGGCGATGACCGCCGAGACCGGCCGGCACTCGAGGCCGAGGCTCAGGAGGATCCGCAGGCGATTGGGCTCGCCCAGCAGCTTGAAGACCTCGCTGAGGCGCCTGACATCGTCCTGCGTGCGCGTGTCGGCTGGCGCTGGCATCCCTTGGCAACCGGCCCGTCGATCAGGCCCGGATGTGCTCGTAGATGTTGAGGTAGTGACTGCCCGATTCCGCCCACGAGTAGTCCTGACGCATGGCGTTGAGCCGCAGCTGGTGGAAGTACCGCGGAAAGCGGTACCACAGCCCGATGGCGCGGCCCAGGGCGCTCTCGAGCCCCGCCTCGCTGAAGTCGTCGAAGGTGAAGCCGGTGCGCTCCTCGTAGGGCTTGTGGGCATGGTTGGCGTCGAACACGGTGTCCGCCAGACCGCCGGTGGCGCGCACCACCGGCACCGTGCCGTACTTCATCGCGATGATCTGGGTCAGGCCGCACGGCTCGAACGCGCTGGGGATCACCAGGATGTCGGCGCCGGCGTAGAACAGGTGCGACAACTCCTCGTCGTACGCGATCTCGAGGTGGCAGTCCGGGTTGTCGTTGAGGCGGTGCTTCAGGGCGAGGAAGTGGTCGTTGATGACCTTCTCCGACCCCGCGCCGAGGAGCACGAACTGGGCGCGGTTCGCCAGGGCGTAGAAGATCGCGTGGCTGATCAGCTGCACGCCCTTCTGCTGGTCCAGCCGGCTGACCACCGCAACGATCGGCTTGAACCGGTCCTGCAGCAGCAGGCGCTGGCGCAGCGCCAGCTTGTCGAGGAACTTGCCCGCGATGTCCCCGCCCGAGTACCGGTGCGGGATGTGGTCGTCGACCTCGGGGTTCCAGGTCGCGTAGTCGAGGCCGTTGAGCACGCCGCCGAACTTGTGGGCATGGGCGTTGAGGGTCCCCTGCAGGCCGTGCCCCAGCACGGTGTGCTTGATCTCCTCCGCATAGCGCGGCGAGACGGTGGTGACGAAGTTCGAGTAGACGATGCCGCCCTTCATCAGGTTGACGGCCCCGGCGTGGGTGTTGTCGCGCAGCTTGTCCGGGACCATCAGGTGGGCCGGCTCGAGCCCGCACTGGCGCAGGATGTGCGGCCCGGTCACGCCCTGATGGCGGACGTTGTGCAGCGTGTAGCAGACGCGCGGGTGGCCCATCCCCATGGGCTGGTACATCTCGTAGAGCAGGACCGGCACGAGGCCCGTCTGCCAGTCGTGGCAGTGGATGACGTCCGGCTGGCGGCCGGTCTTGAACAGGTACTCCAGGGCGGCGCGCGAGAATAAAGCGAAGCGCGCTGCATCGTCGTCCTGGCCGTAGTAGACACCGCGGTCGAAGAAGTTCTCGCGCGACAGCGGCTTGACGAACAGGCAGGGAAAATCGTCCACGTGGCCGCGGAACACGTCGCAGCGGATCCAGTGCTCGAAGTACGGCACCCAGAGGGCGTCGTAGCACTTTTCCAGGCCCGCGATGCGGTCGTAGCGCATGCAGTCGTACATGGGGAGCACGACCTCCACCGCGTGACCGCGCAGCTGCAGCTCGCGCGCCAGGCCGTGAACCACGTCCGCCAGGCCGCCGACCTTGGCGACCGGCGCGCATTCCGAGGCGACCATCGCGATGTACATGGACTGCTACCTCTGTCCGTTCCTCACGCCCGCGCGAGCCGCGACCACCTAGCAGTAGACCGCCGGCTCGAGGTCTGGAAACAGCTGGTCCATGACCTCGAGGGCCTGCAGCCGGCGCTCGTCGATGGTGCCGACCAGGACACATTGCTCCAGATAGTTGAACCGCGCGAGGTGGTCGCGCGTGCGGCGCCGGGCGTACTCCTTCGCCGTGTCCGATTTCATGATGAAGGCCCAGTCCGATGCCTGGGCGAGCAGGAGCGACCGCCCCGCCTGCTGCAGCGCCCGGTACGGCAGGGAACCCGGGGCGGCGTCCCCGTGCTGCCGCGCCAGGACGTTCATGCGGTGGGCCGCATCGTGCAGGTGGGGATAGATCCAGTCGTTGCCGGGATTGAGCCAGAAGGCGTTGTAGCCGCCGTCCCCCCAGCTCGACGCCGAGGGCGTGGCCGACTGCAGGCTGGAGTGGCCGGCGAGGTAGGCGGACGGCGTGGTCAGCGCCGCCGCGTCCGGGGCATCCGCCATGCGCCGGATCACCGCCTCGAGCCACTGCGGCCCCTCGAACCACCAGTGGCCGAACAGCTCGGCGTCGTAAGGCGAGACGATCAGCGGCGCGGGGCTCCTTCGCTCACCCTGGGCGGCAATGTGCCGCCGACTGCGCCCGACGAAGTCCTCGGCGTGGGCGGCCACCCGCCGCGCGGCCTGGGCCGGGTCGTAGGGCAGCTTGTGCTCGTCGGGCCCCGTGATCCCGTAGTACTTGAAGCCCGTGTGGATGCGGGTGTGGCCGTCGAGGATGAACGGGCGGATGTAGTCGAAGTCGAGGTCGAAGCCGATGTCGCGATAGAAGTCGCGATACTGGAAATCGCCGGGGTAACCCTCCTGCCGGCTCCACACCCGCCGGGACGACTCCGGGTCGCGACCGAAGGCGGCGACGCCGTTGGGGCAGACCAGTGGCGCCGAGAGCCCGTAGTAGGGTCGCGGGGTGGCGTTGAGGATGCCGTGCGAGTCGACGAAGAAGTAGTTGTAGCCCGCCTCCTCGAGCAGACCTTCGAGGCCGGGGTAGTAGCCGCATTCCGGCAGCCAGGCGCCGCGCGCCGGCACGCCGACCATCGACTGGAAGGTCTGGGCGCCGACGAGCAGCTGCGCCCGCACCGCCACGGTCTCGGTCTTGAGCAGCGGCAGATAGCCGTGGGTGGCCGCCGTGGTGATCAGCTCGACCACGCCATCCGCCTGGAGCCTGGCGAAGGCGTCGACGAGGTCGCGCGCGTAGCGCGTCTCGAACAGCGCCACCGCCTCCTCCAGCCGATCCCGGTACAGCCGGGCCAGCGGCGCGAAGGCGGGATCGTCCCGCGTCCGGCGCACTTCCCGTGCCGCGAGCCGCTGCAGCCTGTCCACGTGGGCCAGATAGCGCGCCTGCAGGAAGGGATCCCGCAGCATGGTGAGAAGGGTCGGCGACAGCGACAGCGTGAGGCACTCCCTCACGCCCGCATCGCGCAGGCGCTCCAGCGCGAGGATCAGCGGGACATAGGTCTCGGTGATCGCCTCGAACAGCCAGTTCTCCTCGAGAAAGCTGTCGTACTCGGGGTGCCGGATGTAGGGCAGGTGTGCATGCAGAACGATGCACTGGTAGCCGCGGGGCATCAGCCGCCGTCCTTGTCGCCGTACCGGCTGCATAGACGGCGGATGAGCTCCGCCAGCTCCGTGCCCTGCGCGAGTGGCAGCCGCAGCGTGAAGGTGCCGTCATCGCCCACCTGCACCCGCTCGCCACACAGGGTCAGCGGGCTGGCCGAGCTGTTGCGGCCACGGACGACGAGCTCCACGGACGCCTGCACCGGCCACTCACCCTGACCCGGCGAGGACACCACGGCGGCCAGCACCGCTTCGAGCGGGATGGCCGGCTGCCAGACCGAGGCGCCGCCCCAGGGCGCCTGCGACCCGCCGAGCGAATAGCCTCCGTGCCCGTCTCCGCCCGGTTCCGTGCGCACCTCGTCGACCGGCGGGTTGGCGGGGGGAATCGGCAGCGGCTGCGGCTGCAGCTCGACGGTGGGCGAGACCCCCTCCTCTGCCACCGGCGGCAGCGGCGGGCCGATGCGGGCGAGCACACGCGCCCGCTCTCGTCGCGCCAAGGCCCGATAGGGCTCGATCTCGGCGGCGGGGATGACGGGGAAGGCGTCCGCGCCCGCCGTCGCGGCGGTCGCGGCGTCGCTGCGCGCATCCGCAGCGCCGACCGCTTCCCAGGCGGCGGGGGCGAGGTCGCCACCCTCCGCACCCAGTGCCGGGAAGGGGGGTTCCTCGACGAGGCCACCGGTGGCCTCGGCGACCGCGAGCGGGTAGTCGTCCACGGGCGGCAGGCGCTTGGGAAAGAGGTCCCTGAGCAGCGCGTCGTTCCGCTCCGTGCCGCCCGCCGCCCGCTGCGCCTGCAGGGTCCGGGGCGGACGAACTTCCAGGTGGCGGAAATCGACCTCGGGCGACGGTCCGCTGCGGGGCGTCACCACTTCGTTGGAGCGCACCAGCCCGACGAACGTGCCGTCGGGGGCGCGCAGGCCGAGCTCTGCCGAGTAGTGCTTGGCGTCGCGCCAGAGACCGATGTACCAGTTGTTGCGCGCCTGCTGCACCTCGACGTCGAAACGCGGGTGGGGCGGAGCCGCGTCGAACGTGCCAGGCGACAGATCGGTGAACCGCAGGACCAGGACGGCGTCCCGCCCTTCGTCGGGCAGGCCCGTTCGGGCCGCCGTGAGATCGGCCTCCGCCACGTTCCAGTAGGCGTGCACGCGCCAGGGGTCGATCTCCATCAGCGTCAGCCGGTTGCCTTCCACCGGCAGGAACCACTGGGTCGTGATGTGCGTGCTGACCTGCCGCAGCTCGGTCCCGGAGAAGGGCGCAGGTCCAGCCGCCGCCTCGGCGGCCCGGGCCGGGCGGGTGGTGCCGGCCCCGCCGCCGGCCCCCGCGGCCGCGTGCCGTCGACCCCCAGAGCCAGGTTTATGGTGCTTCTCAGTCATCCACTGGGCCCGATCTCGGACGTCCGGGTTGAGGGGGCGAATGTACTATTAGAGCGCCGGGCATCGTTCACGGGTAGAGGGGGACTCGATCGGCGTCTCTGTGTGCCGCTGCGGCCTGCGCCGGCGAGGCGCCTGGCCCTCAGGACCGGCGCTTGGGCCGCTTCCTGCGCGGCGATCGGCTGGCCGGTCCCTTCGGCACCTTTGCCGCGTGCCCTCCCACCGTCGCGGGGGCCGCCTTCTTCGATGTCGCGGGCGCAGTTTCCCCGGAGACCGCAGGCGCCGCTTCCGTCGGCATCGCGGGCGCAGCCTCGCCGACCGCCGCGGGCTCGACTTCCTTGCTGGCCGAGGGTAG
>Ga0208980_10000867_pt1 | contig 17868 bp, 10 predicted proteins | sample WetSurMetagenome_3_FD_187993 | JGI IMG/M metagenome (GOLD analysis project Ga0208980, IMG submission 187993) | Wetland microbial communities from Twitchell Island in the Sacramento Delta, sample from surface sediment Aug2011 Site A1 Bulk (version 2) | ecosystem: Environmental > Aquatic > Marine... | reverse complement strand
TATGAAAATTTCTTAAGCTGTCATCAATATCAACTATACCAAGTTCGTAACTTGATGTGAGACCATATCGAACTCTGGAAGTGCCGGGATTTATTGTTTTCCAGTCAAGAGTTATTGAACTTGGAGTTAAATCTGTTTCCTCTGGAAATTCCTCGAACAACGGTCCACTGGAAATTATATCACTTAACATTCTCGGCATTAATTGATAGCTTCCAATAAATGGCAATGAGTTTTTATATTGACTCAAAACACCTATCACATCAAATCTACCAGCAGGAGCTACTGCACCAATTATGTTTGTACTATTATCAATCCTGATTTGAACGGTATCAGCCGGACCAGAACCAGTTAATCTGTAGTTTTTGTAAGCCCAATTCGATACCGGTGTTCCGTTAAGTTCTGTAACCAATACACCATTTAAACGAACGAAACGTCCTTCAAAATTTTCTAATCCACCCTGTCCATCATGAGCAAGGTCAAATGGAGTTGCAAGTATCGGATCGACATTATTTCCGGTGCTCAATATTTCGTGCAACAGAGGAAATTCAAGTTGGTTTAGTCCGTTAAATTGAGTTATCGTACCAGAGACAAGAACTTCATCACCGATTTGAACTGAATCAGAGAAGTTTGAACCAAAGATTGATATACCTGCACTGTTATCCTGAATATAACTTGGACTTCCGAATTGATTTGCTACCGTAACAATTCCCCTGATTGAAACTAAGTCTCCATAGTACAAGGCAATTCCTGATGTATCATTTTCTTTTGCCTGTGCAATAGGTACTGGAGCACCATAGACTGTTAGAATTGGTGATGGATTAACATCATCGACAAGAGAACCAATTCCTGATTGAAATTTAAATTTATATCTTCCTGTAAATATGGGTGTAGTTACATCCTGAATAGTAATGGAGATAGAATCAGTAATAAAATTTACATTGTCAAAGTAAATTGTATCTGCGGTAATTGAAATTGAGGCTGTAAAATTCTGAACAGATATCTGTGCTACATTATGCGACCATGAGAATCCTTCATCAAAAATAATTTTAAGTGCATCAATATTATATTGAATATCCCTTTTATACATGAACTCTAAGTTTATAACCGAACTCCCCGACGCAACTAAAGGATCTAGGTACACTATCCCTGAACCTTCAGGCTTTGTTCTTAAAGAAACAATCCAGGCTACGTTAATTGCTGTATTTCCAAATCCCATTGTTGGAGTTCCATTCATTGTCCAATTTGCTGCAACAATAATTTCTGGTGTACTATCTTCTTTAAAAAAGACTGACGTATTACTTGATGAAGTTCCTGTCAGATGAACTTTTGGTTGAGGTAAACTATTCAAATTTGCAGAACCCCAGGAAACTCCGAATATATGTGTCTGCGTAGTATTTCTAATCTGGACTGCTTCTGAACTTCCTGCTATTAAAAATACATTCCCGGAGAAATAGAGAGCATTACTTGATTTAATAATCAACAAATAATCACTCGGATCAAAGTCCTCACTAAATGAATTTTCTGGACGAGCAATTATTATTACTGTACCTTTTTTAATATTATTCCAAAGAGAATTGCTTGAAAATACAAGAGGTTGTTGTCCTGAACCGCTGCTGCTGAAATCCCTGATATCCCAGTTTCTCAAATCTAAACTATCCTGTAAAACAAGCAGCTCAAGCCATTCATCGTTTCCACCTGAATTGTATAATTCGTTTATTACGATTGGTTGACCATAAATAGAAGGCATGATTAGAAACATTAACAGAAGTATATTTTTTTTCATAAGTAATAACTGGGGGTTAAATTATTTAATTATAGTCAACTTTTTTGATGAGCTATATTCCTGAGTAGTTAAACGATATATGTAAACTCCACTTGGCAGATCGCCAGCGTTGAATTCCACATCATAAATTCCAGGCGCTTTTTCCTCATTAATTAATTTAGCAACTTCCCTGCCCAATACATCATAAACGGATAAATTTACAATTTGATTTCTGCCTGATAAAGTCGCTGGAATAGTGAAAGAAATCCTTGTAGATGGATTAAATGGGTTTGGATAATTCTGAGAAAGATTGAATGCTAATAATGATGGATTGATGGCTGATTCTACATCGTTCACAACTCCAAAATCAAATTCAGCCACAACCGGCAAATGATCAGAAACATCATGCAAGGCAAATGCAATTTGTTCGGAAATCGGATAGGGCGGATTAACTAGCTGCTGATTAAAATGCTGCCCATCATTTCCATATGCCCAATATGTGCCTTCAACATAATCAACTCCACCAGGATTCATTATAGATTGGGAGACAAGTATAAAATCAAATCTATCATCTAATCCACCAGTTGAGCCTCCATCAAGTAATTGAGCTACTCTTGTTGATTGAGTATGTATATCTGAAAATTGAGTTGATGCATGCCAATTGCCCGGCCTGTTGACTGGATCAAGAAAATACCCTGAGTTTGTTTGATCCAATAATCTTACGTATGCCGGTTCTGTTGAACGATAAAGATTAAAGTCACCAACAACAATATAGTTAGTTCCTGCAGAAAGCTGATCAGTATAGATTCTCAATCTCGCAGCTTCCTGTTCACGTGTCAATTCCTCGCTCTGGGTATCGCCAGCTTTTAAATGAGCAACGTAGATGATAAAAATATCCTGAGTAAAATTATGTTGAAGGACGTACTTTGTAATGTATCTGGGTGTGTTTGGAATAATTTCAGCTGTCAATAATGTTAATAGTGAATCCTTATAATAGAGTGCGTTGTCAGTATCCGGACCATCAAAGAAAGTAGCTGCACTAAAGGAGTTTCCTAGCACGTCACTTAGGAATAAGTTTACTCCGTACTGTGAAAGTATTTCCTGCACAGCAACTATATCAGGTTTTGCTTCATTCAATATTAACTGAAACTTTGCATTTTTTTCTGAAGAAAAATTGGGATAATTGAGAATGTTGTGTGTTAATACCTTTACTCTTTCCTGGGGATATGAGAGAGAAGTGAGAAACGCCAGTAAAAGAATTGAGGAAAGTATTTTTAATTTTTTCATCAAACGCTTATTATTGTTCAGTTGATAAAATAAATCTTACTATTCGGTTATTGCCGGTATCTGCAACGTAAAGAGTTTTATCGAAGAATGCAACGCCATTGGGTTCATTAAATAAATCCGGACCACCGAAAGATTGTAGTTCGTCACCAAATGAGTTAAACTTGTAAATGCTGTCTCTGTCCGCATCCACAATAAAAATGTTTCGGCTAAGATCAACAGCACTACCTTCCGGTCTTGAAAATTTATTGGGAATCATAAATGAAACAGAACCAGGAGAGAAGTTACTTAAATATCTCTGATCTATTGGAGTAATTACATATTCCAGCCATTGAGCTTTGAAACTATTTTCCCCTGTCAATGTAACAATCATATTAATTGTTTGATCATTGAAGGAAGTTAATGAACTAATATTGTAAGCCGAAACCAAACCCTGGCCTAATGGATCAATGTTCGGTACCCTGCCAATTAGTGTGTCCTCATCGCTAGGAATACCTAACAATTCTTTGGGACTGAAAATCAGGATTGAATTATCAGGATCGACAAAGCTTGTATTATTTGGTCCTTTACGGGCTACATAGAAAACATTATTATAGAATGCACAAGTTCCAGTATACTCAACTAAAGGTCTGTTAAGATCAGCTGGTCTGGGAAGCAATCTTTTAACAGGTGCCAAATTTATCTGGTGTGATGAAGCTACCAGATCAATTTTATACACTGCACTAAAAGTTTGACTTACACCACCAACTACTGTATCAAATTGTGCACAAACTATTAAGTTGAGTCTGTAATCTTGTGCAAGAGCAACAGGTCGATTTATCGCCCGTGATCCCAATACATCACCATTCAGATTAAGCATAACAACCCGGTCATTATCGGTATCGGCTACATAGATAAATGGTTCTCTTCCAACCATAATATCCTGAGGTCTATTAAATCCTCCCCATTCTGGATTCAGTTGAACGTATACCGTATCACCACCTATATTAACATTCCCATCACCAGTATCAATACCAGTTAGATCGAACTTCTCTGCACAGCTTGTAAAGAAAACTATAAGTATAAATAATAAAACAACTTCTATGTTTTTTCGTAAATTCATTATAGTCCAAGTGTTATTGAAAATCTATGGGCTGAACCAAGCCGTTGAAAATTTGTGAAAGCATAGTCAAGTGTAAATTCAGCTAAACTGATTGGCACATTCAAACCTAAGCCAAAGGAATAATTCTGTTCATCAACATTAAATTTATAACCACCTCTCAGGAAAAACATTTTATGCCAGCCGTACTCTGCTCCCACAACTATGTTTTCACTATTATCATTCGGATGATTGAGTTGAATTGAAGTAGTTACTCTGTGTTCTTCATTTTCAAATGGTTCGAAGGCAAAACCTATTCTGAATATCGTGGGAGGTGCGAATGACTGCCACTCAGACTTTGTTCTGTTACCTACCAATATCACTTCGCCATCCGGAGCTAACTCCGATCCAAAATTTGAAACCGTCACAGCAAAACGTGTTGATCCTAGTCCGGTTCTGTAATAGGTGCCTAAATCAATCATCACTCCACGCATTTTAATTTTATCCAGTGTTTCCTCAACATATTTGACTGTTCCTCCAAAGCTGAACTGCTGTGTCATTTTTCTTGCGTATGAAACTGAAACTGCAATATCACTAAATCCAAAATATTCGCCATTACCAAATGGAGCAAATTCCGTTGTCACAGGCATATCATCCATCGTCACGGCAGTTAAAGACGCACCAAATGAATTATCACTATCGAGATGATAAACTACTCCTATAAAATCATGATTTATATCCACAACCCAGATATTGTGAGATATGATCAATTGATTTTTATCAAATTGCGCTAAGCCTGCTGGATTCCAGTAAAGAGCAGATGCATCATCAGATATTGCTATGAATGATTCACCAAGCGCTGCTGCCCTTCCACCAACTCCAATTTTGAGAAACTGTGCCGTTGATATTCCGGCCCTTTGATCTCCAAGTACTGGAAATAGTTGAGCTTTTGCAGAACTGCAGATAAGAAATAATAACAATATGTGAAGAACCGTTTTCACTAAAAATTAAATGTCACTCCAAATTTAAAATTACGTTTAGTTAAGTATCTAGCAGGATTGAGCGGATATGGAGTAATCGGAGCTTGCACATCAGGGTAACGCGGATCGTTCCAGCTGCCAGGAACATCATCACCATATTCGTACGCCCTTCCTGTAACTGGATTTATCATTGTTGAATTCTGGTTATCGAGAATATTATTGACTTCAAGAAATACAGAAAAACTAAGACCGCTTAGATCAAAATATTTTTCAAAATTGAAGTCGACATAAAACCAGTCATCAGCAATTTCTGCATAGCGTTCACCTTGTACATATTCATATTCTTTTCTTCCCTGCTCATCTATTGAACCAGTGTATACAGCTGGAGTATATCTTTTCCCAGATTGGTAAAAGCCTCTTAAATATAAGCTCCAGTTATCAATTATTTCTTCTCCAATTCCAAAACTACCTTTTGGCGCAAAGAAGTTTAATGATAAATTAACTGTGACTGGTCTATCCCACGACAGGTATTCCTCCGTGATTGATTCTTCCAGATCCCCGCGAGCTATCAAGACTCCTTCTTCTGCAGATGAACTTTTTCCTGTAACAATTGCATATGCAAACGATGCTTGCCCATTAAACCATCTCTCAATTCTTTTTCTGAACTCAACTTCCAATCCTCTTGAGCGGGCATAATCTGTATTCACATAAGTTATAAAACTTTCTGCAGCCAATCGTGCTGAGGTAATTTTTGCAGATCGAGTACTTACATAATCAAAAATATCTTTGTAATAAGCTGTCACTGTTAAAACATCGTCAGGAGTAAATTGAGTTTTAAGACCAAGCTCATATGCAACTGTAGTTTCAGGATCAAGATTTGGATTACCAAATTTCTGGAATGATGACTGGGCACTTGCAGGATTAAGTTTTGCATAAACAAATTGTGGTTTTGGCCATTTACTAAAATGCCCATAGGAAAAAAAGAGTGTTTGAAAATCAGATACTGGATGAGAAATTCCCAGTCGAGGACTTAATCTCGCTTTGAATTGCTGGTCATTAAACCAGGTATAAGTTTCATCATAATAGGCTTCTCTGATTTCATCTGGGATAGTAATAACATTTGTGTCTGCAACAGCATCATCAACATATTTTCCTGGAAACCAGTAGTCCAATCGAAGTCCGAAGTTAAGTATCATACCACCGAAGTTTATATTGTCTTGTGCGTAAAACGAGCCAAGTGCTGGATAGACCGTGTATATATCGTTGTTCAAGCCGAGCTCACCAATCCATGGCATATAAATATCAACAACCTGCATTTCCTGGAATTGCATATTGAATCCTGCTTTGAACTTATTCATTTCGTCAAAGAAACTTGTAAGATCGCCTCTGAGTGAGAACTCTTCAAGAAAATGATCATGCCAGGTGAAAGGATTTCCGACATCCCAGAACCCATCGCCGGGAATTACACCAATTGTATCTCCATTCTCATTAAAATATTCGATTGGAAAGTTTACGATATCTTTCGGTTGATTGTACTGATCGTAATACAGACCATTAGCATCTCCTCGCAAATTTGTAAAAAAGTAATTTGCTTTTAATTCATAATAAGTTCTTGAATTTAAAGTGTGAGTTACACTAAAATTATGATAGATGTTATTATGTGTAAAAGTGTTTGCGTTATCAAGTATATTTTGAAAAGTATATTGATATCCTGGTGAAGGCTCAACATATTCGAGGTTGGATTGAAGTGATTGTGAATTCTGATTAATATTTACGGATTGATTAAATGAATAATTGAATTTAAGAGTTGGTGATGACAAGTATGAGAATTTGAGAAGCCAGAACCAGCTGTTTTCTTCCCTCGGTGCGTACCTGCTACCTGCAAATGTTGAAGAGACAAGTTGATCCGCTGTTACTTTATTGTAGCCCTGTGTAATTCCGTCGCTGATACCGCCATAAAAATTTGTGAAAAATGTAAGTTGACCCGGAATGTTTAAACCAAATGCAGGTAATAAAAAAGATGTTATCGGTTCAGGTCCGCTAAGGTTTGCTTCCAGAACATCGATATTAAAAACGTGGTCTGATGACGTGTTACCAAAGTTATCCCGCTTATAAGTTAATGCACCACTATATTTTTCATTTCCCTCTTTGGTTTTCACATTTACTATTCCTGATGTCGCCTGTCCAAATTCCGCATTGAATCCTCCTGTGATAACCTCAACTTCTTCAATCGAAGATGCACTGAGCTGCAAACCAAAACCAGTTCCGGCAATGGGATCCTGAACAGAAACTCCGTCAAGCAGAAATGCATTTTCGTACGTTCTGCCTCCACGTATATGAACTTCGTTTGAGTTGTTAACCACTACTCCGGACTGCTGAGATACTATATTTTGAACATTCTCAACTATCAGTTGATCAATTTCTTCTTTTGAAATAGTTCGTCTGCTTTGAGTTTCCTCAACATCCATTAATGGTTTTTCACCGATCACTACTACATCCTGCTCAAGTGTTAAAACAGTTTCCTCAAGCTTAACATCCAGTCTGGTAGTTTTACCTGATTCAATTTTTATTCCTGTGTACTGGTAAGTTTTGTAACCGATTAATGAAATATCAACATTGTAAGTTCCGACTGGTATACTTGTTATGTTGAAATTTCCATTAATATCAGCCGCTGCACCATGGTATGTACCTTTAAGAAGGACATTGACTCCAGGTAATGTTTCGCCTGTTTTAGCATCATTCACATTGCCTGACAGGCTTCCAGTCTGTTGACCAATAAGATAAGTTGAAAAGAATAAAAACAGTAAATAAAACTTCTTCATCTTGTTATTCCAAAATCATCAAAGAATATTTTTTGAAGAAGGGATTTTACGTTTCCAGTCCCGTTACATTTATCAAGAGGTAAAGCAATAAAAAATTCGGTCAGCTCAATATTTGTGAACCCGGTAAATCCAGGTAATTCGCCATTTGGATAATAATAAATAGGATTGGCGGCAAGCTCGCTCAGATAAAAAGATTTTACCCGAAAAACATTTAGAGTCAATTTTAAATTTGGATAAGCAGGATCCGTTGTATCTGAGGCAATCTCTGTCCCCGGAAGTAAAGATACTTTTGATCCAATGCTGTCTGAAATTATCGGGATAAAACTTTGTAATTCAACAGGATCAACAGTCTGAGGGAACTGCATAGAGAATGCAACTTTACCTCCTTGACTTAAATACTTTTGTGTTGAAAATGATGCCAGGTCTATTGAAGGATTGTTATCAGTATACCAGAAGAGATAATCAAACAGTTTTATGGTCTCGAGGAACGTCACATTTTTATATGGGATTGAATCTAATTTACTATAAACATCATAATCTCCTGAAAGTCCGAGGCTATCGAACATAGCAGCATAAAATGAAGCAGCATTATCTGATGTTGCATAATCATCAATAATAAGGAAGTTGCTAACCGGTTTTCTTACGTACCAATAATCATCGGGATCAATTCCTGGCAGTCTGATAAATTCCGACTTAGCACCTGAAATATCTTCAGCCTGAACAAATAAAATGTTTAAATTGTCAAACAGCAGTCCGGGTAATTTTTCCGGATTGATGTTATTCTCCTGACCTTCAATAAGTATTTCCATTAATGGATTTTGAGAAGCAAATTCATTTGTGCGTAATGTAATAGTTCTTACGCTTCCGTCAAGTGAAATGATATTATCAGGATTTAAAGTATCGTTCAGTGCAATATTAATTTTTAATATCGATTCAGTTCCATCAATATCTTCAGCTATCCATCCAAATGACATTACGGGAAAAGAAGTATCCGGTAAAAAACTTAATTCATTCCATTCAATTGTTGGTGCTGAGTTTTTAAGCGGGAAGAAAAATTCTGCAGGTGATGGATCTATCAATCCAAGATCAAAATATTTTTCATTACTGTCCCAGACACCATTACTATTTTTATCGATGAACGGTTCGGGACCAAAGTCAATATTATTTTGAAAAATCTGTTGATCATATTTTCCATTACCTTCGGCATCAACTGCTGCCACATTGAATCTGAAAGTAGTATCTGTAGCACCAATCTTAAGTGAAAACAAACTATCGTTACTTGCTGTAAACTCCCATGCTTCATCATCCCATCTGAAATAAAAACCAGCCACTAAACCATCAGGATCATCACCCCACCAGCTTACCAGAAGTCTCGTTTGCTGAGGTATAATTACACTGTCAGGATAAAGCGTAACACTTGTCTCCGGTGCCTGGTTTTCGTTTCGAACGCCGACGATCTCTTCCTTGCAGGAATAAATCAATACAGAGACGATAACAGTAAATATTAATAGTAAAAATTTATTAGCAGACATTATCCAGCTTAAAAGTAAAAAAGACCCTCTTCCGGTTGAAGAGGGTCATTAAATAAATTATTTAATTAACATCATCTTTTTAACATCAACAAAATTACGATCTCCTTCACTGGTTGAAGAAGCTGTCAATCTATAAAAATAAATTCCTGATGGTAAATCCTTTGCATCAAATATCAAGTTATAACTGCCTATAGATTTTATCTGATTATCAACAAGCACTTTGACTTCCTGACCAAGAATATTAAATACACTCAACTTCACACTTGATTCAAATGGCAGTGAGAAATTAATTCTTGTAGATGGATTAAAAGGATTCGGATAATTTTGTGAAAGCTGGTATTCCGTTGGAATTGTGCCTTCGTTTTCTACACTAACAGGATGATAGCCAATGAAATCATCATTATTTCTTGGTACAAGCTTATAATTACTGAATGAATAATAAAGGATGCCTTGTAACGCATCAAAAGTGCTTCCTGTTTTAACGTAGTATAGTCTCGTTGGATCTGATAGATTATGGTAATCGTGTCTACCATCCTCAAGTTCTACTCTTGTATCACCACTTCCATCACTAACGTACATTTCACCAAAGTTGCTTGGGAAATCAGCATTCTCATTTGTAACTGTAACGTTGTTGTATCTAAGAAGAACACTTTCCCATTCCTCTTTACTTACTAAGCCATTGCCTCCAGTACCTATTACATCCGTCTGCAAAACTTCCGGAGTTGGAACAGGGTTACCGGACGAAATAATGTTGACGCTACTAGCACTGTCAATCCTGGTTACATTAAATGTTGGAGTAACCGGGTCATCCCAAATCAAACCATTTATCGTAACTTTTTGTCCCTTTTGTAAACCTTGTATCAGATTCCCATTTGTTCCTCTAGTTCCCATCTGAATTCCACTCCATGGTCCCTGACCGTTTTGCATATAAAGTCTGAATGAACCTCCGGGATGATCGTCGAGTGTATCTGCACTAACAATTCCTGTCAACGAAACCCTGTATCCATTATATCCACTAACGTCTGTTCCAAATGGATTATACTGAACATCCTGAACTGTTACGTTTCTATTTAGAACCAGATAGAAGTATTGAACATTGGAAATTGCTGCTGGCATTGTTGATACATTTCCGTCATTATCCTTGGACCAGATATAATAATCGACTAGAGAGGAATCACTATTAACACCCGGAATTGTGCCTGAGTAATTGTTCCCACTGCTGAGAGTCATATTGACTGGTGCATAATTCCCACCATCTATGCGATAAAAAAGCTTCACTGAATCAACACCGCCATCATCGGTAATATTAGCTGAAACGTTCACTGACTGATTTGTTAAAACTTGTGCCTGATTTCTTTTTACGGCACTTATACTTGGAGGGGTAACTCCAATCTGTATATCACCAGGATAAATCGGAATAATATGATATCCAATAGCAGTACCGGTAAATCTGGTTTGAATAAGACCGCGAATGTAGCTTAGAGTAGTTCCATCAACTGGGGGCTGATAAGTAGTTAATCCTGTTAACCGATGTGTTCTAAGTGTGAAATATCCTGACTGATCATACATATACATATAATTGCCATTTACATCGTTAATTCTGAAAGTGCCATTACTGGTATTACGATCGCTTGTTACAACGTTCCGGATAATTACATATTCGCCTTCATACTTTTCAGATAATACGAGAACACTGTCATCATAAAAATCAGTAATACTTAATTCAATTGGGTCTGGCCTTTTTGGCAATTGTTGAATGATACTAACAGGAGTTACGGGATTTAATAAAACATCTCCCTGAGTTGTGTTGTTGAATTCAGCAACTGTCAAAGTAACTTCAACAACCTGAGCAGTATCTATTAAATCGAAGAATGTTCCCTGATTTGCACCTGTGGTATCTTGTTGTACGACGTTTATTCCATCAAACTCAGAATAAACCTGTCCATTTGGATCTTGCAAGTACGTAACCCATCTTGTGCCTGCCCACATAATAGGCCTTCTATCTGTCTGCGGATCAACTACTGGTCTTGACATTACAATTCCTCTTACTTTCACAGTCTGACCATTATATGGTGAAGGTAAATCCCCATTTGTCAGCAATGAAACTGAATCCTGATACTGAACTTCTTCAATAGTCAAAAGAGTTTGCGCAGAATTTAATCCAACGAAACAAATGATGGAAAATAATAGAACTGTCAAAGATTTTTTCATTTTATTTACTCCTTATTATTTGATTACTAAAAATTTTCCTGTTTTAATATCACCGCTATTATTATTCTTAACAGTGAATAAGTACATCCCTGTTGCAATTGCCTGTTCGTTGTCAGTTAGCAGATCCCAGGCATGTTCTCCTCCGGCAAATTTCTGCTTGCCATCCGGTGCGTAAGTTTCAAACCATCGTACTTCTGAACTGTTACTGTTTGATGTATGATCAATTCTTTTTACAATATCACCTGAAAGAGTATAAATTGTTATTTCACAATCGGAAGGAAGGTTGAAGAAATAAATTTTTCTCAATCGTTCAGAACTTCCATCCCATATCGCATTTCCATAATAAGGATTCGGATATACACCAATCTGAATATCCGGATCTTCTGTGGATGAAGTTCCGGGAAGAATTCTCTGAAAGTTTGCCAGTGGGGATGATTCCAGGATATCAAGATTGTTTTCCGGATCACCTTCATCAAATGCACTAACTGCAAACAGATACTGCCAGCCATTCAATAGATCGCTCAATGTAAATTTATAGTAATATTGAACTGTGTCGCCTGGGAAAGTGACCGGTTCAGAAAGCTCAACAAATTCAAATCCAGTATCAAACGAAACTCCATTTGCTGCACTATCGAACTGCGCTAATGATACTAATGAATTGAAAATATCCTGACCTCCTTCCGTCAGATCAAATCCTGCCTGAGTTCGATATACTTTATATCCCTCAAAATCCTGTTTCCCTGATATCGGGTCAATGGAAAATTCAGCACGTTTATCCCAATATATTTCTACTTCCCTGTCTTTCGGAACCACTTTAACCAGAGGCACGATTGGAGGTGCAGGTAGTATGTAACGAGTTATTTTTCCATCAGCATTTAGGTCTTCACCAGCATCGAGAATACCATTTCTGTTTTTATCTTCGCCGTAGTAAGCTCGTAATGCCCAATCAGCATTAACATATAGATTTGTTTTTTGTTCTTCAGTATCAAGGTTGGCTGGATCAGGTCCATACTTTTCTGCACAGACAATTGCAAATACTACGTTAATTGAATCACCGGGTGCAATTGTTGGGAAATGACCATTGGTAATTAATATGGATCTGTTCGATGGTGATTTAATTTGATCGGGTGATATTCCATCTTTCCATCGACTGGTTCCGCTAAAGTAACCTCTCATTTTTCCATAACGATCAAAATCATTCTGAGGTGCAAAAAAGTCAGGATCATCTGTATTTCGGAATTGCCAAGTAACAAAATTTACTGAAGGGATCGAATCGATAAAACTAATTGGATATTTATCTGGTAAACGTGGTTCTGAACCACAATGCAGCACGCCAATATAGCTATCACTAAATCCAAGATCACCGGCAGCATCAAATTCGTACGCTAATTTTAGTGAATCGTTATATCCATCTCCACCTTTGTTGAAAAATGCACTACCCGATGGTCTGCCAGTTATATTTGTGTTACGAACAACTGCGTCAGTCCACATTCCAACAAAAACACTATCTATATTGCGATTACTTACATTTTTTATCCAGTAATTAAAAATCACGAAGAAGTTTGCAAAAGGAAAATTCCAGGCATATGTTTCCTGATGAACAGATATTCCAAGAGGATCGTGATCAACGATTGGTTCACCGTTCAAGAATACGGTGTTCGTATCAGTGAAGTCCATTAGAAAATCCTGATGGGAAATAGCAGCAGGGCTGAAAAATCTTGAATCGAAAAGTGATGATCTTTCTTTTACTCGACTTCCGGCAGAGTTTGTAAATTCAAATCCACCACCTCTTGCAGATACTGAAGCTGCATCAACTGCTCCGGTTGTAACAAATGGACCTCCAACACCTCGAATAAAACCGCCTACATATAATCCGCCATCAAAGACGTGTTCTATTCCGCTTCCAATTGGATACTGACAACTGGGTTGCTCAGGCCAGAGTATAAAACCATTTCCGTAAGTACCAAAATTTGTAATCGTAATTCCAATATTGCCAATGTTTGTGTATTTACTGTTATCATCGTCAAGAACTTTGGGAAATCTTTTTTCCTCATCTCCTGGATTTGTAGTGAAGGCACAAAGGAATAAGGACAGATATATTATCCGGTAGCGAAATTTCATTTAATAAAATGTATAAAAGTCTGTTAATTATCCGAGTGGTTTATAAACACAGTTGCAAAATACGAATAAATAATATGTGAGTAAATAAAGAAAATGTTAAGATTTTTGGAGAATGGAGACATCATAAATCGGAAAAAATATCGAACCTAATTATTAAAGTACTCGGTTTAAACTTAACTTTGTTAATTGCTATGTTAATCTAAAAAAAGCCAGGACTTTCACCCTGGCTTTAATCATTAATTGATTTAATAAATTTTATCCGAGTGGAATTTTCTTTGCGTTATCTTTAAGCCACTCACTGAAGCTCTTCAATTCAGGATTTAATGATTTTACAAAATCGATATTTCGTGCATTGCAAAAGTAATCATTAAAATCGTGCTTGAACTGGAACATATTTCCAACATCTTCAGCTCCTGGGAAACCTAATCCACGGTAAACATCAAAAGGAACTGCATTGTATTTTACTTCTTCACCAAGTGCTTTGGTGAGTGCTTCGGCCATCTGTTTTCCTGTAAGATGCTCGCCCGCAATTCCAATTTTCTTTCCGATAAATTCATTACCTCTTTTGAAAACAGCATACGCACACTTACCAATATCCTCAACTGCAATTGCCGGAAGTTTTTTGTCACCCATAGGAAAATTAAGTGCTAATTTTCCATCCTGACCTCTTGTTGGATTCCAGCCGAAGTAAATCATATTCTCCCAATATGCACTTGTTAGCAGTAATGTTACGGGAAGTTTCTCGTTGACAAAAATATTATCGGCTTCACCTTTCCCATCAAAGTGAGGAACTTTGTATTTTCCCTGAAGCGTCGGCATACGGTTATCGCTCAATGGTATCCAGTTTCTTGTATCTTCAAGAGTTGACCATATCAGATGTTTTACATTTTTATCTTTCGCAGCTTTGGCTATCAACTTCGCTTCTTCAACTTCTTTTTCTGCAGAGAAGTGATCCCAGAAAAATGTTACAGCAAATACTCCGTAAGCACCCGTAAAAGCTTTCTTCAGACTTTCATAATTATCAATATCCACCGCAACTACCTCTGCGCCAAGATTTTTTAGTGACTTCGCCTTATCTGAATTAACATCACGAGTAAGTGCCCGTGCTGTAAATTCACCGGACTTATCAGCCAAAATCGCACGTACCAATCCGCTGCCCTGAGCACCTGTTGCACCCAATACGGCAATTACTTTTATATCAGCCATAGTATCTCCTTAGTTTTTTGTTGTGTTGTATTATGTAATTAAAAAATATCTCTTGCGTGCTGGTCTGCGTAGTAGGAGCTACGTACCAATGGCGAGGATTCAACTACTTTGAATCCCATTTTCAAACCTTCTTCTTTATACATCCTGAATTCTTCAGGTGTAACAAATCTATCAACCGGTAAATGTACTTTCGTTGGTTGAAGATATTGACCAATAGTCATTATCTCACATCCATGATCAAAAAGATCTTTCATTAAATCAAGAACTTCTTCTGTCTTTTCACCGATTCCGACCATTATTCCACTTTTGGTTTTTAATCTTTTTGACTTAAACCATTTAATCAAATTCAAACTTCTTTCATACTTTGCCTGAGGACGAACTGCGTGATACAATCTCTTTACTGTTTCAAGATTATGATTAAGAATATCTGGTGGAGATTGCATAATAATCTCAAAAGCTTTTTCATCTCCTTTGAAATCCGGAATAAGAACTTCAACCGTGCAATCTGGTTTTTCTTCTCTGACAAGTCTGACACATTCTTTAAATATCGATGAACCACCATCTTCAAGTTCATCTCTGTTGACAGATGTGATTACAGCGTGTCTCAAATCTAATTGTTTAATTGCGTCAACTACTCTTCGTGGTTCATCAAGATCTAACTCAGTAGGCATTCCAAGTTTAACATTACAGAAACCACAGCTTCGTGTGCAGGTATCACCAAGAATCATAAAAGTTGCGGTGCGATGGTTCCAGCATTCAGCGATGTTCGGACATTTTGCTTCCTCGCAGACTGTGTTAAGTTTCTTCTCGCGCATCAGATTGCGGACATCGGAATAATTATCACCTGTAGGAAGTTTTACCTTTAGCCAATCCGGCCTTTTTCCTAATGGAATTTTCTCTTTTTCTATCTGTTCTTTAAATGCTTTTTGATGTCGATTAATTACGCTCATAAATTTTCCTAATTATTATCACGAATCCAGTGATTGCAGGATGAAGTAATCTCAACAAAATCATAAATTGCTTCGTCACTACGTTACTCGCCATGACATCGATTATAAAATATCAGGATCAAAATTCTCTAATGTCTCTTTCAAATGTTTCAGGAACATACCGCCCAACATACCATCAATTAGCCTGTGATCGTGTGATAAAGTTAACGCCATTACTGGTCTGATTGCTATCGAGTCAGAACCGTCAACACTAACAACAACAGGTCTTTTAACAACCGCACCAACTCCGAGAATAGCAACTTCAGGTTGATTGATTATCGGAGTTCCGAAAACTGTTCCGAACACACCATAGTTTGTAATTGTAAAAGTTCCACCGGATATATCATCAGGAGTTAATTTTTTATTTCTTGATCTGTAAGCAAGATCATTGATTGCTTTTGCTAATCCTACAAGATTGAGCTGCTCGGCACTTTTAATATTCGGAACAATTAAACCTGTCGGTTCAATTGCGACTGCAATTCCGAGATTTACAAATGACTTTTGAAGAATTGTATTTCCATCAATAGTAGAATTTATTAACGGATGAGCTTTGATTGATTTAACACAAGCCTCTGCAATGAACGCCATGTAAGTTAATTTTACGCCGTACTTCTGCTGAAACTCATCTTTGTGTTCCTGAATATAATTATGAATGCGTGTAACATCCACTTCCAGCATTGCAGAAACATGCACCGATGTATCACGGCTGGCAACCATATGATCCATTATCTTCTGCCTGATATTATCCATCGGTATTCTTTCTATACCGGCACCAGCTGAAACTGGCATCACATCAGAAGGAATAAATGATGGCGAAGGTGCAGCAGTTCGTTCTTTCTTTTCTTCGATTGGTTTTGATGCAGGTTTTTGCTTACCTCTTTTCTCAATGTATGCTAAAATATCTTTTTTTGTAACTCTGCCTTCCAATCCAGTTCCCAAAATTTTCTTAAGTTCATCAAAACTGACATTTTCTTTTTGAGCAATACTGAGAACGAGAGGTGAATAAAATCCACCTCCCTCCCCTTTTATTTTTTCTTTCTCTGAAATTTCAGCTTTACTAAAATTATCATGCATTGAAACCGGTTCTTTAACTTCAATTTTCTTTTCAGACACAGTTTCTTTTTTTGTTGAAACAAAAGTTCCAACGCCAGTTGAAATTTTTGCAACTATTGTTCCCACAGCAACTGTTTCCTGTTCACCAATTAGAACTTCTGCAAGTGTTCCTTCAACTGGAGAAGGTATTTCTGTATCAACTTTATCTGTGCTTATCTCAAAAATGGTTTCATCCTTCTTTATTTTATCACCGACCTTTTTATACCATTTTATTATCGTTCCTTCCATCACAGATTCACCCATCTTCGGCATTTCTATTTCAATTAATCCTTCGGAATATGTAACAGTTTCCATTACTTTTTCTTCAACAGGAATTTTCTCTTCAACAATTTTTTCTTCAACCTTATTTTCCTGTTCAACAACCTTAACAATCTCTCCTTCACCACCAATTATTGCAACCACTGTCCCCACTTCAACTGTGTCACCTTCTTTCACTAATATTTCTTTCAGAACTCCTTCAGATGGAGAAGGTATTTCCGTATCAACTTTATCGGTGCTGATTTCAAAAATTATTTCGTCCTGCTTTACATTATCACCGACTTTCTTGTGCCATTTGATAATGGTTCCTTCGTTAACGCTTTCACCCATTTTGGGCATGATTATGTTCATATTTTTCGCAACCTCCAAATTAAAACTCAATTAATTTTTTAATTCCTTCATAGATTTGTGTCCTCGATGGCAACACTTCGTTCTCTAAAATCGGTGCATATGGAATATGAGTATCCTTAGCTGCAATCCTTTTAACAGGTCCATCAAGAAATTGAAAACAA
>Ga0208980_10000866_pt1 | contig 17869 bp, 13 predicted proteins | sample WetSurMetagenome_3_FD_187993 | JGI IMG/M metagenome (GOLD analysis project Ga0208980, IMG submission 187993) | Wetland microbial communities from Twitchell Island in the Sacramento Delta, sample from surface sediment Aug2011 Site A1 Bulk (version 2) | ecosystem: Environmental > Aquatic > Marine... | reverse complement strand
AAGACGAACTGGTTGAATCACAGGCAGCTTTTCTGTACTATATGCGCAATACCGAAAAAATAGGGTTCAGTCTTGTCTCCCCGATGAACGAAACTGACATTGCTTCGATGAACAAAAATGCGGAACATCCGGATGGATTGGTAGAGGGACCGGATATTCCCGATGCAGTGCAATGGGTCCGCATTTTCAGGAAGCTGGCCAAAAAGCTTGACAATTCAGGAATGAGCGACATCAAATTTGTAGCTCCTGATACCGGAGGCGATAAACTTTTCGGAGAGGTTATGAATGAGATTGTAAAGGATTCATACCTCATGACAAAACTGGCGGCCTGGGGAGTTCATCAATACGGCAACGATGCTGCAAACTATTTGAATATGATAAAATTGTCGCCATATCCTACCAGGCCTTTCTGGGTAACCGAAACCGCGAGTATAAGGCATATGCTCGGTCAGCTTGATGATAACGCAGTGTCCTATATTTTCTGGGACGGATTTGACTGCGTTTACCAGCATGGAAGACGAAATGGCTATGGCAGTGTTCCTCCAAATGACTGGGCCTTCTGGTTCGGACCTAAGAATGGCAAACCACTTATCGAATATCTTCCCGCGACAGGTGCCTGGAAGCCGCGTAAACAGTTTTATGAACATGCTCAGCTGATGAAGTTTATCAAACCAGGTGCTGTACGCATAGGCATAACCGGACAGGACAGTACTCTCTCTGCTTATGCATTCTGCAACCCGGACGGGCAGTTGGTCATTTCAGGCAATAACAACACCAAACAGGATGTCGCTGTCAGCGGTAATTTTTTAAACCTTCCTGTTATCAAAAACATGAAATTGATTTATACTGATTCCATAGTAGATCTGAAAGGCGGAAAAATGATTATTGTATCGGGTGATAATTTTAAAGCTTCTATACCTCCGGAGTCTGTTTTTACAATAACCGGTACATTATCTTCATCCGTGAAAATAGTGAAGCCTGAACCTGCTGACTGGTATGCAGGTGATATTCATATTCACCGTAATTGCGGTGATGGAACATCCATACTGTCGGAAAGTGAATTTCCAGATATGATGGAAGCAAACGATCTGGCTGTCATTTCAGTATTAGCCGATATGGGTGACGGGGAGGTTAAAGACAGCTTCAGGGATTTGCCCAAAGTAAACGGTACAGATGCAATTCAGTCCAGGCCCGGCCGGATGGTTCATTGGGATGCAGAATGGCATTTTGATCCTTTCGGCACTACATTTGAACATAAAGCATTGGGAGGACATCTGGTCCTGCTGGGCCTGCATGAGGCACATACAATCTGGGATGAATCGCCATATAAAATCCTTCAATACGGCAAATCTCAGAATGCCGTTGTCGGCTTCTGTCATATGCAATACCTGAATGACAGCATACAGAATGATCTGAATTGCTGCATACCAGTCGATTACCCTGTGGAGGCAGCTCTCGGTACAATAGACTTCCTTTCGGAAGATGTATGGTTAAACGATGCATCAGTAAATGCTTATTACAGGTTATTGAACTGCGGTTTCAGGCTCGGATGGGCTGCGGGTACTGACTTTCCATGCAACAGCAGCAGGCCTTTTGGATCACTTCTCACATACGTTCGGGTAAAAGAGCAGCCAATGACCTATCAAAAGTGGATTGAAGGGATCAAAAACGGGAAAACTGTCGTAACGACCAACGGACATGTTGAATTCCTCGATCTTAAAATTAACGCTACATCTGGACCTGGTGATGTTATTAATCTCAGTGGCAAGAAATCTGTCGGGATCGATGCTGACTGGACATCAGTTAAATCTTTAACCGGACGGATAGAGATAGTATGCAACGGGAAAGTTGTTGCCAGTCAGGATGGAACAGCCAGGCCCGGCGAACCAGTCCATCTTAAAACAGAGCTGACAATCGGCGAAAGCAGCTGGATCTGTGCCCGCCGCATGGATGAAACAGGTCACCAGTCGCATACGGCACCTGTTTATATTACGCTTAAGAATAAACCGGTAAGGGCAAATGCGGAAGATGCACAGTATTTTGTAAAATGGATTGACAATATCCTTAAAAATACGGCTCCGGGTAGTCCCTGGAATCAATATTTTACTCACGATCTGGATGTTGTTCAGCAGAGATATGAAAAAGCCAGGGATATATACGCAAAGATTGCACTTGAAGCGTCCGGAAAGAAATGAAGCAGTTGGCATCCCGATAGCTATCGGGAGGCAGTTGGCAACAATCCTTAGGGATTAGAAATTTTCTTCCATAGGCACCCCTCTTTGCGAAGCAGAGAGGGTCCCGATAGCTATTCGGGAGGGGGTGAGTTCATGTAGATCGAGAAGGTGTTAGGGGTGGGTTTTAAATGGGAAAGTAACATTACCTACGCTGGCGCGAGTTTGTAACTCGTGCCAAAAATAGCACGGATTATAACACGGAGTGATTTGATCAAATTAAATTAACAAATAATAGCATGATGATGAGTAAGTATATAAGTCGAAGAATAATCATGCTTCCGGGGATTATTCTCTTGTTTGTAATAATGGGATGTTCAAAACATAATCCGGCAGCTCCAATATTAATATTGACCGGTCATCAAGGTTTCGGATACTATACGGGTGAAATACTTAAAGCTGAGGGTTTTAATGAATTCGTCATTGATTCTCTGACCGGCAAAAAAGTGACAAAATCATACCTGTCTGGATTCGATATTGTTATCCTGCCTGAACAAACCATCGATGCATCAGCAAAAAAACTGATCGATGATTATGTTAATAACGGAGGAAATCTGATTGCATTTAAACCCGATTCAGGGCTTGGAGATCTGTTTGGTATAAGCTGGATGCCGGGTAATATTGAAGCCGGACATATATGTATCGATACTTCTACAGCAGAGGGGAAATCACTTACCTGGAAATCGATTCAGTTTCATGGTGCAGGAGATAAATATAAAACAGATAATTGCAGAATAATTGCCTCGTTCCGCTCTGATTCAGTCATAGAGAATAATTTTCCGGCTGTTGTGAGCGCCGGTTATGGAAAAGGCCGTTCCGTCGCTTTTCTTTATAACCTGCCGGAGAGCATTGTTCTTACCCGCCAGGGAAATCCTCTTTCTGCTGGAATTGAAAAGGATGGTATTCCGGGGCTCAGGGGAATGGACCTGTTTACCGACGGCTGGCTCGATAATTCAAACAGTACGATTAATCAGGCTGACGAACAAATGATGTTATTATCGCATTGTATTGAAAAACTGAATATTAATAAGACTCCACTGCCCCGGTTCTGGTACTTCCCTGATAGCCTGAAATGTCTTGTCACGCTCACTAATGACGGCGAGTACAGAAGTGAAACTGATTTTGAATCCCAATTCCGTGATGCTGATTCTCTCGGTGCGAAGATGTCCCTTTATATCCTGGACATTAACAGGGTATCAAAAAGCTGGGCTGACAGATGGTCAGCCAGGGGCTTTGAAATAGCCGGGCATCCCGACGATACAAAAGAGGCTGTTAACCCTGGCTGGTACAATATGAACAATGCCATAGTAATGAAAAAAAATGAGATTGACGGCAAATACGGGTTACCAATGCGGACAAATGTTAACCACTGGTTTGTCTGGTGCGGTAGGGATGCCGATGGAAAGCAGGATTTCACCGCTGCGGCAAAGCTTGAAGAAAAAAACGGCATTGAACTGGACATGAACTATGCACATTATGATATAAAATCAAATCAGGGTGCTGACTTTTTAGGTCCGGTGGGAACCAGACAGGGCAATTTTACCGGAAGCGGACTGATTATGAAATTTGCTGATATAAACGGACATATTATTAATGTCTATCAGCATCTGAATGACGTTTATGATCAGGAGTATAACGAACGTAAAGATCCTGAGGGTTTTTATAATTGTTTTAAGGGTTTGATGGACAGGAGCCTTTATCACGAAGTCTATTCCTTCATAAGTGTCAAGTGCCATAATGATGAGTACTATTTTTCAAAGATTCCTTTAATGAAGATGCTTACATATGCAAATCTCAATGGCATACCCGTTTGGACCGCTTTAAGGCTTCTTGACTTTATTAAAACCAGGGACGAAGCAAGTTTTTCAGAGATTAAGTGGAAGAAGAATCATTTGTCTTTCAGACTTAACTCATCCTTTGTTAATAGCAGTGGTCTGACTTTCATGGTCCCTTACAGAAATGGAGATAAGAAAATCGCCAGTATAAACTGCGATGAAAAAGAAGCTTCCTTTTTCATCCGGTCAGTGAGAGGTTCCGATTATGCTTTTGCTACAATTAAGCCGGGGCAAAGCTATTGGGTAAAAGTGACTTATAACGATTAATATTTATTTTCAACAACTGTTTGTCTGTAATTCAGGAAATGAGTAAAATTGTTATGAGATAAAAGGAATCCATGAAACATTGTAATTTAATTATATATGTTTTTTTAGCATTGATATTTGAATCCGGGTGCATGTCGGGGACCACAGATTTCCCGATCCTTGTTCTGGGGACAAACTCGGATTTTGGTACATACACCGCAGAAATTCTCAGGGCCGAGGGATTTAATGAATTCCGGATTGATTCCCTGAAAGACAAAAAAATTAACCTTGCTTATCTGAAAAGGTTTGATGTAGTTATTTTAAGCGAAACTGCCGTTACTGATTTGCAGAAACAGATGTTTTCCGGTTATGTAAAAGCAGGAGGAAATCTTATCGCGTTCAGGCCTGATAAAAAAATGAGTGATATTTTCGGCATAACAGATGAAAATGGTTCAGTTGCGGAAGGATATCTAAAGATAGATAATTCCTGTGATATTGGTAAAGGCCTTGTTCCTGAAACAATTCAGTTTCATGGCATCTCGGATACTTACAGATTGAATGGTGCTGAGAAAATTGCAGCTCTCTGTCGAAATGCCTTTGATACCACTCTTTTTCCTTCGCTGGTTGTGAATAGTTATGGAACAGGACATTCTGCGGCATTCACCTACAATTTGCCAAAAAGCATTGTTTTCACCCGGCAGGGAAATCCTGAATGGGCAGGCAAGGAGAGAGACAAAGTCGATGGGCCTACCGCTACCGATTTGTTTTATCCGGAAACAGGAGAAGTGCAATGGAATAATCCTGAAAAAATAGCAATTCCTCAGGCCGATGAGCAAATGAGGCTGCTTTCGCATATTATTGAAAATTTCCAAAATTACAAGAAACCAATTCCACGCTTCTGGTATTTTCCTGAAGAGTACAGATGCGTATTTATTTTTACGATCGACGGAGAGGACAGCCATGAAACGGATATTGATAATGAAATTGCCGATGTTCAGGGCAAAGGTGGAAATGTTACACTTTATGAAATTGGTACATATATCAATCCTTCCACTGTGAATAAATGGAGGACGGCTGGACATGAAGTTGCGATTCACTATAATGATGTGCCGAATTATTCTGATCCTACTTTTTCGAATATGACTACTGTTTTCGATACAATGACCGCCAGCTTCAGGAAAGCTTACGGAATATTGCCCACAACTGGCAGGAACCACTGGGCAGTCTGGTGCAGTAAAGACTCCACGGGAGAGAAAGAGTTCGCAATGCAGGCTGATATAGAGGAGAAATTCGGGATCGGTCTGGATTGTAATTATTACCAGTTCGGAGGTAACAAAGTGTATCCTAATTGGATAGGTGACGTTGGCCATTTGACAGGCAGCGGAATACCCATGAAACTGGCTGATTCAAAAGGAAAGATTCTAAATGTATACCAGTCAAATACTCAGCTTCCCGATGAAACATGGTTAAAGGAGAATATCGAGAGTAAAAGCAAAACCCTTATCGCCAGGAGTCTGGATGAAGAAAACTATGCATATATAAATGCCAACTACCACACATGGTACTGGGGAGAGTGCAGGGAGCCGGGTTTGAGAGTCCTGGATTACTGCAACCAGAGAGGAGTGCCTGTCTGGCCGGCTGAAAAGGTATATGAATTCCTCAAAGTGAAAGACGGCGCTACCTTTACGGAAATTAATTGGTCACACAACCTGCTGACATTTAAAATTCAAAGCCGTATAGAAAATCCGGACGGACTCACATTTTTGCTGCCTGCTGATTATAACGGTTTAAAAATCGGTCAGATCGATGTTAACGGACATCCTGTGGAATATAAAGCCAGAATGTTTAAAGGATATGAATATGCCCTGGCTACTGTAACACCTGGTAAAATGCATGAAGTATCCGTCAGTTACAGGTAAAACTCATTAATTATTTAAAATTCACTTTATGGCAACATTGCAAACAGATTCAGAATTATTTGAATTCATCAGAAAAAACCTTTATGTTGCTGCAGTATGCGATATCCTCGACGAACTCGGTTTCCGGAACCAGGCGATGCATCAGAGGTTGCGTCCTCTTCTGCCAGATCAGGAGAACTGCGGGTTCATTGGAAGGGCCAGAACATTCCGCTGGATGGAGACTGATTATATTATTGAGGAGAACCCATACGGACTTGAGATTGAGGCTATGGATTCGCTTAAGGCCGGAGATGTAGCAGTTCATTCAACCGATTACAGCGGAACCAATGCACCGTGGGGGGAGCTCATGAGCACCGTTGCCAAACGAAAGGGTGTTGCAGGATGTGTATGCGACAGCCAGATACGCGATTGTATCCGGATAATAAAGATGGGATTTCCAGTGTACTACGCAGGCATCAGGCCACTGGATTCAAAAGGCAGGGCTATTGTTCAGTCATATGATGTCCCTGTTCGATGCGGTGAAGTTCTGGTTAACGCCGGTGATATCGTCTATGCCGACTTCGATGGAATTGTTGTTGTTCCGAAAGCGGTCGAGCAGGATGTCTTTCAGAAAGCAAAGGAAAAGGTGAATAAGGAAAATTTATCACGCAATGAACTGCTTGGCGGAAAATCATTGCGTGAAGTTTATGATAAATATAAGGCACTTTAATTATAATACTGAATATGAAACTGAAAAACCGTATTGTTGTCGTGACAGGCGCAGGTTCAGGAATTGGAAGAGCTTGTGCAATTGAATTTGCCGGAGAAGGTGCAAAAGTCATTGTAGCCGATATTAATCTGGAGGGAGCCGAAGATACTGTTAACCAGATAAATGAGAACAGAGGAACTGCAATCGCCTTTAAAACAGACGTTTCAAAGCCTGAATCGGTTAAACATCTGGTTGACTTTACAATAAAGACTTATTCAAAAATTGACGCATTAATTAATAATGCTGCGATCCAGGTAAATAAAACAGTCGAGGACATAACATTTGAAGAGTGGAACCTCCAGATGTCTGTCAATGTTGGAGGAATTTTCCTTTGCTCCAAATATTTTCTGCCATACCTGCGCCAGACTAAAGGCAACATAGTCAGCATGTCATCGGTAAATGGCTACTTTGTTGAACCAATGTGTGCCGGTTACTGCACCACAAAGGCTGCTATAATAGGGTTAACCAAAGCAATGGCAATTGATCATGGCAATGAGGGTATAAGGGTTAATTGCATTTGTCCCGGCTATATCGATGCCGGACTGGCAGAAGGTTATTTTCAGAGTCAGGCTGATCCGTCAAAAGCCCGTGAAGAAGCCGGAAAGCTTCATGCTTTATGGCGCATAGGCAAACCCGAGGAGGTGGCCAGAGTCGCAGTTTTTTTAGCCAGCGATGATGCCTCATTTATGACCGGGGCATCGGTTGTTGTGGATGGAGGTTTTGGTTCCGGGTTGCCTCCTAAATAGCAGAATAGTAATTTAATGAATTAGAGTAATGAAAATAACAGACATTAAGGCATTTGTTTTAAGGCTGCCCGTTATTTCGTCTGCAGCCGACGGTACTCAGGATGATCTTATTATTACTGTCGAAACGGATGAAGGCATCATCGGTTACGGAGAAGTTGACACTGCACCCCTTGTAGGAAAGGCAGTGGTCGAGGCTTATATGTCTCATGGCACCTGTTATGGTCTGAGAGAGGTTGTTGTTGGTTCGGATCCGTTTGACTATGAGCAGATATGGAACGAAATGTGGGCAAAAACTTATTACTACGGACGCAGTGGCCCTGTGATGCATGTAATGAGCGGTATTGACATGGCTATCTGGGATATCATGGGAAAAGCAGCAGGAAAGCCGGTGCATAAGTTATTAGGAGGAAGTTATGTTGATAAGGTGCGGCCCTATGCCAGTGCCCTTATGCCCGAAAGTAATGAAGAAGTCAAAAAAATGGTGGAGAAGTACTCTTCTTTGGGCTACACGGCAGTTAAATTCGGTTGGGGACCATTGGGATATGATGTCCGTTCCGACCTGAAGCTCATAGAAATGGCTAAGAAAACAGCCGGAGACAAGATGGAAGTTATGATAGACATTGGCAAGAGATACAAGCTTAAGCAGGCAATGTATGTTGCCAGAGCACTCGAACAGATGAATATTTACTGGCTCGAGGAACCTCTTCCTGCAGAAGATTATGAGGGTTACAGGAGGCTGACAGAATCAACTACCATGCGCATAGCTACAGGGGAGGAGGAAAGCGGCCGGCTTGCATTTGCCAGGTTGATAAATGAAACACATATCGATGTCATTCAACCCGATATATCCCGATGCGGAGGTCTTACAGAAGCCAAAAAGATCGCATCAATGGCTGCCGATTTTAATATACAGATGGTGCCGCATGCATTCAAGACCGGGATTCTCGTAGCAGCTAGCATTCATTTAATAGCTGCAACACCCGGTGTGCCTTTTCTTGAATTTTCCGTAACAGAATCGGGAATAAGAAAAGAATTGCTGTCGCAGCCGTTTGTACAGAAAGATGGCTTCGTGAATGTTCCGACTTCACCCGGTTTAGGGATTGAACTAAATCCGGAGGTGATAAGAAAGTATAGTGTAACTGAGTAAAAAGTCTTTGAGGCAGATAATTGAATTGTCATCTTCATTAATAATTAAAACAGAATGAACAGACTGCAATTCCTGTTTATTTTTTCGATCAGTTTCATCGCCTCCAATTCCAGTGGACAGGCTCCCGGTACAAATCCCGAAGAGGGAAGAGGCACTTATAAGAACCGTACATTCTTTAATCTGGAACATTATTGGGATAGCTCAAGGATCTGCAACAATCCTCACAAAGGCTGGTGCATACACTATTATGACAATGGAATAAAGGAATATGGAAACAGAATGGCCAAAAACGATTCTCTTCCTGATTTTCCTTGTCTGAACGACATCTATCTCAGACTTGCATGGAGTTATCTTGAACCCCAGGAAGGGAAATATAACTGGATTCTTATAGATTCTGTAATAAACAGGTGGATCAAATGGGGCCATACAATGTCGTTTCGGATAACCTGCAAGGAAACTGAGATTGTTTATGCCACGCCTGAATGGGTCAGAAAGGCAGGTGCCAAAGGTAAATTCATCGAACATCCTGATCTCGGGATTAAAGCCTGGGCTCCGGATTATGGAGATCCGGTTTTTCTTGAAAAACTGGAGAATTTTCATAAGGCGTTTGCAGCCCGCTATGATGGCAAGCCATGGATTGAATATATTGATATCGGAAGCATAGGTGAATGGGGGGAAGGACATACCGCTTTTTCAGGCTGGACAGATATTCCTGTCGAAGTGGCAAAAAAGCATATAGATATGTATAAACGATGTTACACCCATTCTTTGCTGATAATCAGTGATGATTTTATAGGTCAGCGGAATACTGATGACGGTGCCGATTATGAAATATATCATTACTGTCTTAAAAAAGGAATAGGATACAGGGATGATAGCGCAAACGTAGCCTGGTATAAAATCCTTGGTTTCGGCCCCTCATGTATTCGTACACCTGAACTATACAGTAAAGTGTACAGGAATTTGCCTGTGATACTGGAATCAGACCATTACGGAGCCGTTGTGGAAGGAGGAATGTGGAACGGCGGTTCAGGATTGGAAAAAGCCATTCATGAGACTCATGCTACAATTACAGGCTTTCATTATTATCCGCGCGAATGGCTGAAAGATAATTATGACCTTGCCTGCAGGCTGGGCAACCTATCCGGATACTGGTACTTCCCGAAATTTGCAATGATGCCTGATACCATCTGTACCGGTTCGGAGCGGAATTACATCCGGCTTACATGGGAAAACCATGGCGTTGCTCCCGCTTATCATAAATATAATCTGTATATAAAGCTTATAAACAAGAGCAGCGGTAAAAGCAATATTCAGCTGTTATCTGAATCTGACAACCGTACCTGGTTGCCCAATGATATTATTGCCGAACAGTGCGCAATTCATCCCGGGAAAAATCTTATAAATGGCAAATGTGATATTCTGATCGGGATGCGGGATGAATGTGAATTTCATAAAGGAAGATTCATTGAGCTGGCAGTAAAAAAGGAGAGAGAGACTGAACCCGGATGGTATAAACTTGGTGAAGTAATTGTGAAATGATGCAAATAGTAAACTATGAGGGCTGGCCTGAATGTATCAGGCTTTTTAACAGTGAGATTGAACTGATAATCACTACTGTTGTCGGACCTCGTATAATCAGATGCGGTTATATAAATCAGGAGAATTTACTCTATGTATCAGAGGCGGAAAAAGGTAAAACCGGCGGAACCGGCTGGCACATCTATGGAGGCCATCGTCTCTGGCATGCTCCAGAAGTAATGCCAAGGACATATTACCCGGATAATTTCCCGGTTGGTTATAGCTGGAACGGAACAACCTTGAAGCTTATTCAGCCTGAGGAGGAGACTACCGGAATTATCAAGGAGATTGAAATAACTCTCGACAAGTTGAAAAATCATGTTATTATCGTCCATCGTCTGATCAATAAAAACCTCTGGACCATCGAAACATCTCCATGGGCAATTACAGCACATGCAGCCGGTTCCAGGGCAATTATCCCGCATGAACCCTATATCGGTCCTGAAGAAAATCTTCTCCCGGCCCGGCCTCTGGTTCTCTGGAACTATACTCTTATGAAAGATCCCCGCTGGATTTGGGGGAATAAGTACATCCAGCTGAAACATGATGCATCAATTACTTCGGAACAGAAGATTGGCATTTTGAACAAACAGGGATGGGCTGCATCTCTTCTCAGGGATAAGCTAATGATCAAGTGTTTTGAATATAATCCTGATGCATTATATCCTGATTTCGGGTCCAATAATGAAGTGTACGTCAATGAGCATCTGCTGGAAATAGAATCACTTGGACCCATTGCCCGAATTATGCCTGGTAAATCAGTTGAACATTCGGAAGACTGGTATATTACAACTCTTAAGAATCAGGCGGATATTGATACAGACAGTTTTGTTGATGATTATATACTTCCAGTAATCAATTCATTGACCTGTCACATCACACCCTGAGTTATTATGTCTCCTATTATTTTTTTAAAGACAGGGGAAACATCTGTGTGTCTTTGCTCCCCTTTTAAATTCAACTCAATGTAAGGTAAAATGCTGTCAAAGGTTTGTTGAGGTCTTTTCCTCCATTGAAGAGAATATATTCCATAAATAAGTTCACTTTTCGTACCTAGTGTTTAAAAAAAATTGACTTTGGCTTATCCCCAGCGTAATTTTGTTATAAACATGATTATTCCAAATTTATCACTAATAACCGGAGTTATGAAAAAGAACAAAATCTCACGCCGTACATTTGTCAGTACTGCAACGGTAGCCGCAATTGGCACCTCCGTTATCGGGATTAAAAATCTTAGTGGCAGTTACGTTAATGTCAAATCCTGTAAGGATATTGTCAGCATTGTCAGGGTTGACAACGGCAATATAGAGGGAGCCGTGGAGGAAGCTATTGACCTCCTGGGTGGAATAAATAGTGTTGCAAAGGATAAGCATAATATATTGCTTAAACCTAATCTGGTCGCACCAGGTAAAGATTACACAACTAAACCCGAGGTTGTCAAGGCGCTTGCACAGATTATGCTGAAAGCTGGCAAGAAGGTTATGATCGGGGAGGGGTCAGCTGCTGCTCCTTCATTTAATATAATCGGAGACGAGATATGCAGGACCAATAAGAGGGAAATCCTGGATGGAATGCAGAAATATGTCTTTGACACTCTTGGTTATACAGAACTGGCGACCTCTATGAACATACCTTTAATAAACTTACACTCTGGTGATATTGTAGAGGTGCCATTAAAGAATGGATTGGCAGCAAAATCTCTGAAAATACACAAAATGCTTGTCGACGTTGATTTAGTTTGCTCAATACCAATGATGAAGACGCATAGTCTGGCGACTGTCACACTAGCAATGAAAAACCTTATAGGTCTCTACCCGGGTACAGAATATTATTCAGCAAGGTCATGGTTGCATGACAGAGCTGCAGAAAAAGGTTCTTATGGAGTAGCATATGAAATACTGGATATGAATCAAGCTGTTACAACCGGATTATCTATTATTGATGCAACCACCGCCATGGAGGGAAATGGTCCCTCTTCAGGCACTCTCGTGGATATGGGATTAATTGTTGCCGGAACTTCTCCACTTGCAACTGATATGGTTGGAGCTGCCTTAATGGGATTTGATATCAGCGAAATACCATTTTTGATACTGGCACATGAAACAGGAATGCATCCGAATCAGATGGAAGATATAGAAATTCGCGGATTAAACATCGCGGAGTGCAAACGTCAATTTGTTAAGCCTGCAATTTCCAAATGGACCGACATTAACAAATGGTGGGGTGTAAAGGAAATTTAAGCTCCCAAAATTGTTTGAACCGATTATTATAATATTCCCGTAAGAAAGATTTATATCAATGATCTTGACGTAATACCAGGGGATCTCTTTTTGATCTGATTTTGTTGTTTTTGATCTCCTTTTTTGGTTTTGATGTTTCCTGTCCCTCCAGCCAGTGGTACTTCATCTGAGCTGACATTGGCTGATTTTGAAAGGTTTGCTTTTCCATTTTTACCTCCATTTCTAAAATTTATGTTTTCTCAGTGGCAACTGAACTACAATAAATACTCTTCTTCCCGCAGAATACTCCAATCCTGTAAAAAATGAAAAAATGTTTTATATAATCCTTAGATGAATAACGGATATATTTCAAAAAAGTTTCCATTATTATGTTAAATAATCCCTTCTAAACTGTTAAAAGGTGATATTTTAAAATTCTTCGCTCCGCTTCCTCCCCAAAACTTATCTTTAAGTCTCTGCCATTCTGAGCGAAGCGAAGAATTTAATGTTTTTTACTAGTATGAATTTATTGCGGCCTCCTTTTTACGCAACTGCATTATTTTAGAATAATAAAGTCATCCGGCAGAACTCCGTTATTCAGAAGTGAATCGAGATAACTTAGCCGGGTCTTAGTGAATTTGCCAGTAATCTCAATTTCTCCTGACTCTGTGGGACACTGTTTTTTAAACTACAGCTTATGTTTTCAGAATATACCTTTCAATGCAAACATCATCACCCTTCATCATATTCTTAATGCTTTTTGCTTCCATTTTTGGATTAAATGCTTTAACCATTTTGTCCGTGCTGGAACATTCAATGGCATATCCGATATCCGAAGCATTCTTTTCCAGGTAAAACCTTGCAACGGGACATTCTGTGTACTTCATTTCAAGTACATTTTCAGACTCCTCGGTTATTGTATAGGAAAAAGCATTGTTATAGGGAGGTGAGGACAGCATGGTCTTCATCATGTCTGAAAGGGCTTTCATATTTCCAGGGACACCTTTAGTGAACGACCTCATAATGGCTTCAGAGTTTTCAGCTGATGCTCCCTTAAGCAACTCAATCAGTTTCTCCTTTCCGATTTGCTTTTCCATGTACTGAAAGACGGGCAAGCTATAACCGTATGCGAATTTGAATACCTCTTCAGTTGTCATCCCTGAGTTTTGCTGATATTTTGTAGTTTGGATAGCGACCTGTGCTTCTCTCTGCAGATTTGTGGCAGCCAGTAGATTTTTACACCCCAGGCACATCAAGGCTCCGGCAGGCAATTGCCTGGTCAGGAATTTTCGTCTTCCTGAATCAAATTGATTTTTCTTTGTTTCCATAGGACCTCCTGTTTTTTGATTTTCAAACTAATAGCCTCATTAATTCTAATTATGATCCTCAATTTCCGAACATTTCCATTCACAAAGTTCGGTCACTTTAATGCCAAAGTCAATTTTTTTTAATTAAAGCTGCCTCCGGCATGTCTGCCAATCGGTGATCACAAGGTCTGGAAGATGCTAACTTAGACTAAATTAATATATCCCTGTGATCATATCAGCCTTTTCACTAAAGCAAAAACCCCCGGAGACGCTGTCCGGGGGTGCTGGTTGTTATCCGGGTTATTAACAATCTGAGGTTGCTTGTTTTTACTTGCAAACTGCTTTAATGACTTCTACTGCTCCTGTATAATCCATTATAAAGGTTGCGATATAATGATGTCCCATACTGCCTTGAAGATTTACATGTAAATAAGAAACATATAACCAATCGCCATTAAGCTGTATGTTGTTGTCTTGTTTACCTATAAGTTTGACAGTAAATATTTCACCTGATCCACTTGTACTTACTGCTTCGCCGGAGAGTTGAACATAACACCATAGCCACACCCCTTTATGATAATGACCAATATGGTGCCAATCCAATGGAGAGTTTAACAGATCAACCTGTACTCCATCACAATATACAGGTATGATAAAATTAGAAATAAAATGTTCCGAATATGATCCATTAGTTCCATTCTGCCCGTTTTGTGCAGATAGCCGGGTCAATCCGATGCCCAATAAAAGACATAGCATAAAGAATATTTTTGTTTTCATATCTTACAATTTAGATTTTTAAAATGTTAAAAAAGAAGTGAAAATTAACTTGGAAGACCCAGTAAATTTCCTTTAGCTGGTATTTATGCATTGCATGGAAAGCATCTTCCTGAAAATAACATACAGATTTACTTGCATTCAAAAAAAGGTTTCCACATTACAACTATCACATCACCATCAGGCTTTACAGTCATTTTCCAAAGGCCATGAAATTTAAAATTTAAGTCCTTATAGAGACCACTTTGACCAACAAGGCGATAGATTATTTGGGAATTATCTGTATATGCGCCATTTGTAAAGGCTACATGATTATTATCCTGCCATATGCCTTTTAAGCTGTAAACCGTTTCTGATATGTCACCAGTAAATTCTCCTGCTACTTGTTGCTGGTATCTGATAAGAACACCATCCTTATTAAAATGTAACTTAAGTTGAATAGTCACAGTACCTGAAGCTGGTTCATTCACGCAATCGATCCAAAAACTAGCTGGCAAAACAACATCTTTTGATACAACTGTTTGTGCATTTACTTTAGATGTAAAACCTAAAATAAGAAATAGCAACGCAATAATTTTTAGTGTTTTCATAATCAAGCGATTTTAGTTAAAAATATCAGTTGGTTTTGCCTATAAAGTTCGGATAGCCACAGGGGAATACATAGCAAGTAAATGAATGAAACTTTCGTTTTTTATTCTGTTTATTTTGATTTTTAAAGCATTATTTCGGTTTTGACACTTTGATTCTTTCTTACTTTTAAATCAGCCTGTCAAATATTTGCACGAATGGGTATAATTTAGGAAATTTGATAGAACAAGTCCCTATATCGGATAAAACTGTTCAGGAAAGTATCTCTAATGACCAAACAATCTCCCAGGGATCAGGTTTTCATCAGTAAGCTGACGGAAATAATCAGGAATAATCTTGGAAATGAGGACTTTAATGTTAAAGAGCTTGCGCATCAATCCAGCATGAGTATTCATGGTTTAAACAGGAGACTCTATGCTATAACAAATAAAACAGCCCGGCAATTTATACGGGAGACCCGATTGGTAAAGGCGCTGGAGCTTCTTCAGACTGAAGAATTAACAGCAGCTGAAGTCGCCTACAAGGCCGGATTCAGCAGCCCTGCTTATTTCAATACGTGTTTTCATGAGTATTTCGGCTATCCTCCGGGGTCTGTAAGTAAAGGTGATCGTATAGATTCAGAAGAACTTAATCCTGGTCAGAGGAGAGAGAACCGGAAAAACAAAACAATTTTACCGCAGAAGCTTGTCCTTGTATCAGCAGGTATCCTGATTATTGCAGTTCTATTCTATCTGATTTCAGCGGGTGTACTAAAACGCTCCTTAATAAATCCAGGCAATCTTGAAAGAATAGGTGAAAAATCAATAGCAGTTCTTCCTTTTAAAAACCTGAGCAATGATTTGTCCAACCAGTATTTTATTGACGGTGTGATGGATGAAATCCTGACTAACCTTAGCAGAATACATGACCTGAGGGTTTTGTCCCGAACATCGGTCGAGCAATTTCGCGGAAATGCCAGTTCGACTTCTGAGATTGGCAAGAAGCTTAATGTAGACTATCTCGTTGAAGGAAGCGGACAAAAATATGGGAATGACTTTGTATTGAGGGTACAATTGATTGCAGTCAATAATGAAAGACATCTGTGGGCAGAATCATATCAGCAGAAAATTAGTGAGACCAGTGATATTATAAAAATTCAGAGCCAGGTCTCACAAGCCATAGCGTTGGAATTAAAAGCAACAATAACGCCAGAGGAGAAAAAGATAATCGAAAAAATACCTACCAAAAATCTAATGGCTCATGATTTATTTGTAAGAGGACTGCAGGAGATGAATAATTTAGGAACCATTAGTGACAATGGAGAAGCGGCTAAAAAAGTGGAATTTCTTTTTCAGAGTGCACTTAAATATGATTCTGGTTTTGCGCAGGCTTATGTAGGTTTGGCAAATGTATATTGGATTAAAATTGAGACGGATAGAAATTTTGCAGGAAATGATGTCCTGAAAAAGTATCAGGATTCCATGCTGCTGCTTACAGATATCGCTATTTCACTTGATGATAAACTATCAGAAGCTTATAATGCCAGGGGGGGATGTTACTATAATAAAGGGAATGAAAGACAGGCTCTTGAGGATTGGGACAAGGCAATCAGATACAATCCTAACGACTTCTCCTCATACTGGTGCAAAGGATGGTTTTATGAGTCTCATGACCTTATTAAGTCGTTAGATAATTATCAGAAGGCGGCTTTGATAAATCATGGTCCAAAATTGCCAGAAATTTTAACAAGGATTGGGGGTGATTACTACTTGTCTGGCTTCCCTGAAATGGGCAATGAGTCTTTGGCTGAAGCGCTAAAAGTGGATGGTGACTCATTAAAATATCTTGATAATTGCATATATTATATGGCTGAAAATCAAGGTGCTTATCAGAAAGCTGTTGATCACTTTGAAAAGAGGTTTCAAGCGGATTCATCAAATGATCTTATATTACTTCGCCTGGGCTTCTATAATTCACTTATAGGAAAGAATAAGGAAGCATTGAAATATTATGGAAAATATGTATCAGGGTTATATAAGAACCTCATATCTAATTCAGTGGACAGACGAAAGATGGAGTCCCATATAGGATATATCTATATGCAAAACGGATTACGGAATGAAGCGGATAAGTATATGGACAAATCTGTTGATGAATATAAAAGATTTATTAAATCTGCTCCCGAACACGAAAAAAGAATTTATGAATATCGTCTTGCAGGTATCTATGCCTGCAAAGGTGATAAAGCTGATGCCTATGAAAACCTCCGGTTATTAGGTGAGGAGCAATGTTTTACCTTAAATGATGTTACTTTAATCAAAAATGATCCCCTTTTCAGAAGCATCAGAAATGAGCCCGAATTTCAGAAGATTGTAAAAGACATGGAAGCTAAATATCAGGCAGAGCATGAAAGGGTGCGGAAATGGCTTGAAGAACGGGGAGAGCTGTAATCATTCATTGGCATGTGGAGGGATTTTTATTTGACTTGCATCCATCCCTTTCATAACTTTGTCAATATAAACCACATCCATGGCAAGCCTCATCCCCGG
>Ga0208980_10000864_pt1 | contig 17878 bp, 17 predicted proteins | sample WetSurMetagenome_3_FD_187993 | JGI IMG/M metagenome (GOLD analysis project Ga0208980, IMG submission 187993) | Wetland microbial communities from Twitchell Island in the Sacramento Delta, sample from surface sediment Aug2011 Site A1 Bulk (version 2) | ecosystem: Environmental > Aquatic > Marine... | reverse complement strand
CAACCGGCACGCCGGTGGCCGTAGCCGCTGAGACAGTCGTTGCCGTTTGCGTGGCAGCAGGCAGTGGCGTGGAAGTTTGGATCACGGTAGCCGTTCGTGTGGCCGTCGGCAGTGGCGTGGAGGTCCGTGTCGCCGTCGCTGTTCGCGTGGCCGTGGGCAACGGCGTGGAAGTCTGGGTCGCGGTAGTCGTTCGCGTGGCTGTCGGCGGCACAGAGGTCTGTGTCGCGGTGGCCGATGGCGCCGTGCCGCCCGGCTCGACGCCCCAGATCAGCTGGCCGTTGCGATAGAGCGTCACGTGCGTCCACGCTGAGTAAGCGGTGTGACCGAGATCATAAGAATAGTCACCGATCTCGCCGTAGTTGGACCAATCGGTCTTGTTGACGCGCGCCACGATCTCGCCGCTGAGTTTGCCGGGAGCGAGCACGCCTGCGCCAGATGTGAAGCCCACTTCCAGGTAAGTATCGGCGCCTGGTTGCGACGCAGCCAGTTTGGTAAAGCTGCCCGTGATGCTGCCACAACCGATCGAGCTGTAGTCACACCAGAAGGACTGCGGTTTATCGCCCTCGTTGGTATACCAGTAACGCAACTTCAACTCACTCAGCGGGATGGTAATCGCCGTATTGTTGACGATCTGCCAGCGCGGCTTCAAGTTGTTGTCATCCGGCGAGCCGATATCGCCGATCTGATACTGCACCTCCAGCCCGGTCGATACCGCGGCGACCAGATCCACACGGCCCGGCAGTGTGCCAGAGACGGGCGCGGCTTTCGAGATGATCCGTTGGTTCACTTGCGCCGGGGTCCACGTTGGATAATGTGCGCGCAGCAACGCCGCCTCTGCCGAGACAATCGCCGCGGCCATGGAAGTGCCGCTGCCATAGACGTACCCGTTGTAGGGATAACTGCTATAGATGTCCATGCCCGGCGCGTACACGTCGGTATCAGCGCTGCGCCCGCCGGAAAACGCCGCGGGAACATCGCCTCGATCAGACGCGCCTACACCCAACACGAAAGGATTGTCGTAAGCCGCCGGATAATTCGGCCCGCTGCCCGTGCCCGCGGCCGTCACCACGATAACGCCGTGTGCCGCAGCGTAATCCAACGCCTCTTGCAGCGACGGCGACAGGCGCGGCGCGCTGAGGCTCATATTGATGATCTGCGCGCCATGATCAACGGCGTAACGAATGCCCGCGGCCACTTCCCAATATGTGCCCACGCCGTCGGAATTCAGCACACGAATCGGCATGATCTGCACGCCCGGTGCGGCTGACACAATGATGCCGGAGATGTGCGTGCCGTGGCCGGTACCTTCGTCGATCTTGCCGTCGCCGTCGTCGTCGAGGTTGTTGCCGAAGTCGTAGATCTGATTGGTCATGCCGACGAAATCATAGCCGGCCGTGAGATTAGAGTTGATCAGAGGATGATCGGCCGCCAGTCCGCTGTCCAGCACGGCGACGATGACGCCCTGCCCGGTGGAAATCTTTTGGGCGTCGGCCAACCCGATCGAGTTCCACGCCCAACGCTCGGAACCGCTGCTCGGATCGCCATGCCCGCTGATGTAGCTTTGCCCGGCATCGAGAAAAACGCTGTGCCCGGAGATATAGCTTTGCTCAATGACCGGGAATTCACCGTGACCGCTGATGTAGCTCTGGCCGCCGGTGGGTGGTGGATCTGTGTAGTAGTTCGGCTCGGCATAGACTAGATCAGCATCGGCATTCAGTATGGGCAATAAGTTGTTGGCCGTCTGACCGGCGGCGAGTTTCAGGAAGTAAACTCGGTTTTCGATCAGCTGCCCGATCACGGTGGTGTTATAACGAGACGTGATCGTATCAAGAGTGACATTCGCGCGCAGTTTCACCACCACCTCATCGGGGGGCAGATCAGCTGTAGTGGCTGCGGCTAATCGAAAGGTGCCGGCGATCACCGTCACAAGCAGACCGCATACGACGAGGACCTTGAGCCAGACTGTTCCGTGGCGCATTATAACCTCCGGGGATGAGGGCTATCAATTCTCGTTGCCGATCAGCATCAGCGGCGCCCAATAGAAGGGGTGCTGATACTCTTCCCAAAAGACGCACTGCGCCTGCTGCAGAGCGCGCACCTTCGGCATGCCGGACTGCCACAGGCGATAGAACTCGATCACGAGGCGGGCCATGGCCTCATCATCGACCATCCATTGGCTGACTAGCAACGAGGCAGCGCCGGCATACAAAAAGCCGCGCACCAGACCAACCAGATCGTCGCCGCCGGTTACACCACTCAAGCCGCTTTCACAAGCGCTGACCGTGACCAACGCAGCGTTCAACGGCAAATCATAGATATCTTGAACCGTCAACCAACGATCGGCCAGCTGCAAACCGGACAACAGCGGCGCTTCCGGCCGGAAGATACCGTGCGTCGCCAAATGCAGCCAGCCGCACTGTGCAGCATGATCGCGCAAGCGATCGACCGTAGCGTCTTCACCCAACAGGCTGGTGGCCTGCGGGAAGAGCTCGGCCATGGCCTGCAATTCATCCTTGACGCGCGCAATGCGCGTGTCGGGCACACCGACTAGCAGCGGCGCAGCGTGGCGCGGCGGCTGCTTATCGCGGCAAAATTTCAACACGGCCGCGCTGGGCGCGTAAGACACCGCGTGGGTGGTAATCAATGGTTGGCCCTCGACCTCAAGCGCATGAAAGGGCAATCGATGTAGTGGGCCGTGCGGCACGATGATCAAACTGGAAGCCTCGCTCAGCTGCGACCAGAGCGGCGCCAACAGCAAACGGAACAGATCCGCTAAGACGTGCTGCACCGACGCGAGAAGCGACGTGCGATGCCGCTGCATGTAGGCTGCGCCATATTGCCCTTTAGCCATTTGAAACGCCAGACTCTCCAACAACGGACGCAGTTCTTTTACACTCACTAGGTTGGGATGCGCGGTGACTTGATCGCGCGAGACGACGAACGCGCAGACTTGATCGCGCACAATGAAGTATTCGATCAAGCGCGACTCGGCGGGCAGGCTGGCTTGAATATCCGCCACCGGCAGCTGGGTCACCAGTTCCAATGAGAGGTCTTCGGCATGCTTGGCCTGCAAGTCATGCCACAGCGCCGTAACCTCTTGTTCGCGCGTCTGGATTTTTCCCCACACCTCCGGCCCGGCTTCGGGCACGCCTGCTTCACCGGGAGCCGCGCCGCGCGTGAGACGGCTGTATAGCCAGTTCAATTCTTCGCGCACAACGCGCAACCGATCGGCCCGTCGGGCATCCACTTCATCGGTCACACGCAAGCGAGGCCGGACACCGGCGGCCAGCAAATCGACCAAAGCCCGTGACTTGGCCCGCTCGGCCCAACCGAACGCCACATCCGGCTGAGCCGCTGACATTAACTTGACCAGACCTTCATAGGGAATCTGTTTGTCAGCCACGAAGGCGGTGCGTTGTTCCTCGGCAGAAATAGTGACGGCCATGCGCTCGGCCAGTTCCGCCGCGCGCTGATAGTTTTCCAGCGCTAGGGAAGCGCGGCCCAATCCTTCATTCGCCTGCCCGCAGCCGGCCTCTACCCGATAGGTCAACCAAGGCGCGTTGACGCCGCTCAGCATTTCGCGGACTTGTTCCAGTCGCGAGAGCGCAGCTGCCCAATATCCTTCGCGTACGAAAAGATCAGCGGCCAGCAGTGTGGCATAGGCTTGCTTGGTTTTCAATCCCAACTGCTGATAAGTCTCCGCGACATACAGGCACAAGGCATGCGCCCGATTGTGCGCGCCCATGCGGCTCAGCACTTCGGCTTGCTGCAGATCGGTGTGCGCCAGCCACGTTTCGTTGCTGTGCTGCGTGAACAACTCGCGTGCTTCGCGCAACAGCAGCAAGGCGCGACCGTGCTCGCCCAGCCGCGCCACCGCCGCGGCCTGATTCAACTGCGCGCGCGCGACTTCAAAATCCAGCTTGACGGCGCGGAAAGTGTGCTCGGCATGCCAGGCCAGACGCAGCGCATCTTCCGGCAAATTGAGATCGAGGTAAACATCGCTCTCGTTCAGATCGATATACGCGATCTTGGCCGGAATGGCGAGTGCGGTAAAGGCCGTGCGCGCGCTTTCAAAACGCCTCAACGAGGCCGCATACTGGCCGCGCGCATAGAGCAGGAAGGCAACATCGTGATCGACCATCGCTACCGTCGATCGGAGATCGTCGGCTTCCAGGATAGCGCGCGCCTGCTCGTAATGTTTTTCAGCGACCACGAAGTCGTCGATCAGCGTCAACACGTTCGCCAGATTCACTTGCGCGAAGGCCGCGTGAAGCTCATCGGAGAGAGATTGATAGCCGGTCAACGCCCGCTGGAAGTAGTCCAACGCCCGTTGCGGCTGACCGCGGCGCGCGTGGAGATTACCCAGATTCATATCAATTGTCGCCACGGCGCGGACATCACCAGCCGTTACCAAAACTTGTCGCGCGGCTTCAGCGCGGGACTGCGCCACATCAAATTCGCCGAGATATGTTAGTGCCGAGACTTCCCCAATGCGCGTACGGGCCGCTTCCACCGGACGATCTGCCGCAGCGAATAAATCGGCGGCGGCGTCATACTTGGCAACCGCCTGCTCATACTCAGCCAGCAGTTCGTGCGCGTTAGCCTGCGCCCAGACTGCCAGGCCGCGCGCTTCGTCGTCGTTTAGCGCGTTAGCAATTTCTTCCGCCACTTGCGCGATGCGCAGCGCCTGACGCGCGTCGTCGCGTTCCACCCAATCGGCGCGTGCTTTTAAGGCGCGCACGGTCGCCAAGCAAAAATGCTCAGGATGGGCAGCCAACCAGGCTTGCCTTTCCTGAGCATCGGGCAACGGCAACAACGCAGCAACCAATTCGTCGTCAGTCATGCGCCAACTCAAGGCCTTCCAGCACGACCTCGCGGTGTGCCAACATCACGCCCAGATCGTAGACGCCAGCCGTCACGGCGCGAAACGCGAATTGGCCCTGCGCGTCAGACGCCGCGGTGCGGATCACCTCGCCGCTGCGATACAGACGCACGATGGGCACCGCCTCAGGCGCCAGGGGTTGATTGCTCAACACTTGCCCGAGAAGCGTCGCGCCATAGCGTTCGGCGGTGATCTGCAGATCGATGTCGATTTCACCGGCGTTGAAGAGCAGCTGGCGCGATCGGGTAACGCCGCGCACGGCCGCCAGCGGCGCCTGGCGGAAGTTGTCAAACAGCAGGCTGGCTACGATGCGCGAGAGGGACACGGCGGGCGGGCGAATCGTAAACGCTGCTACCGCCCGCTGGACTACATCCTCAGGGGGCGCCACCGTCCGATCGGGTTGGGCAAAGACCGCCAGTAGTTCGCTTGCATGTTGCAAGTTCTGCTGGCACAGCGCGCATGGCTCGGTCAGGTGAGATTCGATCGCTTCTCGTTCAGGCGCAAGCACCGCGTGATCCTGGTAGTCGATGAGTGTTGCAAAGGGAATGTGAGCAGTCATGATTTGCCTTTCTATTCTATAGAGGCAGAAACCCGGCAAAAAATACATCGACTTTCCGCGTCAGCGCCAGAAGCCGTTGCGCTGCAAAATGCGGGCCAACTTTTCCAGGCAGCGCGCCCGCGTGGGACCGATGCTGCCTTCTGGCACTGACATGAGTTTGACGATTTCGTCGTAGCTCGGCCGCGGCTCGGTCCAGAACAGCAAGCGCAGCAGCTGCCGGCAGCGCGAGCCCAAACTGTCCAGCGCTGCATTCACTAGCACCTGTCTTTCGATTTGGACCAGTTCTTCTTCGAGCGTGGCCAACCGGCTGCCATCCCGGTCAAGATCGGCCTCTGCCTCTGGATCGGGCAGATCGGCCTGTCGTTCGCGCGCCAGCCGCCAACATTCACGCCGGGTCGTGATGACCAGCCACGCCCCCAGACGATCGCGCCGGCGCAAGAACGCCAGATTTTCCAGCAACAGCAGGCATACCGACTGAAAGACATCGGCGGCGTCAGGCGGAGGAAAGCCCATCCGAACCGGGATGCTGTAGATCAGGCGCTTGTAACGCAGGATCAATGTTTCCCACGCCTGCCGATCGCCGTGATCGAGTGAGGCTGCAATCAATTCCGGGTCGGTTCGCGCCGCATAGTCGGAGCCAATCATCTTGGAGTAAGTATAGCGTGAAGTGTAGTCGATAGCCAGAGGCGGAATGTCCCATCGGCGTTTTTCATGTTTTGCGCCATCGCAGGCTGCGTACCGTTATCAGCCGACCGTCGATCAACCGGTATAATGAGCTCAACCTCAAACGAAGGAGCCGCGCATGGAACACGAAGTTTGGGAAGTGCTGCACCGCCACCTTGCCAGCATTTTCGACGGCGATGTGCAGACTTGCCGTTGTTCGAGTGGTGGGTTGCGGGGTACGCAACGCGGCTTTGTACTCAGCGCACGTCTCACACTCACTGATTCGCTAACACTCAAGAGTGGCAGGAACGCTGCCAAAGATTCACCGCGTTCATTTAGCTCAGATCGCCGCGCTAATCGCTGAGCGTGATCAACTACGGAGACAGTTGGCGGATCGGGAGCAGGCCCTGTGCGACATGCAAACTCAGCATCGACAGGCGATCGAACACTATCAGGCGGAACGGCCGCCGGTTTGTTCGCCCCACTGCCGCTCAAAGGGCATCTACGGGGCGGTCGGACTGACCGGCCACCAGCGGCCTCCATGTTGACCGAGAAAGGCGTAGTTATGCTCGACAACTGGGGCACAAGACGGCGCACGCTTAAGCCCGCCCGTACTAACCTACTTAATCAGGCCCGCGTGGTCGATAAGGCACTCGGTTGGGATGCCAGCGCATCTGGTGCACAATAAGCCAAGACTGATCTGAATGTGCGCGTGTTGTTCAACCTAAAAAAACGATCGCGCCTTGATCGACGCACAAGATGTATGGGCGCAGTGTCTGGCGGACGCACCGAAGGCGCTGGGCCGGCCATTAGCGGCTTGGTGGTCACCCTGTCGTTAGCAATCACTTCCTTGATAAGTTGGCCGCGTTGATCGCGGGTGCAATCGGAGTGCCCGTCGGTATTTTGATAACGAGGGTGTCTCCTCGCACCGCCCGGTTTATCTTCACGAGGAAGAATTCGCGCATGAGCTATGCTTGATCACTTCGGTTTGACAATCAGCGTGACGCGGTTGAGGATTTGTTGCGCGTGCTTAGGCCGGGCAGCCGACTGCTGATCACGAAATCGGACATTCGCCAACTCAGCGTCGACAAATAATCACGCGCATGGCAGCACGAACCAGAAGCAACTGCCTCTGCCCAATTCACTTTCCACGCCGATCTGCCCGCCCATCGCTTCGACGAGCGACTTGGCAATCGCCAAACCCAAACCACTGCCACCGCTGTGCCGTGTCCGCGCTTTATCGGTGCGATAGAAGCGATCGAAGACATGCGGCACTTCTTCTGGCGCGATCCCCTCGCCGGTGTCCGTCACACTCACGCGCACCATCTGATCGATCGGTTGCGTCTCCACGGTGATGTGCCCTTGTGGCGACGTGTGCCACAACGCATTAGCGATGAGATTCCGCAGCACTTGCCCCACCCGATCGAGATCGGCGTGTACGGTAATGGCCCGATCGATCTTCGCTTCCAACGCGAGGCCGCGCTCTTCGGCCACCGGCAGAAAATTCGTCACGGTCGATCCGATGAGGGCCGCCAGATCGATCGGTTGCAGATTCAACTTCAACTGTCCCGCTTCGGCCAAAGCTAACTCGCGCAAGTCATCGACCAACCGATTGAGCAGGCGCGTCTCATCGTATAGCGTCGCAATTTCACTGCGCTCCAGCGGATAAACGCCGTCGAGCATGGCGCGCAGATTACCCTGCAGCACGGTCAAGGGCGTGCGCAGTTCGTGCGCCACGTCGGCCATCAAATTGCGGCGCAGCGTTTCCGCTTGCTGCACCGCTTCGGCCATGTCGTTAAAGGCAAACGACACCTCGGCCACTTCCTCGGTGCCGCCAACTTGTACGCGCTGATCCCAATTGTGCGCGGCGAAGGCGCGTGCGGCCTGCGCCAGTTGCGACAGTGGACGGCTTACCGTGCGGCTGATGACCACGCCGATCGCAATGCCCAGCCCGGCGGCCACCAACGCGGCGATCAGCAACGTGTTCTGCAATTGATTAAGGAAATCCTGCTCGTTGGTTGCCAGCGCGCCGCGGCCCTGCGCGCCCAGCAATAAGTAGCCCACCGTCGCACCGTTCAATTCAACGGGCAACGCACTGTTGCGTTCATCTTGACTCAACGTCGTACCCACGCGCTGATTGCGTTCGTCATAAACGATATTGCCCGTCGCATCAGCCAACAATAACGGCGGGCGACCGCGCCCTTGACCGCGACCCGCCAGTGGTGCGAGCACAGGCTCAACGCCGGCCCACGTGCCGTTCGTCTCATAATAAGTCGCGAGGTCTTCCAGAACTCCCGTCTGTGCTAATGAGTCACGCCGCGCGACATATTGCTGAAACTGATTGCTGGCTACCGAAGTCGCCAGCACGGCCACGGCCAGCGCGCTGATCAAAGCCACGCAGACAAAGGCAATGGAGAGGCGTACCCACAAGCGATTCACGTTCAGGCCTCCCTCAGCCGATAGCCCACGCCAAACACGGTTTCCAGATACTCCGGCCTAGCCGGATCGCTTTCAATCTTCTTGCGCAGGTTCTTGATGTGACTATCGACGGTGCGCTCCAGCCCTTCGTAGCCGTAGCCCACGGTTTTCTCGATCAGTTCGCCGCGTGTGAAAGCCCGATCGGGGTTCTGCATCATCACGCACAGAACGTCAAATTCGGTCGGCGTCAGATCGAGCGGGCGATCATCAATGGTGGCAACATGCCGTTCCAGATCGAGCCGCAATCCGCGAATCTGCAGGATCGCCGGCGGTTTGATCGTTCCGCTGGAACGCCGCAGGATGGCCTTAGCCCGCGCCACCACTTCGGGCGGATTGAAGGGCTTGGTCAGATAATCATCCGCGCCCAACTCCAACCCGATCAGCTTGTCCACATCCTCAACGCGCGCCGTGAGCATGAGGATCGGAATCGCGGCGAGTGCTTCATTGCTGCGCATGATACGCGTTATCTCGAGGCCATCGCGTTTGGGCAGCATTAGATCGAGCACCACCAGATCGGGCTTCTCGCGGCGAATGACATGCAGCGCTTCTTCGCCGTCATAGGCGGTGAGCACAGTGAAGCCCGACTGCTGCAAATACGACTGTAGCAGCCGGACAATTTGATGGTCGTCGTCGACGACGAGAATGCGTGGAGACATGGGTGGATTATAGCGTGATTGATAACGAGTGCCGAGTAACGAGTAATCCCCTCACTCATTGCTCGTTACTCATTACTTGACCTGCAACTTCGCTACCGCGTCCTTCACTACCGTTACTTCAGTGAGCGTTCCAGTATTGATCAAGTCTTTGATCGCTACATTGGAATCGGCGTTAGACGGCAGGTTCAACGCGGTCAGTAATTGATCGAGTGGCACAGCGCATTGATCGCTGACTTCGCGCAAAGTCATTCGGCCTTTGATCTGATCGGCGGGCAACACCTGGCCGGGCGGCAATGGTGTAGGGCCGCTGCCCGTGCCATCACCGCTGTGCGTGGCCGTGATCGACTGCGTGTGTTCCAGCGTAGCGATCGGCGTGGGGATGGGAGTGGCCGTCGGTTGAGGAGCTGGCTCGATCGGGTTAGCCGGGGCCGCCAATTTGTCGCGCAGCGTGCTGATCTCAAAGCCGGGTACAATGCCCTCCAATTCCTTCAACGCCGTTTCGGTCGGCACCTCCAGCGGAATACCACCCACCGCATACAACTCCTCCTTGGAAATCTTCATACCATCGATCACTTGTTGCAACGTCATCCAGCCTTTGATGTCGGCAGCGCTCATGTTTTCCAGATCGACGGAATCCTTGCCGCTGGTAGACCAGAAGCCCGCTGCTTGCGCGATGAGAGTTGTACCCAGTAACACTACAATGACAATGATAGGCATCAGGAAACGATTAACGCGCATCACTGACCTCCGGGGCGGGTGACTTCTTCAACGGATCGAGCCACACCGGCGCGAGCCGCACATCCAGCGTATCGTGGCGCGGGCACGCCGCCACACATTCCAAACAGCCGATGCAATTGCTACTCATCGTGTCGGCCGTGGCCACCGGCAGTTTCACCGGGCACGGGCGTTCGCATAACGCGCAACTCTTGCAAGTGTCCCCCGTGCGGCGGATGCGCAGCAGACTGAATTTACCGAACAAACTGATCGCGCCGCCCAGTGGACACAGATAGCGGCACCATGCGCGCTCGATCAAGAAGGAGCCGCCGATGACGAGCAGCGCAATCGTGTACGCGGGCCAGTTGGCGGCGAGATTGAATTCAAACAGCCAACCCAGGCTAAAGATCGTGCGATACGGATCGAAATCGGCGAACCACAACTTCACGGTTGAGATGGTCTGGATCAGAATTAGCACGAGCACGAGATAGCGGCCGTAACGCAAGACCCGATCGGCCTTCGGCGCGACGATGATCTCTTTGATGTGCAATTTCTTGCGCAGCCACGTCAGGCCGTCTTGCAGCGCGCCGAACGGGCACACCCAGCCGCAGAACGCGCCGCCCGCCAACACCACGCCAATCGTCAACCCGATCAGCAGCACGATGTTGGACAGATGCGTTTTGGGGATGAACGCTCCGCCGCTGGCGATGAAGCGCTGCAGCGTCTCGATGCCGCCGAAGGGGCACAGCGCATCGATTGAAGGTGTTGCGCCATCGACGGTCGATGAATAGTGGACGACGCTCATGATGATAATGAATGCAGCAAACGCTAACTGCGAGATCCGCCGACTGCGCTGAGTCCACAGGATGCGCTTGCGATAGGCCTTGGCGCTGTTCTTGGGTTTAAGTGGAATGATGTTGGTGGCCATGTTGATTCTCCGATCAAATTCCCCCTCTCCCGAAATATTGTTTCATTCGGGAGAGGGGGCTGGGGGTGAGGTCTTTACCGATTCCCGCGTCCTATGCCACGGCCTTGACCTTGCGAGCCGCGCATGCCTTGTCCGCTCTGTGGAGTCTGACCACCGATATCGCACACGCCGTCGCCATTCGCATCGACGAAGCTGGTGCCCATGCCGCTGCCATTGCCGCGGCCATTGCCGCGCGGCGCGAACGGCGCGCTCAACTTGGCAGTGGTGTTGGCCTTCATCGTCGCGATGTATTGATCGGCTTGAGCCTGCGTGAGCTTGCCATCCTTCACGGCCTGATTCAGCCAATCGACATGCGGCTGCACGAACGCCGTCACGATCTTATCGAGCGCCACGCCTTTGGCCTGAGCGACTTGAGCGATGGTCTTGCCGGTGTTCAACTCGGCTACAAGCGCTGTCTGTTCCATGCCCAGCGTCTTGGCGGCCACGGCGACCAGTGAGTTATCCGGTCCACCCCAGTTGCCGCTCCCCAATCCCAACGGAGGATTCTGGCCCGACAGTCCTTGCGCGAACGCCGCGCCGGCGGGCAGTGCTGCGACCAGAATCGCCAACACGCCAACGATAGTGAGCAACTTCTTGCTGTTCATGTTTTGCCTCCTGAGCAAAAATGTGTTGCGGGTTTGTTCCCGTTTTCCGCCCACAGTTTAACGGCGCGGTATGGAAAAGTTATGGAGAAGTCGTGGGAAAACTTTGAGGTTTTCCGTGGCCGGGAATTTGTAACCTTTCCAACCCCGACACATCTAATGAAGTGAGCACAAAAACTTCAGGAGGCTTACTATGGGTTTCGCAAAGTTCATGTCAAGCGGCTTGGGTCGTGGGTTGCGCATCGTCGTCGGGTTGACATTGATCGTCATCGGCTTATTCAGCGTAGGTGGAACGGGCGGCATCATTCTGGCTATCGTTGGTGCAGTGCCGCTGCTGGCCGGTATTTTTGACGTGTGCCTGTTCGCGCCGTTGTTCGGCGGACCGTTGAAGGGCGCAGAAGCGCGCGCGAAGGCGCAGTAGAGGAGATTGACAGCTATGGAAATGGAAATTACTTTCCCCGGCGGGGCGCGGGTTGATGCCAGCTTTGGCGGGTTGAGCGTAAAAACCGATCAGCCAGTGCAGGGCGGCGGCCAAGGATCAGCACCAACACCCTTTGCAACTTTTCTGGCGTCGATTGGGACGTGCGCGGGGATTTACGTGTTGGGCTTCTGCCAGCAGCGTGGCATTCCGACCAGCGGCATCAAGATCGTGCAGCGTATGCACAGCGATCGGATGACGGGGCTGGTCGGCCAGATCGATCTGGACATTCAACTCCCGCCGGACTTCCCGGCCAAATACAAGGAGGCGGTGATTCGATCGGCGGAGCAGTGCGCCGTGAAGAAGCATCTGGAGCATCCGCCGACGTTCAACGTGACAACGAGTATCACCGTAACGGTAACGGCTTAACGGGAATCAAAAAAGCCAGCGGGTCGACAGACATCCGCTGGCTTTTTCTTTGAAGCGACTTGCCGCGTGATTAGCTGCGCCCCTCGTGGCGTAGATCATCGATCAAGCGCCGAATCTCTTCGGGAAACACCTCACGCCGATCGACCACAAAATTCCAGAAGCGATCCTGCGCGCGCGTCAACGGGTGCCGCACATTGTGCGCCAGATAGATCGTGCGGCGCAAGTCCAACCCGGTCACGTCCACCGCTTTGATGCGCCCCAGCGCCAACCCCCGCGCTGCCGCTAATTCTGACACGAACGCAATACCGATACCTTCCTCCACCGCCATCGCAATGGCTTCGGCGTTGCCGATTTCCATGACGGGGTTCAGCATGTCCAGCGTGATATTGTGCTGCGCCAACCCTTCGGCCATGACCTGACTGGTGCCGGCGCGCTCTTCGCGCATGATCAGCGGTTCATCGACTAGATCAGCCGGCAGGGCGCGGCCAAAGGCGGCCCACGGATGCTGGGCAGGCACGATCAAGATGACGCGATCTTCAAAGAAGGGCACATACTCCAGATCGCGCTGATCGATCTTTTGACTGGTCACGCCCAGCGCTAACCGTTCATCGACCAGCCGGGTGATCACTTCATCGCGTGACAGGATTTTGATGCTGACCCGCACGAGCGGATAGTCCCGCCGGAAGGCCGCCACCAGACTGGGCAGCAGATATTTTCCCGACGTGGTCGAACAGCCGATGATCAAATCCCCGGCGACTTTGCCTTCCAGACCGTTCATCGCCTCGCTCATGCGCTGCAAAGTGCCGATGGTTTCCTGCGCCATCGGTAACAGCGCTTGCCCGCCCGTCGTCAGGCGCAGCGATCGCCCGCGCCGCTCGAACAATTCCACGCCGTATTCGCGTTCCAGCGCTTGAATATTCTGGCTGACGGCCGATTGGGACAGGTGCAGCCGCTCGGCAGCGCGGCTGAAGCTCAACTCCTCGGCGGCGATCACAAAGACTTTGAGTTCGGAAATCTGAGCCATAGTTTGTTCCATTCATTTATAAGCGTATCTGATATGTACGCATAAGAGAATCGAATGAGCGCATGTGACAGTTATCACTACTGAAATTTGGCCGGTTCGCCGACAATGACAAGTATCACGGATGGCCCAATTATCACACAAAACGCAAGGAGTGAACATGAAGAACCATCGCCGTTTGAATTCGCTGCTCATTGGCCTGCTGATCATCGCCAGCCTGATCAGCGCGTGTACTCCCGCTACAGCAGCCACCGCCCCGGCTGCCGCGCCAGCTCAAGTCCAACCCACCAAAGCGCCAGAAGCCACCGTTGCACCGCAGCCCACGCTTGATCTGAATGCTAAGGTTAGCGACTTCGTCACCACACTGCCCGATGGCTACTTCGGCATCAAGAATACCGATGCGTTGAAGGCCCTGCAAGCCGATCTCAAGCCGTTCCTGATCGACCTACGCGAGGCAAAAGAAATCACGCAGACCATCGCGAGCGCGGTCAATATCCCCGTGCGCTCGCTGCTGAAGAATCTGGACAAACTGCCCGCCAAGGATGCGCCCATTTTGCTGTACTGTGGCGTGGGTCATCGCGGCGGCATCGCCTCGACCTTGTTGCAGATGTTAGGTTATAAGAACGCCAAGAGCATCAGCGGCGGCTTTAACGGCTGGAAAGCCGCCAGCCTGCCGATCGTCGATGGCGGCCCGGTTGAGCCGCAGGCCAGCGGCGTGACCGTCGAGGTGGACAAAGATCTCTTCGCCGCGCTCGACGCGTGGTTGGCAACCATGCCCGATGATTTCTGGGGCATCCCGGCGACCTCGGTGGCGAAGGCCATGGCGGGTGATCCCAAGCCGTTCCTGATCGATGTGCGCGCCCCGCAGGAAATCACCGACGCGGGCTACATCGATGGCTCAGTCAACATCCCCATCCGCGATCTCGCGAAGAATTTGGATAAGCTACCCGCTGACAAGAACGCCCCCATCATCACCTATTGCGCGGTCGGTCAGCGCGGCGCGATCGCCATGACGGCGCTGCGTCTGTTGGGCTACACCAACGTCAAGAGCTTGGGCGGCGGCTTTAACGCGTGGGTCAAGGCTAACCTGCCCACCAAAAAGTAGTAATCGATCGGGGATCCGCAGGGCCTCGTGCACGCAGCGGCGAGGCCCTTAATTTTCAGCCAGTGCATTCGTTGTTGCCGATACACATATAGATTGATGAAGGTCGCGCCATGCAGAAACCACACAAATCGGAAATTCAACTGCTTCATGCGGAAATATGTCAGGCGCTGGCCGACCCGACGCGCATCATGCTGCTGTACTTGTTGGCCGAAAGCCCTAAAAACGTCGGCGAGTTGGGCGCGGCGTTGGATCTCAACCAGCCGACTGTTTCACGGCACCTCAAAGTGTTACGCGAGCGCGGCATGGCTAACACCGAACGGTTGGGCACGACCGTGACGTATTCGTTGACCGATCGGCGTGTGATTGAAGCGCTCGATCTGCTGCGCGCTGTGATGACCGATCAGTTGCTGCAAAAGACCGCGCTGGTCGATTTACTGCATCAAGCGTAGTCGAACCACAAGGAGCGAAGGATATGTCCGCGAAACGAAAGTTGTGGATACTGGGCGCACTGCTGTGGGTAGCGATCAGCGCGATCGGGTTGTTTGCCAAACCGATCGGTTCACCTGCGCCCCGCCAGCTCAGCGATCGCGCATTGTCGATCATCAGCGCACTCGATCCCAATGCGCGGGTTAAGCCGCAGGATTTGAACTGCAATGTGAAGATAGGCTGGGGCCGGGCACAATGCGGATCGCAGGCTTCGTCGTGCAAGAACTGCCACGAAGTGAAGGGTGAAGATGCCGTCAACGCCAAAGGTGACTGGCACATCTCGCATGCCTTTGGCGATTTTTGCGAGTTCTGTCATGCGGGCAATGTGCAAGCGACCGATAAGGCGGCAGCGCATGAAGGTCTGGTTACACCGCTGGGCGATGTAAAGGCCAACTGCTCGTCGTGCCACGCCGATGATTATCAGACGCGCGCCGAAAAGTATGCGACGGCGCTGGGCGTCACGGTAGGCGCCAGCAACACCAAACCGCCCGCGGCTTCATCAGGATCAAGTCAGCCTTCTTCGCAGCCCCCTGCTGCTCAGCCGCCCGCGCAAGCCGAAACGGCGCCGAAGCCGGCGATCGTCTTACCGGCTAAAGCCGAAATCGTCGATTACACCCAACCGTCCAGCACGGTGAACATGGGCAACGTGATCACAGCGTTGTTGTTGATCATCACAGTGGTGGGTGGCGGCGCGTTTGTGTATTGGAATGAGAAGCGGCTGCGCAAAGCGAAAGTTGCCGCAGCGGCCGTCGCGTCGGGCGTGATGGCTCAATCGGGTGGAGAAGAAACGATCGTATCTATCGATCAACTGTCGCCCGATGTGATCAAACTCTTGCCTACGCTCAAGCAACTCGATCCGCGCACGTTGAAGGCTTTACGTATCATCCTGTCCGATCGCAAACGCGGCGAGGATTTGCTGCAGTCGTTAAGCGTGATCAACTTTGCGGTGTTGGATGAAATGAAGCGGCTGGATAAGAAAGAGTTGTCGCTGCTATTGGCGTTGGCTGGCGAAGGCTAAAGGAGAAATATGAACAAATTCGTCGCGTACATGAAAAGCCCTGAATGGTCGCCATATGTGGCGGGCGCGGGGTTGGGTGTGGTCACGATTATTGCGCTGGTGTTGAGCAATGCGCTGTTGCCTGCACCGACATTGGTCGGTGCCTCAGGCGCGTATGAGAATCTGGTGGCCCCGGTGGGACTGGCGCTTGACCCGAATAATCTGTATTTCAAGACGATTATGCCCGCCGGCATTACGTGGTCGGTATTGGTACTGTTCGGTATTTTCCTGGGAGGACTCGCTTCGGCGCTGCTGAGCGGTACGTTCAAGTGGCGCAAATTGCCGGATAAGCAGTGGACGGAGATCTTCGGATCGAGCGTGGCGAAACGCTGGATTATCGTGTTTCTGGCGGCGGCGCTGCTGGAATATGCAGCGGGCATTGCGGGCGGCTGCACCAGCGGTCTGGCGATCTCCGGCGGTGTGGTACTGGCCCCGGCGTCATTCATCTTCATCGCAGGCATGTTTGCCTCGGGCATCGTGACGGCGCTGGCGATTTACCGGAAGAGATATTAGAGTACGTGCGTCATTGCGAGGAGGCCGTCAGGCCGACGAAGCAATCTCGTTGTTCAGTGAGGAGATTGCTTCGCACCTCCGGTGCTCGCAATGACGAAACTAAGGAGACATTACCATGACTATCATCGCTCCCATTTTCATTGGCTTGCTGTTCGGGTTCTTTTTGCACAAAGGCGGTATGACGCGCTATCACAAGATCGTCAACGTGTTCCGCTTTACGGATATGGCCGTGTTGAAGTTCATGATGTCGTCGCTGGTCGTCGGCATGATCGGCATCTACCTTCTCGTCGGCACCGGCCTCGTGCCGAACATGCCCATTACGGCGACGCACGTCGTGCGCAATTTGATCGGCGGGCTGCTGTTCGGCATCGGCATGGCGGGCGCGGGCGTGTGCGCGGCACCGGTCGCCGCCGGATCGGGCGAAGGCCGCTTGGACTACATCATTCCCGGTATCTTCGGCATGCTGACCGGCGCGCTGCTCTTCGGGCTGACGTACCAATCCGTGTATTTGCAGATCAACAAGCTCGCCACCGATGCGCGCGTCGTCATCCCCGATGTCATCGACGTGAATGCGTGGCTCGTCATCGGGTTGTTCACCGCGGTGACGCTGCTGCTGTTCTACATTCTCGAGCGCGCGCTTAAGATGCGGCGCGACAAAGTGACGAGTGAATAGTGACGAGTGAAGCGCCAATGATCGCCGTTTGCAGTTCACTCGTCACTCATCAGGCAGGCAACTATGACCGAGATCGTTCAACTTACTCGACGGAATTTCTTAAAACTCTCCGGTGCAGCCGTAGCGGCCGCCGGGCTAGCGAATGTCGGCATTCGTACTGCGTTGGCCGACGGCGTGACGCCGGGCACGCTGACCTACGATCAGATCGTGCCGACGCTGTGCGAACAGTGCGTGTGGCGCTGCGGCGTGTATGCCAAAATCAAGAATGGGAAAGTGATCAAGCTCGATGGCAGTCCCAACAATGCCCACTCCAACGGCATGTTGTGTGCGCGCGGCCAGAGCGGCATCATGACCACCTACGATCCCGATCGCATCACCACGCCGTTGATTCGCGTCGGCGCGCGGGGCGAGGGCAAGTTCCGTCGGGCATCGTGGGGCGAAGCGCTGGACCTCGTCGCCAAGAATATGCTGGATATCAAGCAGAAGTATGGCGCCGAAGCGATGATCTTTTCCTCGACGCACAACCTGAGCCAGCCGCTGTTCGAGAATTTGCTGTACGGTTTTGGATCACCCAACTACGGCACGCAGCGCAGCCTGTGCTTCAACGCGATGGTCGTGGCGCACTTGATGACGTACGGCCTCGAAGAACCGGGCC
>Ga0208980_10000863_pt1 | contig 17890 bp, 10 predicted proteins | sample WetSurMetagenome_3_FD_187993 | JGI IMG/M metagenome (GOLD analysis project Ga0208980, IMG submission 187993) | Wetland microbial communities from Twitchell Island in the Sacramento Delta, sample from surface sediment Aug2011 Site A1 Bulk (version 2) | ecosystem: Environmental > Aquatic > Marine... | reverse complement strand
AATCGCCGTTGTGCTGAGCGATGGAGTGCCACCTCCGTCGCTCAGTTGTTTTGCGACATTTGAACAGCTCAGCCGCCGAATCGACCTCCTTTCTTCTAGCGGATGAGAAGTAGTTTCTTTGTCATAGAGAATTCCCGGACTTGTAGACGATATGGGTACATTCCCGTGGCCATCCCCGTTGCATTCCAAACGGTAGAATAGTATCCGCCCGGCTGGGTCTCGTCCACCAATACCAGGACTTCTCGCCCTAACAAATCAAAGATCGTTATCCGTGCATGGCCACTACCGGCCAACTCATAGGAAATCACTGTTGAGCTATTGAACGGATTCGGGTAGTTCTGAAACAATTGGATTTTCTGGGGAAGATCCCTTTGGTCTTCCACGATCAGCAATGGAGTGGCCAAGTACAAATCAGAGTAATACCGTAAGCGGCCGAGAGAATCCACACCATCCTTGCTTACCACGAGATCCATTCTTGCCCGGTCATGAAAGTCGTAAACTTGCACCGCATTCAGCACATCCTCATGCCTATAATACCAGAGCCTATACGAATTCGCTGTGTCAGACTTAAAGATGAAGATGTGAGAGCCGCTGGTAGTTAGAAGTTCGAGCTTGCTGTCACCATCGACATCCGCCGTAAGATATGTAGGAAAATCTATCGAGCCTCCGGACAAGAAATGGAAAAGAAACTTTGGAGAATACCGATTAGCAGTGTCCGCCTCGTACGCGAGAGCCCATTGTCCATTTCCTTGTGTTGCGGCGACAAAAAATTCCGGTTTACCATTATTATCCACATCACCCGTGGTTACTCTATATAGATTCACAAATGGTGTGCTATCCTGATAAACAAGTGCGTACGCATTGTTCCCCTCATTCTCAAACACGAAAACGTGTCCAAGCAACCCCCCGGTTGTTACGAAGTCCATCTTTCCGTTCCGATCAAAGTCAGCAACAGCAAATTGCCCGGTTTCATCGTCTTGTTGACCAATTGGTGGGACCCGAATTGAAACTACTCTCCGTAGGTCTCGTGAGAGCGTGTCGTACTTCGCAATCACAGCCTTCCTGACGTAAGGCATGCTGGTATCGGAGGAGTCCACCTCAACAACTTTGTAGAGGCATTGCATATTAGAATCCCCATCGAAACGACCTACCACAGGTGCCACATATCCACCGACAACACCTGAATTGGTGGTCATATGGGAAAAGTTGAATACGGTTGGAAAGCCGTTCGCTTGCTGTTGTCGAAAGTCCGTGAGAATGAGTCCGCTTTGCCCCGAGAAAAGAACCTCAAGTGAGTTGTCACTGTCAATATTCACTATTCCCGTTGGTATGCCTGGATAGGGCAGATAGGTGTAGGCAAACGTTGGCGGCTCTACTTCACAAATGCGAGCTTCCAGAACAGTTGGAGATCCCGGTATCGTAACCAACCCATACACTTCAGCTATATTGTTTTTGTCAACATCAGCAACCACTACTGGCTTTCCCGGACTCTGAGAAATGGGTAACTGTTGCCAATACTTGTACCAGCCAGCGTATGGCGTCGTATCAATCAATGCCGGGTCGATTTCGAGTATGGGTACTCCACGTGATCTTGCCCAGGTACGGATTCTCGCTTCGCTCTGCTCTCGCAGACTGAAAATCTGTTTTTCACCTATGGGAAACTCTATCTCAACCAAGTCGCTCGAAGGTAGGTGATAAGTAAATCCACGTTTCGTGAGGCTCGCAAGACCACGTGTTACATCCTCATGCTGGAAAGGAGAAGGATTGGTACCACCCATCAAGAGCGTGAAGGCCAATGCAAGTATGAGGGGAGTTTTCGTTTTCATGGTTGCCTTTCGTTATTAAAGCACCAATCTTTCAACTGTCCGACACCGCGACCAGCGTTTTGTTTGCCGTTAGCCCGGTCAGTGATGCTGATACATCATTGCCCGGTTTTTGTTTTGATACTTCCCGTTATTGACTAAGTGATACACCTCCCTTCCGTAACGGGTCGATTCCCTTCATTTTATCTTAGCAACAACAACTTGATTGTTGTGACTTGATCGTGTGTTTCCAATCTACAAAAGTATATTCCACTCGGCTCATTAGTCGCATTCCATTGGATTGAGCGGCGCCCACTTTGCTTCTTCTCATCGACAAGTGTGACCACTTCCGCCCCCAGTAAGTCATAGATGACCAACCTAACCCAACCATTCTGTGGTAACACGTATTCTATGCTCGTTGCGGAATTGAATGGGTTCGGATAACTCCTTAGAATCTGTGGCTCGAGTGGAGGTAAGTTCTGCTCAGCAACATCAACCCGTTTGCTCGCCCTATACACATCCGTAAATAGCCCAATTTCGTTTATGCCTCTGCTTATCAAAATATCGGGCCGGCCATCATTGTTCACATCATAACATTGGCATGAGAGTGTGTTGTTGTCATGTCTGAAGTACCAGAGTCGGTAGTCATCGTCGCTCGTGGCTTTGAATATGTGGAGATACCCGCTACTAAGGATAATAAGCTCTGGATGCCCATCACCGTCCATATCTTTCACAAGGTACGTGGGCGAGAAGAAGCCATCCGGCACGATATGAAACATAAACCGTGCGCTGTAGTGGTTGTTGCTATCTGCCTCATACGCTATTGTCCAATTCCCGTTGGACAGATCCCCACCTACGAAGAACTCCAGTTTGCCATCTCCATCCACATCACCGCCTACGGTGTGATACAAATTGATAAGCGGTGTGCTATCTTGCCAGGTTATCGCATAGAGATTATCCCCAACGTTCTCCGTCACAAATACTCTTCCGTAGGATGATTCGCTTACAACGAACTCCATGTGTCCGTCCCTATCGAAATCATCAACGGCAAAACCGCCTATTCCCGCCACTCCACCGAGGCCGTAATCTGTGGACCACACCCTGACAAAGTTGTTTGCCTGATGATTGTATTCTGCAACATAGACTTTCGTCACTCCACCGGATGAATCCCATTCTGAGCCTTTGTAGAGGAAATCTGTGAGACTGTCACCATCAAGAAAGCCAACAAATATGCCTGTAAAACCAGGATCATCAGCTTCATATCTGTTGTGCTCAAAGCGAAAGACAGTTGGCAGTGAATCGGGGGACGGTTGTCCGTAATCGTATGCCATCCCTAACAGGGTGAATAGCACTTCCCTCAGTAAATCACCATCAGCATCAACAACCAAACGTGACGCTGCTTGCAAAGGCGCATAGTTATGACGCAACACCCAGGTACCATTGGAGTCCATCTCGTAGCACCGCGTTTCATGATTTGTACCGGGGGCGTTGTACAAACCATAGCATTCAGGTTTTCCATTGTGATCCAAATCTCCAACAACAATTGGGTTTGAAAAGGAACTGGCCAGTGGTACAACGGTTGAAAGCGTACACCAACCTGCGTAAAGGGTAGTGTCTACCTGAGAAGGGTCGATCTCAAGTATGGGTATGCCGCGCGAAGCAGCCCATCCGCGAATCGTGGCCTCGCTCGGCTCCCGTAAACTCCGTCGCCACGTTTTGCCGGACCAAGTCTCTTTGAACTCAATCGTTTCGGGATCAACAAAACGATAAGTAATCCCCCGCTTTGCAAGAGCATCAAGCTGGTACTGCCGCGCTCCGCTCTTTGTTGGCAGCGCTGAGTATCCCTGGAAAAGAACTGTGGTAAAGAACGTCAGCAAGCTAATCAAGAACTGCCTCATCGAAGCCTCCTTTGGGCTTGTTCGCACACACTATCCATCGCGTGGCTTTGGGAAGAGCGGAAGAGCGGAAGAGCGGAAGAGCGGAAGAGCGGAAGAGCGGAAGAGCGTGGGTTTCATCACGCGTCACCCTGTGAAATCACAAGCGCAAGCTAAGAAACCCACAGCAAAATGTCAAGGCAAAAGCGTGACAAATTGCCGTGAGGGCGAGCTAATAGTCAGTCCACCTTCCCACAACCGAGAAGTCTGTAATCCTCTTAGAACGTCACCCCGACCGATGCAAGCATAAACGAGAAAGAGATCCAAGATCGAATTGGAGGGATCGGTTCAGAGCCAGATCAGGCCGCGCAATCCCCAGAAGCTGTCATCTCCCGCCCAAACGTATCTCGCGCAGAAGTCGAACATCCCCAGCTTCACTCCGACCATAGGTGTGAAGACTCCCCGGGTGATTGTCACTATGTTTTCTGCTGCTTCTTCTTGGCAGCGGGGAACAGAATGTTATTGAGAATCAATCGGTAGCCCGGTGAATTCTTGTGCAATGAAAGATCTGTCGGGGGATCACCAACGGCGTGCTGGTAATCTTCGGGGTCATGGCCACCGTAAAATGTGAACGTGCCGCGCCCATAGTTGCCGTGGAGATAGCGTACCTGGTCAAGCCCCTCCTTCTCTGCCAGGATCGTCACCGTTTTCTTGACCGTACTTTTTTTGAAGTTCGTCGTCTGTCCGAGGAAGCCCTTGATGACGTTCACATGGTCCTGCGTCAGCATCGTTGGCACTGGATCGAACTTCGCGGAGAATTCAAACAGCGTGAAGTAATCCGTTTCGGGGTTCTGGAGGCCAAGCAGATCGCTCGGCGGCTGATCGATATCTGAATACTCGTAGCGGAGCGGGTTTTTCTCCAATGTAAAATCCGTGAATGTCAGCGTCTTGGAGAAGTCCAACATCTGCTGCGCGTTTGCGTCCGGCGGGTCCCCATCGTACATAACATCACAGATGTCCGTGTTCTCCGCTGCAAGCGCAATGTCATATGTGTCGGTTGCCGAGCACATGGCAAACATGAAGCCGCCATTTGCGATGTAATCCTTGATCTTCCTGGCAACCGACTTCTTCAGCTCGGAAACTTTCTTGAAGCCGAGTTTCTTTGCCTCTTTCTCCAGCATCACCTGCTGCTCGATGTACCAGTTTGCGCTGGCAAACGATGCATAGAACTTGCCGTATTGTCCGGTGAAGTCTTCGTGATGAAGATGAAGCCAGTCGTATTCGTGGAGTTTGTCGGCCATGACTTCATCGTCCCACAGCTTATCGTACTTGATCTCGGCATATTCAAGTGCAAGCGTCACGGCGTCGTCCCATGGCTGGAACCCGGGAGGCACGTAGACTGCAACTCTCGGTGCCTTCTCCAGCCGGACCACATCCATGTTATTATCTTCGCGTTGTACTTCGGAGTAAACCTGTGCCGCCTCGGCGGCACTCAGCGGGCTGAACGCCACGCCGCGAATTCTGCATTCGGACGTGACGACGTCCAGGGCGTCTATCATGAATGAGCCGCCCCTGTAGTTGAGAAGCCAGTCGACGTCGATGTTCTTTGTGAGCGCCCAGTACGCAATGCCATAGGCTTTCAGATGATCGGTCTGCTGAAGATCCATGAAGATAAGAAGCTTCGGCTGACCAAGCAGATGCGCCACACCGATCAGCAAGAGCGTCAACACTCCCCTCAATCGTCCGCATGTTACCCCCCGGTTTTTCCAGCCATCGCTTCTATTGTATTGCATCCTGCAGCTCAACAATATTCACGGTCCCGTACGTCTTAACTTTTGGCGAAGTCTCTTCTGCCGGCGAAACGAGAACGATCAGCAAATCGTCCAGCAGGAAATACTTCTGAGCAACGCGGTGCACATCGTCAAGCGTCACCGCCTTCAGTTTTTGGACGTAGGTCTCCAGATGGTTCTTGGGAAATCCATAAATCTCGATGTCCGTGAGTCTGGCAGCAAGTGCCTCGGGTGACTGAAGGCCGCGAGCAAAACTGCCAGCGACATAGTTCTGACCTTTCTTCAGCTCCTCTGCCGTTGCACCATTGGCGCGGTATTTCTTGATCTCGTTCAGCATAGCATCAATCATTTCATTCACGGTTGCATTCTTGGTGAAGGTAGAGATCGAATATGTACCGCCATACAGGCTGGCGCTGAAGCCGCTGCGCACACCATACGTGAGACTCCTCTTCACTCGCAACTCATCGACAAGCCGGGAGGTGAAACCAGACCCGAAAATGGTATTCGCCACCTGGATCGCGAAATAATCAGGGTTCTTGATATCGATTCCGGTATTCCCAAACACCATCTGCGTTTGTGTTGCATCGGACTTGTTGACCAGAACGACTCTTCTTCCCTGCAACATCGTTGGCGGTGCGATGCTGATGTCGAGCTTCTCCCCTTTTTGCCACGTGCCGAAGGTTGCCTTGATCTTGTCAAGCATCTCCGCCGATGCAAAATCACCTACCACAACGAGGGTGGCATTGTTGGGGATGAACACGGTCTTATAGAACCCGGCAAGGTCGTCGCGTGTAATAGCATCAAGTGACGCCTTTGTACCCATCGACTGTCGCCCGTAAGGATGATTTCCGTAGGCGTTTTTCTTAAATACGATCGAGGCCACACTGGACGGCTCTTCTTTCAGTCCTTCAAGATTGGCAAGGCGTTGCTTGCGGTCGCGGTCGATCTCTGCTTTGGGAAATGACGGATGAAGGATGACATCAGCGAACAGATCAAGCCCGGTCGCCAGATCTTTCTTCAGCACCTCGGCAGTCGCTGCGCAGTAGTCGGCGCCCGCCGAGACGGATAGCGATCCTCCGATGAAGTCTATGGCGTTCGCGATATCCGTCGATGTGCGCGTTTCTGTTCCTTCCCGCATAAGGGACGTTGCCATGGCGGCAACGCCGTCAAGTCCGGTCGAGTCAAGAGCCGATCCTCCGCGCACCACCATCCGGAAATGTATAACTGGAACCTTCTTGTATTCCATAAGGATGACTGAAAGGCCATTCTCCAGCGTATGCTGTGTCGTTGCCGGAAGTTGGATCTTCTGACTGAACGCTGTTGACGTGACGAAAATGAGAACAATCAATGCTTGTTTCATGGTTTTCAATTCCTTGATATTATCGGATTTCAGACAAGACATTCGTTTCATGATAGACAATCTAGTTCGGGGCCTCGCCTGAACTTGTAGCCGACTTCTCCGGTATGAGAACTATTACTGTGCGTTGCCGTTCCTTCAGATACTTCGCTGCAACACGTTTGATATCATCGACTGTAACCTTGTTATAGTGATCGATCACCTGGAACGACTTCTTGTAGTCGCCGTACACCACCTCGTAGAAGCCAAGTCGTCCGGCAACTCCCTGGTTCGTCTTGAAGTTGTCCACATAGTCTGACTGTGCCGTGTTCTTTGCCTTTTGGAGTTCTTCCTCACTTACAGCGTTCTCACCGATGTCTGCAATGATCTTGTAGATCTCTTCTTCGGCGTCTTCAACTGTTTTTCCCTGCTGCATCTGCGCGAACACCGAAAAGAGTCCGGGATCAACCAATTCATCCATGCCCGTGCCGACTTCGGTACAGATTTGCTCGTCGTACACGAGCTTCTTGTACAGGCGCGAACTCTGGCCTCGCGAGAGAATTGTGGACAAAAGGTTCAGTGCATAGATGTCGGACGACTCAACGGAGGCACCTTTGTATGCAATGGCCACGGCCGGAAGCTCGGCCACCTTGTGCAGCTTCAGGCGCTTTTCTCCTTGTTGCTCGGGCTCAGCATTCACTACGGGACGGGGTGTGGGCTGGCGCGGTATGTTGCCAAACAACTTCTCCATTTTCTTCCGCAGCATCTTCGAATCAAAATCGCCCACAACAAACACCGTGGCATTGTTGGGTGCATAGTAGATCTTGAAGTAGTCCTTCGCATCTTGAAGTGTGATGTTGTCGAGGTCCCCCATCCACCCGACCACGGGGTTGTGGTATGGATGAGCAACATATGCAGCCGCATAGAGGTCTTCGAATATTTTCCCGCGCACACTGTTGTCGGTGGATACCCTGCGTTCCTCTTTCACAATCCCCCGCTCCTGCTCGATGTTGGCCGTATCGAGCTTGAGCGAGCGCATGCGGTCCGCCTCCATGTCAAGCACCTTGTCCAGCAGGTCGGGGTTAAATTCTTCATAGTAGAAGGTAATGTCGTTGCTGGTGTACGCGTTGGAATACCCGCCGCCGTTTTCAAGGATTTTGTCAAATTCTGTCGGCTTGTAGTTCTTCGAGCCGTTGAACATCATGTGCTCGAAGAGATGCGAGATGCCCGTAATGCCCGGACGTTCATTTCTGCTGCCAACGTGGAAACCAACCGCAAACGTCACACTTGGTACGGTGTGGTCCTCCACCATAACAACCTTGAGTGCGTTGCCAAGCGTGAACTCCTTCGTGTCAACGGACTGGGCTACCACAAGTGCCGGGACAAAGAACAGCAGAGAAGCGTGTTTCAGTTGCTGGATCATGGTTTCTCCTGGTTAATTGTTACTCGAACAACAAAAGAACAAACAGCTACAACCTGTGATTGCCGCTTCTACAGAGAATCCCCTCTCAGCTCCCTGATCCTCTTCCTGGCGGTTGTTACCAGAATCGACTGCGGAAAGTCTACCAGCAGTTTTTCGTATGCCATGATCGCGCTGGTTTTATCGCTCACCCCGAACTGGTAGATCTCGCCGATGTTGAACTGTGCCTTATCCAGGGTGATACTGCTTTCCTTGAACTGCGAGAGGAGCCGCTCATACGACTTGATCGCATCCGCATATAGGCGCGCTTGTGTTTGGAGTGCCGCCACCTTCATCAGCGCATCATCGATCAGCAGCGCCTGAGGATACTTCTCGATGAGATTTAGAAAGAGTGGGATTGCCTCCGTGTTCCGTCGTTGCTCTGCCAGAAAACCGGCGCGGGCAAACTGTGCAAGGGCTGCTTCACCGGTGGTCTTGTTCTCTTGTAGAAACGAAAGAAGCTGCAGGGCGTCATTTGCATAGTCTGCCTTCAGATTCATTGTAATGCCGCCCAAGCGCTGGATGGCATCCTGGAATTTCCCACCGAAGTACTCAAGCTCTGCAAGCCGGTAGTTTGCCTCATCGTGCTGATCCGGCGTTGCGTTGATTGCTGCAGCAACAAACCTGTACTTCGCCGTCGCCCGCGCCGTATCACCTCTTGACGTCAGCACCTCTCCAATCTTCAGTGCCACGTCGTAATGAATGATGTTCTGACCCGGGAATTCCCGCTCCACACTCTCAAATGACGCCAGCGCCCCATCGAGATCGAAAAACCTCTCGAATTGTATCGTTCCAATTTGATAGTATGATTTGGCGGAGAATTCGCTGTGCGGATACTCGTTGATGATCTCCCTGAAATAGGCAACGGCCCCGACATATTGCGGCTGTGATTCCGTGGCGGGGACTTGACCGGTGGTAACAACACCCCGCATGGTATCCGCAAGGGCGCTCATTTCCTTGAGAGTGTTCGCGTATCCATACTTGGCGTACGGAAGCTTCGCCGGAGCAATAGGCACTTTGATTGCTTCCAGGTACGCTTTCGCTGCCACATCAAACGCACGCTCTTTGAATGCCCGCTCGGCAAACGCGTAGATCTGCCCCCCCTGGGCGTTGGTCAGATTGTCAAGTTTCCGATACGCGTCGAACCCGTTCGTATAGTCCTTCCCTTCAAGATACACCCAACCGAGGAGTTCGTAGAGCTTGGAGTCGTTGGACCGTCTGAGTTCATTCCTTACAGCTTCAATCGCGGCAGAGCGCCCCTCGGCTTTGTTCGAAAAGGTGGCTATTCTTCCCTGCACAAAACCAAGTTGAGTTGGGTTCTGTCGGAGCCATGAAAGAAACTCCGTGCTCGCGCCGGCATAGTCCATCGATGTAACAAGGAGCTGTGCGAGGTCAAGTGTGAACAGATTTGGATCGTTGCAGGCAACCCGCGCGCGGCGGTAAAGCTCCGCCGTTTTGTCCAACAACCTGTTCTCTATCATGCTCTGCGCTACAAGACGGTAGACACCGGGGTTGGCTGGCTCCGCCGCAATTGTCTTCTCCCATTCAGCGTATGCTTCTTCTTCTCTCCCCGCCTTGTAGTATACACTCGCTAACGATGCCCGTGTCGGGAGGTCGCCTGGAGTTAGTACCAGTCGCCGCTGGACAAGAGCTATGGCATCGTCATAGCGCTTGAGTTGAAGATACATTCTGTGTACCGAGCCGAAGTACACATAGTTTGACTGGTCCTTGGCGAGCAGTTCTTCGTACAGTCTCGCTGCCGTCTCAAAGTTTCCGGCTTGCTCGTAGCTTTGCGCAAGACGGAACTTCAGGTCCTGGGGTTGTGCACGGCTTATTCCCCAGAAAGCAAACAGCAAGAAAAGGATGCGAATTCCATTAAACGTGATGTTCGCGACTATCTTCATGCTGTCTCGTTACTTACTTTCCGGTGGAGAAGTTTCATTCCGTGTGCCAATCTGGAGAATATAATCAAAACGAAACGCAATTCTCTATAGAATAACAACCTTCCGGCCCCACCCGTCCGGGGTCCATCTTGCTTCTCTCTTCCATTTTGGTTACAATTTTGAACGAGAGTCCCGTCATAACACCTATCTATATCATCAATTGTGGAGTTCTTGACAGTATGAATCACGAGAGAACGTCGCTGTACCTTTCTGTCTTTGCTGGCATCATTCTCCTTCTGGCCGGCTGTGGACCAAAAGAACAAGAGTCTATCGTTGCCACGGTTGGTACCAAGCCGATCACTCTGAAGGAGTACGAAGACCTTTACATAAAGAGCAACGGCAGCCGTGAAGCCGCTGCAAAGTCAACACAAGATGAGCGAGAGAAATTTCTCGACCTCGTTACCAAGTTCAAGCTAAAGCTCACAGATGCCTATAACCAGGGCCTGAACAAGAGGCCAGAGCTTCTGGCGGAAATTGACCAGTACAAGTCAAGTCTTGCCTCCTCGTTCCTGACCGACCGCGAGATTACGTCGCCCGGCGCCAAAATGATGTACGACCGCCGCCACAACGAGTTCCGCGCAAGCCACATACTCATTTCGCTTGGCCAATCCCCCTCCAAGGACGACTCCATTGCCGCATACGCCAAGGCTGATACGGTAATAGCCAGACTAAACGCAGGCGAAAGGTTCGACAGTCTGGCCAGGCTCTATTCGCAGGACCCGTCCGTCTCGCAGAACGGCGGGGATCTATACTACTTTACAGCCGGGCAAATGGTGCCTCCCTTTGAAGATGCTGTGTTCGCGATGAAGGTGGGCGAGACGACACAGAAGCCCGTCCGAACGCAGTTCGGGTTGCACATTATCAAGTTGGTTGATAAGAAACCGGCGCGCGGTGAAATCAAGGCCAGCCACATCATGATCCGGTTTGAGAGACAGGATCCCTCTCCCGAAGACACGCTTGCGGCATATGAGAAGATCGGGGCAATTCAAGATAGCTTGAAAATGGGTATCGACTTTGATGGTCTAGCAAGGCGCAACTCTGGCGACCCGGGTTCGGCATCGAAGGGGGGCGATCTCGGCTGGTTCCAACGGCGGCGCTGGATACAATCATTTGATGAGGTCGTGCAAACTCTGAAGCCGGGAGAAAACTCCGGGATTGTCCGCACCATCTACGGCTATCATCTTATCAGATGTTATGAAGAGCGCGTGCCCAAGGGCTTCGACGAAGCAAAAAAGGACATGCAGCAACTGTATCAGCAAACCCGTTTCCAGGATGACTACAAGGCATACTTCACGAAGTTGCAGAGCAGTACTCAGTACAAACTTCACGAGGATGTCCTGACACAGTTTATTGCCTCCTTGGATTCAAACAAGACCACAAAGGATTCCGTGTGGTGGTCAACGATCCCGAGGTCGGTCGGCTCAACATCACTCATCACATTCGGCGCGCGTGGCGTTTCTGTCGACAGCGTCGTAAAGCTTGTCAATGCCCGGCCCGATTTCAACAACACCCCGTTGCGCGATCCCAGCATTCGCAACACGGTGGACAAAATTGGTGAGTCTCTTGTCTTCTCGGTGCGGGGCGAGACGCTTGAGAAGGACTATCCGGAGTTTGGCGCCATCATGAGAGAGTATACGGATGGCATAATGCTCTATCAGATCGAGCAGGATCGCGTGTGGAACAGTGTTGTGGTAAACGATTCAGTACTGAGGATCTACTTCAACAACAACCGCGATAAGTTTATGTTCCCCGACCGTGTTGATTTCACCGAGCTTCGCGCCTCCGATGACTCTGTCGCGCAGTTGATTTTCGCTCAGGCAAAGGCGGGAAAGACATTCGAACAGATCGCTGCCGCCGACTCCGTGCGCATGGCTATGAAGTCTAACTTTCAGGCCGACTTTGCCAAGAACTCCGCAAAGTTGACCCCTGCTATCATGAAGGCGCTCGCTCCTATCGTCGATCAGTTGAAATCAGATGGGGCGCTTAAGATCCAGCTCACATCTCATCCCGATACCTCGGCAAGAAAAGCGCAGAACAAGAAGCTAGCCGACCAACGCATCGGCGCAATCAAAGGCTACTTCAAGAAACGGGGGATCGCGGACCAACGAGTCTCGACCCTCTCACAACCGTACAATCGAAAGACCGCGACAGACGTCCACGGTGAAGCTGATAAGAAAGACATCAGAATAGACGCTGATATCGTTGGCCGACGCGCTATGGTGACCGGGAAGCTGGAAACGACGATACTTCCCGTAACAACCGATGATCGCACCGCCAGGGCAGACTCACTGCGGGTGGGAGAGTTTTCGCATCCGTTCAAGTCGACGTATGGCATCTCCATCGTACGTCTGAACAAGAAGGACCCGGTGCGACAAAAAACATTTGAAGAGGCGGGAACCGAGGTGTCCAGCTCATTCCAGGAATATGAATCGAAGCGTCTCGAGAAAGAGTGGATCGATGGTCTTCGCTCCCGGTATCCGGTGGTTGAATATAAGGAGACTCTCAAGAACGCCTTTGCTCCGCCAAAGTAGGCAGATAGGGTGGTGGGCGGTTGCGGCGTTCTCCCTTGTGCAGGCCTGCTCCAGGGAGGCGCCCCCGAAACAATTCGCTGCTCGGGTTGACCAGGCGCTTCTCACGGAAGATGAGATCGCTACCGCGCACGACTCTCTTGCATATACGCCTCAACGTAGACGCGAGTACATCAACGATTGGGTGAACGCCGAGCTTTTGTATCAGGAGGCGATGCGCCGTGGCCTTGGTGACGACAAGCGGGTTCGGCAACAGGTCGAGGATGCAGCAAAGAAGCTTATCGTCGGCGCGCTCCTTGAGCGGGAGTTATACGCCGACGAAAACGTAAGCGATGATGAGATTGTTGCACTTCATAATGGAGGGGGAGACGCTTTTCGCCTTCGCGAAGATGTGGTGAACGTGAGCTATGCGTTGTTTAGTGACCGTGATGCCGCCAATACGTGTCGCACCAGACTTGTTAGCGGAACATTGTGGAGTCTCGTCATGGCAGAGGCTTCGAGGGATTCTCTCCTGAAATCACATCTCGTCCGGGTGGCTACTCGCCAGTTCTTCACTCAAAGCAATCTCTATCCCGCAGAACTTTGGAAGCTCGCGAGAACCCTCGGCAAGGACGAGGTATCGTTCGTTCTGAAAACCGATGCCGGCTACTACCTCCTTGTCTCCCATGGTGTGAAGAAGCAGGGGGAGATTCCAGAGTTAGACTACATACGCAGTGAAATACGGGACAGGATATTGATTGAACGACGCCGTACCCGGTACGATCGCCTGCTGGCCGATCTGCGCGCAAAACATTCGGTCGAGGTCCGGCTTGCTGAAAGCGACACAACTTCCCGAGTACAGGAGTAGGAGCAGACAGAAAGAAGATCGCATGAAACTGTTGCAATGGGGTTTTTTCGCTGTGTTGTTTGCACTTTCTGCCTACGGGCAAACGCTTGATCGCGTTGTGGCTGTTGTGGATAACGAGATTATCCTTGAATCGGAAATGAACGCCCAGGTTCAGTTTTATGTGTTCAACAACAAGATTGACCCGAACACGCCCGGCATCAAGGAACAGGTGCTTCAATCCATGATCAACGAGAAGCTCATTCTCGCCAAAGCCATTGAAGATAGCGTTAGTGTTACCGACGACGAAGTACAACAACAACTCGATGCGGTTATCCAACAACGCATACAGCAATTCGGGAGTGAGGCGAAGCTGGAAGAAGTCTACGGTATGCCCATCAGCAGGATTAAGCGGGAGTTCCGCGAGGAGATGCGGAAGAACCTCCTGACTCAACGACTCCAGCAGCAGCGATTCGGATCGGCAAGCATCAGCAGACGTCAGGTCGAGGAGTTCTTCCAGACCTTCAAGGACAGTCTGGGAAAAGTCCCAGAAGAGGTCGAGCTTGCCCACATTTACATCAAGCCGGGCTTCGACAAGACGGCGCATGAAGTCGCGCTGACAAAGGCGAGGACCATTCTTGACAGCCTCAAGGCGGGCGCTGACTTTGGCGAGATGGCAAAGCGATACTCGGACGATCCGGGGTCTGCTCCGCAGGGGGGTGATCTCGGCTTTGTCCGGCGTGGTCAGTTTGTCAAGGAATTTGAGACTGCGGTGTTTTCGCTTGGCGAGAAACAGCTTTCCAGCCTCATCGAAACAGAGTTCGGTATCCATATCATCCAGCTGCTCGAACGCAGAGGAGATGCGGTGCACCCGCGGCACATCCTCGTCCGCGTTCCCCGCACCGAATCCAGCGACCAGGTGGCAATCACACTGCTCGACTCCATCCGCAGCGCTGTTCTCGCAGGAGCGAATTTCGCCGAGCTCGCCAGGCGCTACTCCGAAGACAAGGAAACGTCTCTCCTGGGTGGAAATCTCGGTACGGCAGAGTTCGAGAGCCTCGATAAGAGTCTGCTCGCAACCGTTGCCCCCCTTAAGGAGGGTGAAATCAGCAAGCCCGAGAAGCTGCAAACCGGCAACAATTACGGATATCATATCGTATGGATGAAAAAGCGGACGCCGGCACATTCGCTGACCCTGGACGGTGATTATCAGCGCATCGAGTCCATTGCGTTGAACTACAAACGCACGAAAGACTACCAGGCCTGGCTGGAAGAACTGAAGAGTAAAATTTATTGGCAGTCGAGATTGTAACGGCCCCCGCCTTCTGTTTCTGAAATGGGGGTACTGTGGTGGTCGCATAATCCATAAGAGAGAATCCTATTGTCCAAACCTCAGGTTGACGAGAAACTAGACGACGTTGGCGCGGCGCGACAACTCAACGAATCGTTCGGTATGCTACGAAAAGAGATTGCCAAGGTTATCGTCGGGCAGGACGCAATCGTTGAGCATCTCCTCATTGCGTTGCTTTCACGAGGACACTGTTTGCTCGTTGGCGTCCCCGGCCTCGCGAAAACTCTGCTTATCAAAACTCTGTCGCAGGTCCTCGACCTGAAGTTCAGCCGAATTCAGTTCACGCCCGACCTGATGCCGAGTGACATCACCGGCACGGAGATTATCGAAGAGAATCAGTCCACAGGTGCCAAGGCGTTCAAGTTCATTCATGGCCCCGTGTTTGCGAACATCGTTCTGGCCGACGAGATTAACCGGACGCCACCAAAAACGCAGGCGGCTTTGCTGGAGGCGATGCAGGAACATCGTGTGACGGCAGCCGGACACACCTACACGCTTGGCGAACCGTTCTTCGTGCTTGCAACTCAAAACCCGATTGAACAAGAGGGAACCTACCCGCTACCGGAAGCACAACTCGACCGGTTCATGTTTAACCTCTGGCTCGACTATCCTTCACACCAGGAGGAAGTCCAGATCGTGAAGTCCACGACCAGCATGTTCGTGCCAGACCCGAAGCACGTGTTGGATGGCGCCGAGATAGTTTCTTATCAAGATCTCATACGCCGGGTTCCCGTTGCCGACAACGTGATTGAATTCGCTGTTCGCCTTGCCACAAGAACGCGACCCAGGCTTGATGAAACCCCGAAGTTTGTGAAAGACTGGCTGAGCTGGGGCGCCGGGCCGCGCGCTTCCCAGTACCTCATACTTGGCGCCAAGACGCGGGCGCTTCTTTCGGGGCGCCACACACCGGACATCGATGACATCCGGCAGTTGGCCGGACCTGTGTTGCGCCACCGCATTGTTCCCAATTTCAATGCCGAAGCCGATGGTGTCTCAGCAATCGATATTGTTGACCGTCTGGTTAAAGAAACAGCATAGCATTACGAGTTGGTGATTGCGGGAAGGCGTTGCAGTCCCAATTCCACAATCTGGATTCCGCAATCTCAAGATGCCTCATATTGAATTCGGCTTCACCACCTCTGCGTTCATCATTCTCCTGCTACTCCTTCTCGCGATCACGATATCGTATTTCGTTTATCGGTTTACAATTCCGCCTGTTGGCCGGGCGAAGCGAACTCTGCTTGTAATTCTACGGTCGGTTGCGTTGTTCCTCCTGCTCGCATTCCTCTTCGAGCCACTCGTCCACCTTGTCTTCACGTCTCAACAGTCTCCTGCTGTTGCGATTCTCATAGATAACAGTAAGAGCATGGGGATCGCAGACAAACTTGTTGACCGGAAGGATGTGTTGCACAGCCTGCTCTCTTCTGGTCGACTGAAGGGCCTCACGTCACGCGCGGCGGCACGTTACTTCACGTTTGGCCCTTCGATGAAGCCCTTGACAGCGGGGATGCCGGACTCGCTACCTCTCACCGAAGACGCAACGGACATCTCCGCGGCCTACCGTTTGCTCGCAACCGAAAAGGAACAGCAAAACATCCACGCCGTGTTACTTGTAACTGACGGTGCGTACAATCTTGGTCAAAACCCTCTGTATGAAGCCGAACAGCTTGGCGTTCCTACCTATACAATTGGCATTGGGGACTCATCCGAGCAGAAGGACATACTCGTCACCCGCGTGGTAGCAAACGACCTGGTGTACAATGAAACACAGGCGCCCGTGGATGTAACAGTCAAGAGCTCGGGCTACGGTGGAGAGCGCATTGAGGTAATGCTGAACGAGGGATCACGAGAACTGGATCGGAAGACTGTTGTGCTCGGCTCGGGAACACGAGAATACCCCATTCGGCTTTCCTACGTACCGCAAGGCGAGGGACTAAAGAAGTACACTGTTCGGGTCTCTTCGCTGCCGGGCGAACTCACGGCGGGGAACAACCAGAAATCGTTCTTTGCAAAAGTCCTGAAAAGCAGACTGCGCATTCTCATCGTGGGTGGTTCTCCCTCACCCGACCTTTCGGTGATCAAGCAGACCTTGATAGAAGAGAAGAACTTCGAGGTTCGGTCGTTCACTCAGAAGATACCCGGTGGTTTCTATGAAGGCACATTGTCAACCCAACCGCTTGACTCCGCTGACTGTATTGTACTCATCGGCTTTCCCACATCATCAACGAACGGCCCAACGCTCGAACTCGTCACCTCGGCCATTACGCAACGCAACAAGCCGGTCTTGTTCATTAGTGGCAAGTCTGTTGATTATGGAAAACTTCAGGCGCTGGGCAGTATCCTGCCATTTGTCACCCCTTCTGTTTCTACGGCAGAGGACTATGTCTTTTTTCATCCCTCGGACGCACAGCGGCTGAACCCGATCCTGGCAATCCCACAGAGCGATGGCTTGAGCGCGTGGAGCCGATTGCCGCCAATCTTCAAAACGCAGACGTCGTTCAAGGCAAAACCAGAGGCCACCGTGCTGGGTTTCTCGCGGGTACAAGGGATTATGTTGGGCGAGCCGCTTCTCCTCACGCGCAACATCAACAAGCAGAAGTCGCTGGCTGTTCTTGGGTACGGTCTCTGGCGATGGAGGTTGATGACACAGGGAACGACGGAGACCGAACAGCTTCTCTCGGTGTTTCTCACAAATTCCGTGAAGTGGCTTACAACGCATGACGACGCGCGATCTGTCAGGGTGCTAACCACAAAGAGGTTCTATACACAGGGGGAGCCCGTGGAGTTTATGGGGCAAGCCTATGATGCCGCGGTGCAGCCCGTTGATAACGCACAACTCCGGATAACTGTGACGCAGGAAGAAAAGGTGATTGAAACTGTGTTGCGGCCCATCGGCAGCGGCCGCTATGAAGGCTCCATCGATGGATTGAGCGAGGGGGATTACACGTTCAAAGCTTCAGCCCAGACTGACGGACAACAACTTG
>Ga0208980_10000862_pt1 | contig 17890 bp, 13 predicted proteins | sample WetSurMetagenome_3_FD_187993 | JGI IMG/M metagenome (GOLD analysis project Ga0208980, IMG submission 187993) | Wetland microbial communities from Twitchell Island in the Sacramento Delta, sample from surface sediment Aug2011 Site A1 Bulk (version 2) | ecosystem: Environmental > Aquatic > Marine... | reverse complement strand
TTCACCCTGGGCGGGCAGGGAATCGGGTTTGCATCGAATGTCGAGGAACTCCGGGCGCTTGCATCAAAAGCGTTTTCATACACTACTCAGATCCTTGTTGAAGAATCTCTCAAGGGATGGAAAGAAGTTGAATATGAGGTTGTAAGGGATAAGTTTGATAATTGCATCACTGTATGTAACATGGAAAATTTTGATCCTTTGGGTATACATACAGGGGAGAGCATTGTTGTGGCACCCTCGCAGACTCTGACAAATAGCGAATATCACAAACTCAGGGAACTATCAATAAGAATAATAAGGCATATAGGAATAGTCGGTGAATGTAATGTTCAGTATGCACTTTCGCCTGATTCAGAAGATTACAGGGTTATTGAGGTAAATGCCCGGTTGTCAAGGTCGAGTGCACTGGCATCTAAAGCCACGGGTTATCCCCTCGCATTTATAGCAGCCAAACTTGGAATGGGTTATGGGCTTCATGAACTTAAGAACTCAGTCACTAAGAACACTACAGCCTGCTTTGAACCTGCTCTTGATTACATCGTATGCAAGATACCACGTTGGGACCTCAACAAATTCGAAGGAGTATCCCACCTTATCGGAAGCAGCATGAAAAGTGTAGGGGAGGTAATGGCTATTGGACGAACATTTGAAGAGGTAATACAGAAAGGTCTGAGGATGATTGGACAGGGGATGCATGGATTTACTGGCAACCGAAACCTTGGATTTGAAGATATTGAGAGGGAACTTTCCGAACCTACTGATATGAGGATCTTCTCAATTGCTGAAGCCCTGGAGATTGGAATGCCTGTAGAAAGAATATACGAACTTACAAAAATTGATAAATGGTTCATCTACAAGCTGAAAAACATTATAAGCATAAAAGATGAACTCTGCAATTACCGGACCCTTGAATCAATTCCTTTTGACCTGCTTTCCAATTCAAAATTAAACGGATTCAGCGATTTTCAGATTGCCAGGCATGTACTCAAATCCGGACCTGCCGAAATAAATGACGATCTTATGAATGTAAGAAGTTACCGGAAATCGCTGGGTATTGTTCCATATATTAAACAGATTGACACTCTTGCAGCAGAATATCCGGCAATAACCAATTACCTGTACCTTACCTATGGCGGCTCAGAGCACGATATTATATGCGAGAATGACAAAAAATCTGTTATCGTTCTTGGATCCGGGGCATACAGGATCGGATCAAGTGTGGAATTCGACTGGTGCTCGGTGAATGCAATCGATACTATAAAAAAAGAGGGATTCAGATCAGTAATGATCAATTACAATCCCGAAACCGTCAGCACCGACTATGATATATGTGACAGACTCTACTTTGACGAACTGACATTCGAAAGGGTTCTCGATATCATTGACCTTGAGAATCCAGGTGGTGTAATTGTTTCAGTAGGTGGTCAGATTCCCAATAATCTGGCTATGAGGCTGTATAAAGAAAATGTACCGGTTTTGGGTACCTCTCCTGTTTCCATAGACAGGGCTGAGAACAGGCATAAGTTTTCCGGAATGCTTGATAACCTTTCTGTTGACCAGCCAAGATGGAAAGAGCTTTCTTCAATTGAAGACATCCTGGAATTTGTCGACCGGATAGGATTTCCGGTCCTGATCAGACCTTCATATGTCTTATCAGGTGCCGCTATGAATGTTGTCTCCAATAAAAGTGAATTATCCCATTACCTTGAGCTTGCAGCACAGGTATCAAAGCAGTATCCGGTAGTTGTATCAGAGTTTATTGAAAATGCCAAGGAAATTGAAATGGATGCTGTAGCCCGCGAGGGAGAGATGCTTGCATACGCTATCAGTGAACATGTTGAATTTGCAGGGGTCCATTCGGGAGATGCAACAATGGTATTTCCGGCGCAGAAAATATATTTCGAAACTGCCAGAAGGATAAAAAGAATCTCGCGGCAAATAGCAAAAGAACTAAATATTTCAGGACCATTTAATATACAGTTCCTCGCAAAAGATAATGACATTAAGGTCATCGAATGTAATTTGCGTGCCAGCCGAAGTATGCCTTTTGTTTCAAAGGTTCTGAAATCGAATCTCATCGAACTTGCAACAAAAGTAATGCTGGGCGTTCCCACAGAAAAACTTAATAAAGCAGTTTTCGAACTCGATTATGTCGGGGTTAAAGCTCCGCAATTCAGTTTCTCCCGCCTGGCAAAAGCCGATCCTGTTCTTGGTGTTGATATGTCATCAACAGGAGAAGTAGGATGTATTGGTGAGGGTTTCTATGAAGCAATACTCAAGGCTATGTTTTCAGTCGGTTACAGGGTTCCGAAAAAGAGCATATTGCTTTCAACCGGACCTGCACGTTCAAAGGTTGAACTGCTCAACAGTGCAAGAGCCCTCCGCGAAAAGGGACACAAGCTTTATGCAACAAGAGGTACGCAGCAATTCCTTAAGAATGCAGGAGTTGAAGCACACGTTGCATTCTGGCCCGATGAGAAGAAATCACCAAATACAATTGAACTTATTAAAACCCGGGAAGTAGACTTTGTTGTTAATATCCCAAAAGACCTGAGTGCTACGGAACTTAATAATGACTATACCATAAGAAGAACTGCTGTTGATTATAATGTTCCGCTGATTACCAATGCAAGGCTGGCAAGTGCGTTCATCCTGGCATTCTGCAAGATGGGTATTGATGATCTGGCAATTAAGAGCTGGGAGGAGTATAAGTAGCGTAATTAACCTCATCCCCCTTTGCCCCCTTCTCCCAGGAGAGAAGGGGAAAGAGGTGGTGACAGTAACTAAATATCATTCAATGCATTAGCCCCTCACCCATGGGAGAGGGGTTGGGGTGAGGTAAATCGAAAAGAGAGAAAACTAACAAGCTAATTATTTAATTTTCAGACAACCAGACAACATGATAACGATCAGAAAAGCAAATCAGGAAGATGCTGCCTCAATAATTGATTTTCAGAAGAAAATGGCTTGGGAAACTGAACAGTTGACCCTTGTCCCCGGTATAATTACCAAAGGCGTAAGTGCAGTATTCCAAAATATTACAAAGGGTCAGTACTGGGTGGCTGAAGAAGGAGATAAAGTTATTGCATCGCTCCTGATAACATATGAATGGAGCGACTGGAGGAACAGTGAGGTCTGGTGGTTCCAGTCAGTATATGTTCTGCCCGAATGGCGCAGAAAGGGAATTTTCAGGTCGATGTATTTAAATATAAAACATGAAGCTGAGAAACAAGGCGTTGCAGGACTTCGCCTTTATGTTGAAACAAATAATTCAAGTGCTCAGAGAACCTATGAAGCCCTCGGAATGCATAGTGAGCATTACAAAATGTATGAATGGCTGAAGGGATAGGCGATGCACTGGCTCCCCTCCATACTAATTCTTCCATATATTGTACTCCTTCTCAAAATTTACAGAAGCCTGCTGAATATTAAACCTTTCCAAATATCACGTAACCCTCTGACATTTGTATCGGTAGTCGTTGCATGCCGTAACGAAGAGAAACATCTTCCCCGGCTTCTCCAAAGCATTTCTGACCAGGATTATCCCATAAATTTATTCGAGATTATTATTGTTAATGACAACTCCACTGACAGAACAGCTGAAATTGCTTCTGATTTCACTCTGCCAGGTAACATTCTTGTGATCAGTAACTCCGGCAAAGGTAAAAAGCATGCTATGAAAACCGGAATTGGCAGAGCATCCGGAAACCTTATTATAACAACAGATGCTGATTGCCAGATGGGAAAAAGCTGGATCAGAACCATAGTTGCCTTTTATGAGCAGCACAAACCTGATATGATTATCTGTCCTGTACAGTTGGAGCCGTCTCCCGGATTCTTCGGAAGGTTCCAGGAACTGGAGTTTCTCAGCCTTCAGGGAATTACAGCAGGCTCTGCATATTCAGTAAACGGAACAATGTGCAACGGAGCCAACCTGGCCTTTACCAGGGAGGCATATATGAAAAATGTTGTTAACCTGAATTTCGAAATATCGTCAGGTGATGATATTTTCTTTTTGCACAGTCTTAAAAAACAGAAGGCTTCAAGAATATCATGGCTGGAATCAGCTGCTGCCGTTGTCAAAACATCCATATCTCCTACACCAGTATCGTATCTTAAGCAACGAAAAAGGTGGATTTCCAAGAGTAAAGCCTACATTGACCGTTTTTCTATTGCCCTTGGAATTGTAACATTTGTTACAATTTTATTACAGGTTTCGCTGCTTGTTGCCGGACTGACAGATTCCGCTTTTATCCGGGTCTTTCTGGTTATATTTCTTCTTAAATCCATACCGGATTTTCTGATTCTTCTCAATACAACCAGAAGGTATAACAGGGTGGAACTCATGAAATGGTTTTTACCCGTTCAGGCAGTATATCCTTTTTATGTACTTATGGTAATTTTATATTCAATAATATCTCCGGAGAAACAGGAAAATTAATTGCCCATTTCCGAAAGGAACTTGATTCTCATCAGTCTTATCTCCTCCTCTTCGAACTCATTACCCAGCTCCTTTATGGCATCTTCAAGCGAATCGGATTCAGCTTCTTCCCTGAAATAGGTGTATATATCATGCTGACGCTCCTCGTCAATTGCATTGTTGATGTAATAATCGAGGTTTATTCTTGTACCTGAGTTTACTATGGCCTCGATCTCTGAAACAAGCTCTCCCATTTCCAGCCCTTTAGCCTCAGCAATATCCTCAAGAGGTCTTTTCATATCGATGCTCTGAATAATATAGACTTTAATACCTGATTTGTTAACAACAGATTTGACAACCATATCCAGAGGACGGATTATCTCCTTCTCCTCAACATATTTTTTAATGATTTCCACAAATTCCTGACCATATCTTTGTGCCTTACCTGCTCCAACTCCCGAGATATTCTGGAGTTCATCAATTGTTACAGGATATTGTATTGCCATATCTTCGAGGGATGGATCCTGGAAAATAACAAATGGCGGAACATCTTTTTGTTTTGATAACTTCTTCCTTAAATCCTTAAGTATACTGAACAGCTCCTCATCGACTGCTGCTGTTCTTGCCCCGAATGCATTTTCCTCATCAGTGGTATCGGCATAGTCATGATCCTCAGCAAGCATAAAGGATACAGGTTTTTCAAGAAACTTCAGGCCCTCCGGTGTCAATTTAAGAAGTCCGTAATTCTCAATATCTTTTGTAAGGAATTTTGCGATCAGAGCCTGCCTGATAACCATATTCCAGAATTTCTCATCCTTATCTTCACCGATTCCGAAGAATTCAATCTTATGATGTTTATATGATTTAATTGCAGAAGTAACCTTCCCCGAAAGAATATTCGCAACATGATCTGCTTTAAATTTTTCCTTTACAGCCAGTATTGTTTCCAGAACACTTACAACAGCTTCATTACCTTCAAATTGTGCTTTAGGATGGAGACAGTTATCACAGGCTTCACAGTTTTCCTTAAGATATTCTTCGCCGAAATAATGGAGCAACAGCTTCCTTCTGCAGACTGATGATTCGGCATATGAAACGGTTTCAAGAAGCAGCTGCTTCCCAATTTCCTGTTCGGCAATTGGTTTGCCCTGCATGAATTTCTCAAGTTTAAGAATATCACTGTAGCTATAATAAGCAATACAATTTCCTTCACCTCCGTCACGTCCGGCCCGTCCTGTTTCCTGGTAGTATCCCTCCAGGCTTTTCGGTATATCGTAATGTATTACAAATCTGACATCAGGCTTGTCGATACCCATTCCGAAGGCTATAGTTGCTACAATTATATCGGCCTCCTCCATCAGAAATTTATCCTGGTTTAATGTACGTGTAGCAGAATCCATTCCTGCGTGGTAAGGAAGTGCCTTTATTCCATTTACCTTGAGAACTTCAGCTATCTCCTCGACTTTCTTTCGGCTCAGACAATAAATTATGCCTGATTTCCCGGCATTATTTTTTATGTACTTGATTATCTCCTTTGTTACATCCTGTTTTGACTTTACCTCGTAATAGAGGTTTGGCCGGTTAAAGGATGATTTAAAAATATCCGCTTCCAGTATCCCAAGGTTTTTCTGGATGTCGTGCTGTACTTTCGGAGTAGCTGTTGCCGTAAGGGCAATTATGGGTGATCGTCCGATTGTATCAATTATTGGTCTTATACGCCTGTATTCAGGCCTGAAATCATGTCCCCACTCTGATATACAATGTGCTTCATCGATGGCATAAAATGATATTTCGATATTCTTAAGAAAATCGATATTCTCCTCCTTTGTCAGCGATTCGGGGGCGACATAAAGTAGTTTTGCACTACCTGACAGAACATCTTTTTTTACTCTGGCAATTTCAGTTTTAGTTAGTGATGAATTAAGGAAGTGGGCTACATCATCATCTGTGCTGAAGTTCCTCATTGCATCTACCTGGTTCTTCATCAGAGCAATAAGCGGAGAAATAACAATTGCAGTACCTTTCTTCATAACAGCCGGCAGCTGGTAACAAAGCGATTTCCCCCCTCCTGTCGGCATGAGAACAAAAGTATCCCTGCCAGCAAGTACATTTCTTATTATTGGCTCCTGATTCCCTTTAAAAGTATCAAATCCAAAATACTTTTTCAGGTAATCATGTATCGTAGAATCATTCAGCATATTTCTTCCGAAATGGTAAAAACGTCCAGTTTTAAATTTTATTCACTTTACAGTTTATATAAAGTTAATAAATTTCCAAATCATATAACTGTATTAAATAAATAATTAACAAAAATGATCTTTTGTTAAAAATAAGAATATAAACTTCTGTTTAATTTTCCCCCAAGCGTTAACCTGAGCTAATTTAATAAATCTCCCCGTAATTTCAATGCTATAAGTATTATTTTTAAAATTCTTAGTAAAGATCAGGCCACATATAGCCCTATGTTGACTGAATTTCTTAACAGTTTAATATTATTATTGTTTTGCAAAGGAAGATTTATCATCTTTACGGGCTATATTTTAAATAATTAATTCAGCTCCAAATGGCAATGTTTTGGAAAAAAGGGATGAAGGGTGAAAAAGAGATGTCGTTTCTTGAACATCTTGAGGAGTTAAGGTGGCACATTATCCGCTCCATACTGGCTATAGTAATCTTTATGATAATAGCTTTTATATTTAAGAATTTTCTTTTTGGTACTATAATCCTGGGGCCTAAAAATCCCGATTTCATAACAAACAGGTTACTCTGCCAGCTTGGGGAACTTCTTAAAGCTCCTGCCTTATGCATTAACACCAAGCCTTTAAATCTTATTAGTATTAAAATGTCGGGGCAGATAACAACCCATATTACGGCTGCAATGGTTGCCGGACTGATCCTGGCGTTTCCGGTCATTCTATGGGAGTTCTGGCAATTCTTTAAACCGGCTCTGAAACCCAACGAGGCAAGGTATGCAAAAGGTGCTGTTGTGGCAGCTTCCGGTTTATTTTTTGTCGGTGTTCTCTTCGGATATTTTATGCTTGCACCTCTTTCAATACATTTTCTGAGTTCATATGAAATCGACCCGCAGGTAGTAAATCAGATTAATGTAAGGTCATATATAGGAACACTTACATCAATATGTCTGGCTACTGGATTAGTTTTCGAACTGCCTATCATTGCTTTCTTTCTTACCAAGATAGGTTTGATTACTCCTGCTTTCATGAGAAAATACAGGAAACATGCTATTGTAGTTATTTTTATAATAGCAGCAATTATAACACCTCCTGATGTCTTCTCACAAACTCTTGTTGCAGTTCCGCTCCTTATCCTTTATGAAGTAAGCATCCTGATTTCAGCAAGAGTCATGAAACAGAAAGAAAAAGACCGCAATGAGTTCTTTAATGAGGATGTAAAAACCGAAACTGAAACTTCATAGTACCCCGGATGAAACTATACACTGAAAATCTTGTAAAAAAATACCGCAAAAGGACAGTTGTTGATCATGTTTCAATTGAAGTTGAACAGGGGGAGATCGTTGGTCTTCTTGGTCCAAACGGGGCCGGTAAAACAACTTCCTTTTATATGATTGTCGGATTGATCAGGCCAAAAGAAGGAAGAATTTTCCTTGATCAGGAAGAGATCACCAATCTGCCCGTATATAAACGGGCAAGAAAAGGTATCGGATATCTTGCTCAGGAAGCCTCTGTCTTCCGTAATATGTCAGTAGAAGACAATATCCGTGCGGTTCTTGAAATGTCGGGATTTCCAAAAACTGAACAGATTGAACGGCTTGAAACATTACTGAGCGAATTTGGACTTCAGAAGATAAGAAGAAGCAAAGGCATCCAGCTATCGGGAGGTGAAAGGAGGCGTACTGAAATAGCCAGAGCCCTTGCACTCAAGCCAAATTTCATTTTACTTGACGAACCATTCGCCGGTGTTGATCCCATAGCTGTTGAAGATATACAGGAAATTGTCTCAAAACTCAGGGAGAAACAGATAGGCATTCTGATTACTGATCACAATGTGCATGAGACTCTTACTATCACCGACCGTGCCTACCTTCTCTTCGAAGGCAAAATACTGAAATCAGGCACCTCAGCTCAACTGGCAGATGATGAGCATGTAAGAAAAGTATATCTGGGGAAGAACTTTGAACTGCGCAGGTAACACAATCAATTTGTTTTGATAATAAATTATTATACTTTTGCGGGGAATTTTACCGCGGATGTGTCGTAATTGGTAGCCGAGCAAGACTTAGGATCTTGTGTCTTCGTGACGTGGGGGTTCGAGTCCCTTCATCCGCACAATAGTATCAAACCGCCCGTAACCTCTTTTATATTACGTTTTGGCGGTTTTTTTAACCAGGCAATAAACAATAATTAAAATGAATATCACCAGAGAAAACATTGACGATCTGAATGCTGTCTTAAAAGTGAAAATCGATAAAGCCGATTATGAAGATAAAGTGGAAACCGTTTTGAAGGACTACAGAAAAAAAGCAAATATTAAAGGCTTTCGGCCTGGTATGGTTCCAATCGGACTTGTTAAAAAAATGTACGGCCGTGCTGTTCAGATTGAGGAGATCAATAAAGTTGTTACTGAGAATATTCAGAAATACATTACTGACGAGAAACTTGAGATACTTGGTGATCCTCTTCCAAAAACAGACGAACAGGAAAAAATTGATTTCGATACCCAGGAGGATTTTACATTTTCATTTGAACTGGGGCTGGCACCGGTTGTTGAATTAAAACTCTCTAAAAAGAATAAAGTACACCAGTACGAAATCATCATCGATGAAAAGATGAAGAATGACTATCTCGAAAACTACACACGCCGCTACGGTGAATTAAGAAAAGCTGACGTAACTGAAGCAAAAGATGTGGTTAAGGGAAAAATTGAAGCTCTCGACAATGAAGGCAATATATTAACCGGAGGTATGTCAGTGGAAGATACTTCTCTTGCAATTGATATAGTAAGGGATAATGAGATCAAAGAAAATTTTATTGGCAAAAATCTGAATGAAACGGTGGATTTTGATATTAAAAAGGCATTCCCGAATGACTCTGAGATAGCCGGTATATTGCACAAAAAGAAGGAGGAAATTTCGGAAATTGAAGGAAACTTCCGGTTTACAATTAATGAAATAAGCCGTTTTTTTCCTGCAGAACTCGGGAAAGAGCTTTTCGATAAAATATACGGCGAAGGAGTGGTGGAAACCGAAGAGGAATTCATGAAAAAAATAGAGGATGAGATCGCAATTAACCTAAAACGTGAGAGCGATTTTAAACTTATGATGGACATAAAAGCTCTTGCCCTCGAAAAAACTGATTTACAGCTTCCTGAAGAATTCCTGAAAAGATGGCTCCTCAGAGTCAATGAAAAAACCACACCTGAACAGATCGAAAAAGAATTCGACAATTTCAGAAAGGATCTTAAATGGCAGCTGATCAGAAATAAGGTTGCCCATGATAATGAAATTAAAATTAGCGAAGAAGAACTTCTGAAAGAAGCAGCCAATATAACCAGGTATCAGTTTCAGCAATATGGACTTTTCTATGCAACTGATGATCAGATAAATAACTATGCAAAAGAGACCCTCAAGCGCGAAGAAGATGCAAAAAGAATTGCAGAAAAGATACTCGAAGAGAAGGTTATTGCAACGATGAAAGAACTTGTTAAGCTGGAGAATAATAGTGTTACTGTTGAGGAATTCAACAAGCTTTTCGAATAGTAATCAATGCTTTGAGATGATTAATTTTTATTTTATTATCTTTGTTGGTTAATTTTTAATCCTGAAAATATGAGTATTATTGACGATTTTGGGAAATATGCAAATAGCAAACGCGGAATAAGCAGTCTGAACCTTCACCGGTATACATCAATATATGGCAGCTATATCTCACCAACCATTATTGAAGAAAGACAATTAAATGTTGCATCGATGGATGTCTTTTCCCGTCTGATGATGGACAGGATCATTTTTCTTGGCCTTCCGATCGATGATTATGTCGCCAATATTATACAGGCTCAGCTTCTTTACCTCGATTCTTCTGATCCGGGAAAAGATATCCAGATCTATTTCAATACTCCGGGAGGTTCGGTAAATGCAGGCCTCGGAATTTACGATACAATGCAGTATATTACCGCTGACATAGCTACAATCTGTACCGGGATGGCTGCTTCAATGGGAGCTGTTCTGCTGACTGCAGGTAAAAAAGGCAAAAGATCTGCTCTCAAGCACTCCCGTATAATGATTCATCAACCGGCAGGCGGATTTGAAGGCCAGGCTTCTGATATAGAGATACAGGCCCGGGAAATCATGAAGCTGAAAAGGGAACTCTACGAAATAATCGCATTTCACTCCGGCAATCCTGTTGAAAAAGTTGAGAAAGATTCCGACAGAGACTACTGGATGACCTCCACAGAGGCTAAGGATTATGGAATGATTGATGAGATTCTGCAAAAAAATCAAAAATAGTATATGATGGATAAATGTTCATTTTGCGGAAGGACAAAGAAAGAAGCCAATATGCTGATAGCTGGTCTTGAAGGCCATATTTGCGATCATTGTATTGAGCAGGCTCACAGCATAATGAACGAAGAACTCGGCAACAAAAGAAACGTTGCTTTCGATACTATTAACCTGCTTAAACCAATTGAGATAAAGAATTTCCTCGACCAGTATGTAATTGGTCAGGATATGGCAAAGAAAATAATCTCTGTTGCTGTTTATAACCACTATAAAAGGCTAATGCAAAAGCCTGACAAAGAGGATATTGAAATTGAGAAATCAAACATCATTCTTGTAGGTGAAACAGGGACCGGGAAAACTCTTCTGGCCAGGACTGTTGCGAAAATGCTTCATGTTCCCTTTACAATTGTCGATGCTACCGTCCTGACTGAAGCTGGCTATGTGGGGGAAGATATTGAAAGTCTGCTTACAAGGCTTCTCCAGAATGCAGATTATGACGTTAAAGCAGCTGAAAAAGGAATAGTTTTTATCGATGAGATTGACAAGATAGCAAGAAAAGGAGACAATCCTTCCATAACCCGCGATGTATCAGGCGAGGGTGTACAACAGGGCCTTCTGAAATTACTTGAAGGTTCGATTGTAAACGTACCTCCCCAGGGTGGACGAAAACATCCGGAGCAGAAGATGATACCTGTCGATACAAAAAATATCCTTTTTATATGCGGAGGTGCATTTGAGGGCATCGAAAAGAAAATCGCGCAACGCCTGAATACTCAGATAGTTGGTTTTGGTGCCTCAAAGATCAGAGAAAAGGTGGATAAGGACAACCTTCTTCAATATATTGCCCCTCAGGATCTCAGATCTTATGGCCTAATACCCGAAATTATAGGCAGACTGCCTGTTCTGACACATCTGAATCCTCTCGACAAGGACGCCCTGAGAGCAATACTGACAGAACCAAAAAATGCACTGGTCAAACAATATATCAAGTTATTCAAAATGGATAATATTGATCTTACCTTTGAGGAGGGTGTTCTTGATTACATTGTTGATAAGGCAATTGAATTCAAACTCGGAGCCCGCGGACTCAGATCAATCTGCGAAGCTATCATGCTCGATGCGATGTTCGAAATGCCTTCCATAGATACCAATGAGCTTGAAATTACCATTGACTATGCTGACCGCAAACTTTCGAGGATAAACATGAAAGTTCTGAAAGCATCATAAAAAAAGGGACATACCATGTGGCATGTCCCATCCTGTTTTATCATTAATTTTACTCAATAACCATCAGGGCAGCATATTGCGATGCTTAAATTTCAGAAGAATCTCTTTAGATTCCCCCCCTCTTGTGACTACAGCTTTTGCATCGCACTCACCTGTACCATAATTCAATTCTACCGGCTGTGATCCATCTTTTTCAATTTTAACAACACCGGCTACAATAAACCTGCATACCCGTTTCCAGTGCAAAGCAGTTACGATTGTATTTTTATAACCCACTCCGTTGATATTCTTCCCTGTTGCCGTACCTGTTATAAGACACTCATCGTCCCAAATGTTTTTTGTAAGTAGTCCGGCGGTCCATTCCCTCTGGTGATCAATAGTACGTTCTATTGTTTTTCCATCTGGTAAGGTAAGTTTTCCCCCGGTAAGCTTAACCGAGACAATCAGATTCTTATTAGTGTTGTATCCTTTGGTTTCCAATACTTTAGTCCCTTCGACCTTAATATTGTTAAAGTAGTAATTTACAAAAGTTACTGTTCTTTTTGAACCTTCTGTCAACCTTGGCCCTGTTACCTCAATCAAGATCTTACCTGACCTGGTATTATCGTTAAATCCTGTACAACCAGTCCCGTAATCAATTGTAACTATTTTTGGCCAGATTCCCGATGTCGGTCGCGTAATAGTTATTGTTGGGCACGAATCCGTAGCAACTGTTACCGATTTGGCATCATCCCCTTTTCCCATCTGATCAAGGATTATCGATGCATTATCAGCAGTGTTAAAGACATCCTCATAAACTGCATCAGTTACAGCATCATCATCTGCCAGATCGATGCTGTTCTGATCCATCAGAGTTGAATCTTCCTTGCAGGAGGAAAATGAAAGAACAGCCAGAGCTGTTATCATCAGAAATATTTTTGTTCTCATAAGTTTTATTTTTTAATTATTAATTCCGATTTACTGACTTTTAGATAACAGAAAACTAAAAAGGTTTAATCGGGTTCTGAAAAAATCTTCCATTGCACGGCGAAGTCTCTTATTTCCTGTCAGATATAGCGTAGTCGGAGACTACACTGTATTAAAAAAGCGAAGTTTAAAACTTCGCTTAGCATTTCATTATTCTTTATCATTTTTTATTCCTTCTTCCATATATAACATATGTATAAGGTATAATATTGTCTTCCGTGGTTTTAAACTCTTCCTTCTCGACAACCTCCCATATATTCAGATCAATCTCCGGGAAATATACATCGGCGGGGGCGTTTTTATGTACATGGGTTATATAAAGCCTGTCAGCTACCTGCATAAACTGCCTGTATACACTACCTCCTCCGATAACAAATATCTCCTTTCCCTCTTCACATTTACTCAAGGCATCCTCAATTGAATAAGCTGTTACTGAGCCGTCGATGATTTCCTTAGGATCATCAGTCAGGACAATATTTGTTCTCCCTGGAAGTGGCCTCCTCGGTAATGATTCCCAGGTTTTTTTCCCCATAATAACTATATTGCCTGAGGTCAGCCTCTTGAACCTCTTCAGGTCTTCTGAGATAGGCCATAAAAGTTCGTTATCTTTTCCAATTCCCCAGTCGTCCGAAACAGCAACTATTATTGATATCATATATTATTTTTTAAACAGCAATTTCACCTTTTATATGAGGATGAGCAACATAATCCGTAAGCGTAAAGTCCTCATACCTGAATCTCAGTATATCTGTTACCCCTGGATTAATAAACATTTTGGGTAGCTTATAGGGTTCTCTGGTAAGCTGTAGTTTTACCTGCTCTATATGGTTCAGATAAACATGTGCATCACCCAAAGTATGAACAAAATCACCTGGTTTTAGTCCTGTTGCCTGAGCAACCATATGTGTAAGAAGCGCATAGGAGGCAATATTGAACGGCACTCCAATGAAAACGTCAGCACTTCGCTGATACAGCTGGCATGATAATTTCCCTTCCGCAACATAAAACTGAAAAAGCAGATGGCAGGGAGGAAGAGCCATCCGGTCCAAATCACTAACATTCCAGGCACTTATAATATGACGGCGCGAGTCAGGAGATTTTTTTATTGAATTTATGACATTTGTAAGCTGATCTATCTTTCTGCCGTCACCGGCCGGCCACGATCTCCACTGGTATCCATAGACAGGTCCCAGGTTCCCGTTCTGATCAGCCCATTCATTCCATATCCTTACTCCATTTTCATTAAGGTATCTGGTGTTAGTGTCTCCGGAAATAAACCAGAGCAGTTCATGGATGATAGATTTGAGATGGAGCTTTTTTGTAGTAAGAAGTGGAAATCCCTCTTCAAGATTGAACCTCATCTGATAACCAAAAACGCTAATGGTCCCCGTACCTGTTCTGTCTGACTTCTCAACACCGGTCTTTATGACATGATCAAGTAGATCAAGATACTGCTTCATTAGTCTCTTCTGATATTATTATTTAGGAGAAATTCTGGCAGCCCAGCCGCCACCAGGTGCCAGGTGAATTTTCATCTTATCTCCCGATTTGACGCTTGTTTTCAGATGTTTATAATCACCCGCATATCTGTCTGCATTGATGCCATCCTGAAAGATTTCCATCATGTATTCCCCTGCCGGAAGAAACGTCAGGTTGAGTTCCATATCCCTGCCGGTCCAATCAGTGAGCGCTCCAACAAACCACTCCCTGCCCGATCGCCTGGCAAGGAGCAGATAATCGCCCACCTTACCATCGAGTCCGATAATGTCATCCCATACCACAGGAATATTTACAATGAAATTTGTTGTCTCCTGTTCCTTCATATAGTTGGAAGGGCTGTCGGAAAGCATCTGAAGAGGACTTTCATAAATAACATATAATGCCACCTGGTGCACCCTGGTTCCCTGGCTTTCCGGGCGGGTAAACTGAGGATTAAAGTTTGTCCTGTCCATATTAACCATGGCCCCTGGCGTATAGTCCATCGGACCTGCAACCATCCTTGTAAAAGGGAGTGTTACATCATGGTCGGGATTTATATCCTTGCTCCACTTATTATTTTCCATTCCTTTCACACCTTCACGCGTAAGAGCATTTGGCCATGTACGGCCCAAACCATCAGGTTTATACGCTCCATGAAAATCTATCAGCAGGTGATGCTCTGCTGTCTTTTTTGTTGCTTCGAGATAGAAATTGACAATCTTCTGATCATCCCTCTGCATAAAATCGACTTTCACACCTTTCACTCCCCACTTTTCATAAAGAGCAATAGCTTCATCAATTTTATCCCAGAATGACTTCCATACAACCCAAAGAATTATACTGACATTTTTGCTTTCAGCATATTTGCAAAGTTCCTGAACATCAATGCCCGGGACCTGTTCAACAACATTTCCCAGCTTGTACCAGCCTTCATCGAGTATTATGTATTCGATACCGTTTTTTGAGGCGAAGTCAATATAATATTTATAAGTATCGTTATTGATACCTGCTCTGAAATCAACACCATATATATTATTTGCGTTCCACCAGTCCCATGCTACCTGACCGGGCTTTATCCAGCCCGGATCTTTTATCTGATTGGGTTTGGCAAGTTTATAGACCAGGTCGCTTTCGATCAGTTTAACATCATTTCGTGCTATTACAAATGCTCTCCAGGGAAATGTTCGAGTACCCTTGGTCTTTGCTATGTAATCTTTCGTGCTGGTAATATGCAGATCCCGATCTCTTGTCAGTTTCTCTGTTTCAGGATATTTCGACCATGTACCGGAAATCTTCCCTGATCCTTCTCCAATCAGCCACATACCGGGATAGTCATCAATATCAGACTCTGTAATCAGAACATTTATACCATTAACCTGGAAAAGAGTCGGCAGACTTGCCAGATGCTTCTTACCTATAGTGTCGAGCGAGGAATAAAGGAAAGTTCTCTCATTATGCGACATAAAGCTTTCTTCCAGAGGATACCATGAATGAGATCCTGCCGGGAACAGAAATTCGGAAATTTCATTTTTAACAATAATATCATCCTTTAAAAAGGTCTCAAACCTGTAGGCCACGCCATCATCATATGCTCTGAACTGGAGGGCGAACCCCGAGCTGAATGATATTGTCAGTATATTGCAATTATCTTTTATTTCAGATCTTTTATTTGCAACCACCGGCATGGAAACTTCATTCAATATACTCGCTTTGGCACTTTTTACCTTTTCATTGATTCCCAGAATCTTGCCATTGTCAAGTGTCATTGCAATTTTCGAGGAATTGATTACCTCTTTATCATCGATGGTTGCTGACCATCTTATTTCATTTCCTACATTAACATTTACGGAAATCTTCCCGTCGGGTGAGGTTACTTTATAATCTTTTGAGAATGTAAAAGATACTGTTAGAACAAATAGCAAAGCAAATAACAATGATTTCTTCATCTGATGATTTGTATATTTATTGATTATTTATTGTGAAGGATAATTATCCCTTCTTCTTTTTCTTCTTTCTTTTCTCAATCTCATCCCTAACAGCAGCAGCACGCTCATAATCTTCAGTCTTGACCGACTCATCTATGATTTTATATAGCTCCTCATCAGAATAAGGATCAAATTTATTGTTTTCCGAAACGTTATTATTGTCAGTTTCAAGTGATGCAGAAAATTCAGAATCCGCAGGATTAATTGTAATTCCTGCCTTATCAAGAATATCTTCAGCAATGAATATAGGACAACCGAATCTCAATGCCAGTGCAACAGCGTCAGAGGTCCGGCTATCGATTGAATACTCTTTATCTTTGCTGGTACATACAAGCTTTGAAAAGAAGACTCCTTCTTCAAGTTTATATATCATTACTTCAGTTACGGAAATGCCAAATTCGTCGGCAAATCGCTTAAAAAGATCATGTGTCAGAGGGCGTGGCGGATCGAGGTTTTCAAGTTTAATTACGATAGCCTGTGCTTCGAACCCCCCTATTATAATGGGAATTCTCCTGTCTCCATTTTCTTCATTAAGAATTAAAGCATAAGCTCCGGATTGAGTCTGGCTGTATGAAATGCCCGTAACTTTTAGCTTTACTCTCTTCATATCAAATATTTATACTCCAGATGAATGACAAGAAATTTTATTGCCTCTCACAAATATAAAGATATTAGCAGTAACACTTTTATTAACTGTCCTCTTTTTTTTAACAACCACCTCATAAATTCAAAACAAATAAATCAGCCGGGGTATTAAACAGGTAACAATTTGGTAATTGTGCAGCTAAGTACTTGCTCCGTGACGCTCAGCGGTTACTCTTATAGAATTTAAAAAATTCAATGCAAAGGTTTGTATATAATCTAATTTTTATATCTTTGCAGTCCAAATTTGGATAAATCCACCGGGGCAACAGAAAGTTATATAATCAAAATTTTATATACGCCTCCTGGAGTAACGTAAAAAACATAAAAAATGTACGCAATCGTAGAAATTGCAGGCCAGCAGTTTAAAGTTGAGAATGGAAAGAAAATTTTTGTTCACAGGCTGGAAGCAGAAGAAGGAACTAAGCTTACTTTCGACCAGGTTCTTTTAATTGAGGATGAAGGTAAAATTACTATCGGAGAACCAGTTATTAAAGATGCGGTTATAGAAGGTGTAGTCGTCGACCATGTAAGAGGTGATAAAGTAATTGTCTTCAAAAAGAAGAGAAAAAAAGGTTACAGGATCAAAAACGGTCACCGTCAGAACTTCTCACAGGTAGAAATTGTCAGCATTAACGGTATAGGTGCACCAAAAAAAGCTACTCCAAAAAAAGAGGCTAAAAAAGCCGAAGA
>Ga0208980_10000861_pt1 | contig 17903 bp, 10 predicted proteins | sample WetSurMetagenome_3_FD_187993 | JGI IMG/M metagenome (GOLD analysis project Ga0208980, IMG submission 187993) | Wetland microbial communities from Twitchell Island in the Sacramento Delta, sample from surface sediment Aug2011 Site A1 Bulk (version 2) | ecosystem: Environmental > Aquatic > Marine... | reverse complement strand
GTTTCCAGTCCGCTGTTCGGACCTCGGTCAAATAGAAAACCGTCAGCAGAAACAGTTTCAACTGAACCGCCGACTCTATCCTTCTGCTCAAGAACAATTACATCATATCCTTCCTTGTGAAGAAGATAAGCAATGGTTAAACCTGATATTCCAGCACCAATTACAACTATTTTCTTTTGTGAGGGCATTTATTTTCAGTATTAATCAGGTACAAATTTAACAAATTGTGCTATACTTTAAGCAGTAAAAAATGAGTTAAACGAAAGTAATCATTTTACTTAAGAGTTGTTTTATTTGCTTCTTTCCTCAAATCCACTTAAACTTATAAGGCTTTTCATTTCAATACATTTTTCCTCTACCCCGTGAGGCAATGTATAGTTGCTGATAAAAAAATAAATAATTGGTTTATTCAGCTATCCCACAAAAGAATTTAAATGATTAATAAAACGGTTTCTCATTATAGAATAATAAGCCAGGTTGGACAGGGGGGTATGGGTGTTTTGTACCTTGCTGAAGATTTGGAGCTTAACCGGAAAGCAGTACTGAAGTTCTTACCTCCCGATATGATGAATGACCCCGAAACTAACTTAAGATTTAAGAGAGAAGCACAAGCCACTGGTTCTCTCAGTCATCCGAATATTGTTACCATTTATGATGTTGGTGTTCACGAGAATAAAACCTTTATCGCAATGGAATATGTTGAAGGAAAAACTCTCAGAGAATTAATAACTAGTGATGAACTAACAATTGAAAGAATAAAAGACATCTCTGTGCAGATATGCGAAGGACTGAATGAAGCACACAGCAAGGGAATAACTCACAGAGACATAAAACCAGAGAATATCCTGATAGATGAAAAAGGGAAGGTAAAGATAGTTGACTTTGGATTAGCCAAGATAAAGAATGTAAGTAGAGGAATAACCAAACAGGATTCGACTGTAGGTACGCTGAAGTATATGTCCCCTGAGCAAATAAGAAATCAAAGTGTAGATCATCGTTCTGACATCTGGTCATTCGGAGTGATACTATATGAAATGATAACAGGAAAGTATCCATTCAAGGGTGAACACGATGCAAGTCTGTTTTACTCAATAATAAACCAGACACCAGAACCATTGGCAAGATACAAGGCCAATATTGCAGAGGGATTCCAAAGAATAATAGATAAATCATTGGACAAAGACCCAGAAACAAGATACCAGCACATAGATGAGTTGCTTTCTGATCTGAGAAGAGAGAAAAAGGAAAGCGGTGAGCACAAGGTTGACAAGAGAAGAACTAAAAAGTCAAAAACAAAAATCGGAATAATAATTTCTGTTGTTGCTTTAGTAGTTCTTAGTGCTGTATTAATTATTTATTTGTTGAACAACCCTGCAAAAAATATCGAACCGCCAAAACACACACAGTTAACATTTGATGGGAATATATATTTTTTTGAAAATGGAACTCTATTCGACAGGTCTCAGATTTCCCCAGATGGGCAGTTCACTGCTTATGTAGCTGGTGAAGGAAACGAAAAAAGTATTTATGTTAAAGATAATTCGGGAGAGCAGGCAATTGAAATTTTTAAAGGATTTAGATCTGTAACCACGTTAAGATGGTCTCCAGATGGGAATAAAATATTTTTTTCTGCTTTTTTTGATAATACTTTTCGCTCAAGTTATATAATTCCAAAGCTTGGTGGCAAAGTTCAGGAGCTTAAGTTTAACCAATATGCATGCTGGTCACCGGATGGAAATTCAATTGCAGGAATTGGAAACGCTAGTAAGTTAATTAGACTTATTAAACGGGAAACAGATGAGATTGTAAAAACAATAGAACTTAGTGGGGATTTTACGTGGATGACTGATGTAGATTGGTCTCCGAAAGATAACAAAATACTATTCCTTACAAGCAATGCTTCTTTTGACAAATCTCAAATGTGGACTATTAAGACTGATGGTACACATCAGCAAAAGATTCTTGAAGAAAACAATAGTATCTATTCTGCACGATGGTCACCGGATGGGGATTACATTTATTATTTGCAATCAAATGAAATGACTCAGGATTTAATGAAATTAAAAGTATCTTCGTTCAATTCTGATAATAACCCCGAAGCTGTTCAAACTGGTTTGCAAGCGTATGGTTTCTCAATCACAAGAGATAATAAAAAACTGTGTTATACAAAAAGAGATGTTTTCTCTAATCTTTGGAGCTTTACATATAGTGAAAAAACAAATCTATTCAATTCAAAAAAATTAACTACGGGGACTTCTTACTATGAAATACCGAAGATATCGCCTGATGGTAAGGAAATAGCTTTTCTTCATAAAGGAAATATTTTTAAAATGCCCTTAAACGGAATTTCGATGAAACAACTTACATTTTTAAATTCTGAATGTAGAAGTCCAAGCTGGAGTTATAATGGTAAAGAAATTGCTTTTCTCTCAAAATCAAATTTATATTCAGTCTCATCTGGAGGAGGTACTCCTTTTGTTCTTACAGATATTGATGTTGGATCTATTGCTTATTGGGGATCAAGCTCTGAGATTTTCTATCACAAGTCAGGGAACCGTAATTTTTATATTTATAACCTTGTTACAAAAGAAAATAAATTACTCGTTTCAAATGACAGTGTAGGATGGATGCTTCAACCTCGTTTGTCTCCCGATAATATAAATATAGCTTTGCACTGGAACCGTATGTTTAATAATGAAAAGGCGTATGGCATTTGGATTATTTCTCTTAGCGATTCATCTCAAAGGCTCTTAGTCCGAGGTATGATTTTTCCTTTGGGATGGTCTGAGGATAGTAAATGGATTTATGCATTGAATTTGGATAAGACACCGCCTGATATATTAAAGGTAAATTCAACAACCGGATTGACAAAAATTATATTTACTTTGCCTTTCGGCCAAATACAGTACTCTGATATTGACATAACACCTGATGGAAGGACAATTATTTGTGCGGTTCTGGAAACAAATTCAGATGTCTGGATGATAGAAAATTTTGACCCGGATATTGAATAAAAGCCTCACCTAAATCCTCTCCAAAGGAGAGGACTTTTAAAATAAAGAGGTAAGGATTTTTAGCTCATAAAACAGACGACTAATATCGGAGTTAATAAATGTAGGTAAGTATGTGGATTGTTATATTGACTCCGTAGGAGTTCTATATAATTATTCGAAATAAAATGAATTGCAGTTTAACAGACATTGTTGAAGCGAGCGAAACTATTAATCAACTTCATAAGAACAGTTTGAAGGTTGGCGATACGATTATTTTAAAAACCGTTAACTCAGTTTACCTGATTAAAGTTCTGGAAGAAGATCGATATGCAGTTTCAGGAGGATGGTTTGAAAAAAATAATTTATCTCCGGCAACACTCACAATCCGGGGCTGCACGTGGGGTGGAAGTGTTATTAAAAATGATATTGTTGCAGCTTGCGGACTACATCTTGAATTTGGGAATAAAGTAGTCACGAGTAGAATTACAGAAATATTTCACATTTCGAATAACTGAATCTGAAATGAAATGATAGACAAAGTCGTATCTCATTATAAAATTATTAGCCAGGTTGGACAAGGGGGGCTTGTCCGCCGTAGCCTTAAAGTAAGGTTATTGATTTATTATGATTGACAAAATAATAACTCATTACAAAGTAATTGATAAACTCGGCGAAGGCGGAATGGGTGTTTTATACCTTGCCGAAGATTTAGAGCTTAACCGGAAAGCAGTACTGAAGTTTCTTCCTCCCGATATGATAAATGATGCCGAGACTAACTTAAGATTTAAGAGAGAAGCACAAGCCACTGGTTCTCTCAGTCATCCGAATATTGTTACCATATATGATGTTGGAGTTTATGAGAATAAAACCTTCATCGCTATGGAGTATGTTGAAGGAAGAACTCTGAGAGAACTAATAAAGACTGATGAGCTTACAATTGAAAGAATAACAGACATCTCAATTCAGATATGCGAAGGACTAAATGAAGCACACAGCAAAGGAATAACACACAGAGATATAAAACCGGAGAATATCCTGATAGATGAAAAGGGAAAAGTGAAGATAGTTGACTTTGGATTGGCGAAGATAAAGAACGTAAGCAGAGGAATAACGAAACAGGATTCAACAGTAGGTACGTTAAAATATATGTCTCCGGAACAGATAAGGAATCAAAATGTAGATCACCGATCAGATATCTGGTCATTCGGAGTAATACTATATGAAATGATAACAGGAAAATATCCATTCAAGGGTGAGCACGATGCGAGTCTGTTTTACTCAATAATAAACCAGACACCAGAACCATTGGCAAGATACAAAGTAAACATTGGTGAAGGATTCCAGAGAATAGTAGATAAATTACTGGACAAAGATCCAGAAACCAGATACCAGCACATAGACGAATTGCTTTCAGATTTGAGAAGAGAGAAAAAAGAAAGCGGCGAACACAAGATTGACAAGAGAAAAACTAAAAAATCAAAAACAAAAATCGCTATAATAATTTCTGCTGTTGCTCTATTAGTTCTATGTACAGCATTAATTATTTATTTGCTAAATAACCCAACAAAAATAATTAAGCCACCCAAGCACACACAATTAACTTTTGAAGGCAATCTTTATTTTTACAATAGTGGTCTTTTGTCTGATAGATCTCATATTTCTCCGGATGGACAGTTCACTGCATATGTAGCTGGTGAAGGAAACGAAAAAAGTATTTATGTAAAAGATAACTCCGGTGGGCAGTCGATCGAAATTTTCAAAGGCTTAAATTCTGTAAGTAGCTTAAGATGGTCTCCAAGCGGAAACGAAATATTTTTTTCTGGTGGTTTAAATATTGCTTCATATTCAAGTTATATAATTCCAAAACTTGGCGGCAAGGTTCAGGAGCTTAAGTTTAACCAATATGCATGCTGGTCGCCTGATGGAAATTTTATAGCAGGAGTTGGACAAAATGGAGAAGGTATTAGCATTATTAAACGCGAAACAGATGAGGTTGTAAAAACAATAAAACTAACCGGAGGGATTGCCTGGTTTTATGATATTGATTGGTCCGCAAATGGTGACAAAATATTAATCCTTACAAGCGATGCGTCTACTGACAAATATCAAATATGGATAATAAAAACAGATGGCACACAGCAGCAAAAGATTCTCGAAGAAAACAAAAGTATTTATTGCCCGCGTTGGTCTCCAGACGGAGATCACATTTATTATTTACAATCAATTGAAATGACGAAGGATTTAATGAAGATAGAAGTATCTTCAAATACTTCAGATAAAAATCCCAAAGTTGTTCAATCCGGATTACAGGCGTATGGGTTCTCAATTACAAGAGACAACAAAATATTGTGTTATACAAAATATAATGCTTCCTCTAATCTGTGGAGCTTTACTCATAATAAGAGAACAAATTCATTTCAATTTAAAAAATTAACTGAAGGAACTGAATATTATAGCGAACCAGAAATATCCCCAGATAGAAAGGAAATTACTTTTGTCTATAAAGGCAACATTTTTAAAATGTCTGTCGATGGAGATTCAATGAAACAGCTCACATTTTTGAACTCTGTATGTTACAGCCCAACCTGGAGTCCCGATGGTAAAGAGATTGCATTTATAACCAATTTATTTTTATATATCATTTCAGCTGAAGGTGGGACGCCAACAGTTTTTAAAAATGTTAAAGTCGATCTTGATGCTTTTTGGGAATGGAATTCTGAGATTTATTTTCGTTCGCAAGAAAATGGTTACTATTATATATTTAATCCTGTTGCACAAAAAAACAAATTATTTGTATCAAATGATAGTGGCGGGTTCGTATTTAATCCACGTTTATCTCCAGATAGTTTAATGATATCTATATATTGGAATCGTGGAGGAGAATCAGATGGTCTCTGGATCATTTCTCTCAAGGATTCATCGCAGAAATTATTAATCAACGATTATATTTGGCCGTTGGGATGGTCTAAAAATAGTAAATGGATTTATGCAATTAATTCTGGGAAAACTCCTCGGGAGGTATTAATGGTAAATGCAAATACCATGGAAACTAAACTTGTCTGTACATTACCTTCAGATAAAATAAGAGCTACGAAAAATATTGATATCACTCCTGACGGAAAAACAATTGTTTGTGCAATAGAGGAAACAATTTCAGATGTTTGGATGATAGAGAATTTTGACCCGGATGTGGAGTAGGATCAGTAGGCAATCAGCAATATGTAGTAAGCAATATGCAATCTCTTTTAATACTGATTAGATTTAATAATTAAATTATTATGAAAAATAGAACTGATAAAAATGAACAAAGAATTGAGCAGCTTGAAAGCGAGCTGATCGGTTTTCGTTCTGCCGTAGAAGAACTTAAAGTCCTAAATGAAATCGCAGTTTCTGCTGGTAAAGCATCCGATATGGATCAGACTCTTAATATAATTGTTCAGAAAATCATTAAGTCAGTCGAAGCAGAACAGGGTTTAATATATCTTGTCACTCCCCAGAAAGATGTTTTCAAAACTTTCATAAAGCAGGACGACACAAGCACACTCAAACATTCTTACCAGATAAGCACTAATATCACCGGCTGGGTTTTGCTGAACGAAAAACCGTTGCTGATAGAAAATTTATCCAAAGACAAGAGATTTAATTCGACTGAAGAAGAAAAAAGAGCTATCCGTTCAGTTTTATGTTCACCGATATGGTTCGAGGGGAAAATCATCGGGATAATTCTGATGATCAATAAGAGGGATAAAAAATCGCCCGACTTAATGTCGGGCAGGTTTTCTGAAAATGAGCTGACATTACTTTCAATCATTGCTGTACAGGCAGGACAAATAATTAAAAACTCTCAGATGCAGAGGGAGGCGATGATAAAAATGAAAGAGGCGGAAATTGCAGAGCTGAAATCCCGTTTCTTTACAAACATATCTCACGAGTTTAGAACTCCGCTTACACTTATTCTTGGTCCCGCTGAAAAATTATTAGCTGAGTCACAAAGCGATGATACTTTAAAACAAGCAGGGTTAATAAAGAGAAATGCTATCCGGTTACTGGGACTTATCAATCAGCTTCTTGATCTGTCAAAGCTAGAAGCAGGAAAATTAAAACTTGAAGCATCGTTAAGTAATATAGTTTCGTTTGTAAAAGGAGTTACGCAGTCATTTGAATCGCTTGCTGAGCAAAAAGATATTGAGCTTAAAGTAGTTGCTGAAAAAGAAAACGTCGAATTGTATTTTGACAAAGATAAGATGCTTAAAATTCTTTCCAACTTATTATCAAACGCATTAAAGTTTACACCCGAGGATGGGACAATAATTGTGAGTATTAATTTACCCACCCCTAAATCCCCTCCGGTGGAGGGGACTTTTAAAAGCGAGTTGTCCCCTCCTTTGGAGGGGCGACTCGTCTCGGCGAAGCACCAAGCCGAAGTCGGGGGGGTGGGTCAGAAATTAGTTGGCAATAATAAGGTTGTAACTATTTCAGTACGGGACACAGGAATTGGAATACCGGAAGAAGAACTTCCAAAATTATTCGAAAGATTTTACCAGGTGGAAACTTCGCAGGTAAAGAAATATGGCGGAACCGGTATCGGTCTTGCGTTAACAAAAGAACTTGTGGAGCTGCACCGGGGATTTATTAAGGTTTCCAGCAAACCTGGCGAAGGCAGCGAGTTTACGATTGAACTGCCACCGGGGAAAGATCATCTTAATGAAGATGAAATTATTGAAGAAGGTGTCATTCTGAATCCCGACGAAGTCGGGAGGAAGAATCTTCCTGAACTAATTATGGATGATGAGTTCAAAATAGATTCTCTGTCACAAGTTCCTCAGGATGACATTGAATTTACCGAAGATAAAACGATAATACTTGTTGTTGAAGATAATGCTGATGTCCGTGATTTCATCAAAGATGCTTTGGGGAAAGATTTCGAAATTGCTGAAGCGGCAAACGGCGAACAGGGAATCAGGAAAGCAGAGAAATTAATCCCCGATCTTATTATTAGCGACATAGCAATGCCGGTAATGAATGGAATCGAACTAACGAGAAGATTAAAGAGTGATGAGAAGACAAGTCACATTCCAGTAATTCTTTTAACGGCCAAATCAGAACAAGAAAGCAAGATTGAAGGTTTGGAAACCGGTGCAGACGATTACTTAACAAAACCGTTCGATTCAAAAGAGCTTCGGATAAGAATTAAAAACCTTATCTATATCCGCAGAAAACTTCAGGAGAAATTCGGTAAAACAGATTTTGTATCTCAAAAAAGAAGTGAAGCAAAGACGGATAAGCTTACCAATCTTGAAGAAAAGTTTATATCTAAAGTTTTGGAAATCATTGAAAAACATTTGTCAGAAGAAGAATTCAGCATAGAACAATTTGGTAAAGAAGTTGGAATGAGCAGAGTGCAGTTACACAGAAAGCTGAAAGTATTAACGGGCAAATCAGCAAGCAATTATTTAAGATCAGTCAGATTATCAAAAGCAAAGAAGATGATTGAAGAACAAAAAGGAAATGTCTCTGAGATAGCATACTCTGTCGGATTCTCGAGTCCCCAATATTTTACACATTGCTTCAAGGAAGAATTCGGTTATCCGCCGAGTGAATTAATAAAATAGAATTCGTTTACTCTCCGCCCCCGGATTAAAGAATCCGTACTCCTCAAATACCATTCAAAACAAACAAATTTAGCACAATGTAACATAAGCTTAAGCTGATGTAACATAGCCTTAAACATTTGAAACAATAGCGCAAGTCGAAGTAACATAGCTGCTATGTAACCCCCTCCTTTATTTAGTTAATTGGTGATGAGAATTTAAATCAATAAATCATCAACAATCTAAAAGGAGTGCATTATGAAACAGTTACTTTCTTCTCTCGTTCTTTTCTTCGTTCTGTTTATAACAGGATGTCAGGAAAATTCTATAACTGATCCAATCTTAAATGAATCAGTTCAAAAGAGTCAAACCACAGGTGAGAATGTTATTTCGGGATCTATTCCACTCGAGGGACTTCTATTACTTCCGGGTTGGTTCCAAAGTTACTTCTCGATTAGAGGACAAATCAATTATACACACGAATTGGTTCTGCTTGATCCGGCACCACCGGCACCTCAGTATTATATTGATCTTGATCTCTCAGTCAGAGCAACTTTAATAGATGAAGGGTATAATGGTTTTAGAATTTCATCACAGTCAGAAGATATTATTTACGATTCAGGAGATCGCACATACATACTGCAAAAATCCTTCCCCGTACTTGGCCGACATGATGGGATGGTATTAGTATGCAGGTTTATTGTAACTACAGATGGCATTGAATTAAATGCAAAGTGGCTGGCATTTAATGATGATCATCGAATCAATAATAATAGTGTAACGGACGACCCATTCACATTACTACCGGTAAGAAACGACGTGGTTCAATAAATATAAATACGGAGTGCAAACAAACATATTCGTTTTTGGGTGAGTGAAAAATATGTTGTTCTCCATTAATCTGCACTCCCCTAACCCCGCTGTTGATTGGGCGGGGTTTTTTTACTTAAGCAAATGAATGAAAACAAAGTTTAATAAATGAAAATATAAAAGGAGTCTAAAATGAAAAATTTATTATTACTTACAACAATTATTCTTTTTGTTGTTATGTCAGATTCAACAAATGGGCAATGGTTTTGGCAGAATCCATTACCACAAGGTAATACACTTAACAGTGTAAAATTTATTTCGTCAACAGATGGCTGGGCTGTTGGTGATGCAGGAACGATTCTCAGAACCACAAACGGTGGAACAATCTGGACTTCACAAACAAGCGGAACAACAAACCATTTGTATGGTGTCTCCTTTACCGATGCAAATAACGGAACGGCTGTTGGGGGTGTAATTTTTCTGGATGCAAATAACAGGACGGCTGTTGGTGGGGGCACAATCCTCAGAACCACAAACGGCGGAACAACCTGGACTGAACAATCAAGTGGAACAACAAATTCTTTGTATGGTGTCTCCTTTATCGATGAAAATAACGGTGCGGTTGTTGGCGAGAACGGTACAATCCTTAGAACCACAAACGGCGGAACAACCTGGACTGAACAATCAATCGGAACATTTAACGGTAATCTACGTGGTGTCTCCTTTACTGATGTAAATAACGGTACGGCTGTTGGTGAAGTTAACGATGGTATAAATATCAGGGGCATTATTTTCAGAACCACAAACGGCGGAACAAGCTGGACTTCACAAACAAGGGGAATATTCTCATGGTTGTCTGGTGTCTCCTTTACTGATGCAAATAACGGATGGGCAGTCGGTATAAATTTTGTGGATAGTTTGCTGACCTATGTTGGGCTAATACTTCATACCTCAAACGGCGGAACAACCTGGGTTGAACAATCAAGTGGAACATTTGACAATAATCTACGTGGTGTCTCCTTCACCGACGCAAATAATGGGACGATTGTTAGTCGGGAAGGTGTAATATTCAGAACCACAAACGGAGGAACAACGTGGACTTCACAATTCAGCGGAGCACTAGGATATTTGTATGGTGTCTCCTTTAGCGATGCAAATAACGGGACGGCTGTTGGTGATTACGGTACAATCCTCAGAACTACAAACGGTGGCACAGCCTGGACTTTTCAATCAAGCGGAACATATCCCGTGTTGCTGGATGTTTCCTTTACTGATTCAAATAACGGGACGGCTGTTGGTTATGATGCGAGTAATAATTTAGGAAAGATCCTCAGAACTACAAACGGTGGCACAGCCTGGACAGCGCAGACAAGCCCAACGACAAACGACTTGAGGAGTGTCTCCTTTACCGATGCTAATAATGGTACGGCTGTTGGTAATCAAGGCACAATTCTAAGAACCACAAACGGCGGAACAAACTGGACTTCACAATCAAGCGGAACAACAAACTATTTGTTTGGTGTTTCCTTTACAGATGCAAATAACGGGACGGTTGTTGGTGCGGGCACAATCCTCAGAACCACAAACGGCGGAGCAACGTGGACTTCACAACCAATGATCGGAATAACACCATGGTTGAATGGTGTCTCCTTTACCGATGCAAATAACGGGACTGTAGTTGGTTATGGAGGCACAATTCTCAGAACCACAAACGGCGGAACAACCTGGACTTCACAAACAAGCGGAACATCTACTATTTTGTATGGTGTCTCCTTTACCGATGCAAATAACGGGACTGTAGTTGGTTATGGAGGCACAATTCTCAGAACCACAAACGGCGGAACAGATTGGACATCACAAACAAGCGGAACAACAAATGATTTGTTTGGTGTCTCCTTTACTGATACAAATAACGGGACGATTGTTGGCGGGAACGGTACAATCCTCAGAACCACAAACGGAGGAACAACCTGGACTTCACAAACAAGCGGAACATCTACTATTTTGTATGGTGTCTCTTTTACCGACGCAAATAACGGGACGGCTGTTGGTTGGGGAGGCACAATCCTCAGAACTACAAATGGTGACGGCACTATTCCAGTTGAGTTAACCAGTTTCACAGCAACTGCACAATCCGGTTATGTTGAATTGAACTGGTCAACAGCAACCGAAACAAATAACATGATGTTTGAGATCGAAAGAAGAAAAGAGAATTCAGAATTTATTCTCGTTGGATTCGTGGAAGGAAAAGGAACTACAACCGAACAACAGGAATATTCTTACATAGACAGAAATGTTACCGCAGGTAAATACTTTTACAGACTTAAACAAATTGACTTTGACGGAAGCTTTGATTATTTCCCGAATGAATTCGGGATTGAAGTTGATGCAGCTCCGGTATCTTTTTCTTTAGAGCAGAACTATCCTAATCCATTTAATCCATCAACGAAAATTGCTTATTCAATTCCTTATAAATCATTTGTTACTCTTAAAGTATTTGATCAACTGGGAAGTAAAGTTGTCGAATTGGTTCAGGAAGAAAAAGAAGCGGGCAGATATGAAGTAGAATTCTCAGCCAGAGGCGGATCCGCCTCAAATCTTTCGAGTGGGGTGTATTTCTACAAAATACAAGCGGGCGACTTTGTTGAAACGAAAAAGATGATTTTGCTAAGATGAGGAGACAAACTTAGCTGGGCATACGTGACTTAAGGCAGGGAGATCTATCTCTGCCTTGTTCTTAATTACAAAAAATTTATTTCAATAATCAAGGAGTCTAAAATGAAAACTTCAAAATACTATTCCCTGCTTTTTCACTTTGCAATTTTTTGCAATATATCTTTTGCTCAGATTGAGACTGAAAGTCAGCCAATTAGTTATCCGAAATTCTTTAACGAGCAATACAGTCTAAATAAGGTACACAGAGTAATAAATGCTGAAGGGCTTGATTCAATTATCACCATAACAATGGAGCAGTATCATATACCCGGTCTAGCAGCAATGGTTGTTAAATATGACTCGGTAATCTGGAGCAATAATTATGGATATTCTAATATTGCCCAAAATCTATCTGTGAAAGATTCAACATTATTTCTTATGGCATCTATTTCAAAAACAATTATGGTAACTGCGATTATGCAGTTATGGGAAGACGGTTTGTTTGATTTAAATGAGAATATAAATAATTATCTGCAGCCTGAATTCCAGGTAAAAAACCCTTACTTTCCAAACGATACAATTACATTTAAAATGCTTATGACTCATACCTCAAGTATCAAAGATAATTGGAACATTCTTATACCCGTAATTAGCTGCGGTGATAGCCCGATTGCACTCGATAGTTTTTTGGTTAATTACTTTACACCTGGCGGCATTTATTATAGTCCGCTTAATTTCAATAACTATTCGCCTTATGCCAATTACTATAATTATTCGAATGCTGGTGCTTGTATTCTAGCTTATCTAATTGAAAAGTTAAGTGGAATGCCATTCGATCAATATTGCAGAATAAATATTTTCGACCCCCTTGATATGGACGAATCAAGTTGGTTTTTAGAGGGTTTAGACACAACCGAAATTGCCACTCCTTATGACTGGATTGCTAATCAATATTACGCTAATTGCAATCAAGGCTGGCCTCTTTATCCTATTGCATTTTTAAGAACAAATAAAATTGAACTGTTAAAGTTCTTATCAACTTATATGAATAATGGGACATATAATGGGAACACAATTCTTGATAGTGCAACTATCAGTATAATGCTCAGCGATCAAATGGGTCACCCTGATCCTTATGGTGACTACCAGGGGTTGATTTGGTACGAAACTTTTTATGATGGAAGATGGTTGTGGGGTCATACAGGTGGTTGGACATATGGAACTGCTACAGCAATGTTCTATGTTCCCGAGGCAGATTGGGGATTTATTTTTTTCGTGAACACTTATCCAGATGCTCCAGCTTTTTGGGGTATCTTCCAGGCTTTATCTGATTATGCAATCGAATGGCAAGTCCCCGTAGATTTAACCAGTTTCAATGCAACCTCTCGAACAGGTTATGTTGAATTAAACTGGTCAACGGCAACGGAAACAAATAACCAGCTATTTGAAATAGAAAGAAGAAAAGAGAATTCAGATTTTGTTTTGATAGGATTTGTAGAAGGAAAAGGAACAACAACCGAGCAACAGGAATATTCCTTCATTGACAGAGATGTTACAGCAGGGAAATATTATTACCGGCTAAAACAAATTGACTTCAATGGCACATTTGAATACTCCTATGAAGTTGAAATTGATGCCGCTCCGGTATCTTTTTCTTTAGAGCAGAACTATCCAAACCCTTTCAATCCTTCAACAACAATCAGGTTTGATCTTCCCGATAAAGAATTTGTCACCCTAAAAATTTATGATGTTCTAGGAAATGAAGTTGACTTACTTCTTAACGAAGAAAAACCGGCAGGTTCACACTCAGTTGAGTTCAATGCATCAGGAATTGCAAGCGGGATATATATTTGTAAGCTGCAAGCAGGCAGTAATTTCACTACCCGGAAAATGATTCTGCAAAAGTGACTCTTTGAAAAGGCTCCTTAACCGGAGCCTTTTTATTCATCAATTTGCTTCTTTCTTTTATTAAACTTAAACTTGCCTTAAATAATAATGCTTCATCTGATATTAATGGAATAGTTATGAGTTCCCAAAAACCAATTACTGTACTTTGTATTTCTTCTTATGAAAAAGGGCATGACTTTATGCGCGAGTGTAAAGACCACGGCTGCAGGGTTCTCCTGCTTACATCTAAGAGTCTTGAGAATGTTGCATGGCCCAAAGAAGCTATTGACGAAATCTTTTATATGCCTGATAAAAATAAAGAATGGAATATGCGCGATGTAATATATGGTGTAAGCTTTGTTGCAAGGAAAGAAAAAATAGACAGAATTGTTGCCTTAGATGATTTTGATGTTGAAAAAGCTGCGGCTTTAAGAGAGCACCTGCGGGTGCCTGGAATGGGAGATACTACAGCTCGTTACTTCCGTGATAAACTTGCGATGAGAATGAGAGCACAGGAAATGGAAATACCCGTCCCTGAATTCATTCACGTTTTAAATCATAATGAAATTAATGAGTTTGCTGATAAAGTTCCGTTTCCTTTTATGATAAAACCAAGGATGCTCGCCGGTGCACACGGATTGAAAAAAGTTAACAACAAGGAAGAGATGTGGCGCAGAATAAACAACCTCGGTGATGAGCAGTCATTCTTTTTGATGGAGCGATTTATTCCCGGCAACATCTATCACGTTGACTCCATTATTTACGAGCACGAAGTACGGTTTGCAATTGCTAATCAATACGGTAAGCCGCCATTTGAGGTTGCTCACGAAGGAAGAGTTTTTACCAGCCGTACCATTGAGAGAGGAAGTAAAAAAGAACAACAGCTTTTGGAGATGAATGAAAAGCTGATGAAAGCACTTGGAATGCTGCGAGGTGTTTCTCACACAGAATTTATTGAATCTGAAAAGGATGGTAAATTATATTTCCTGGAAACTTCTGCCCGTGTCGGCGGAGCTAACCTATCCGAGTTGGTGATTGCTGCCTCAGGAATTAATTTGTGGCGCGAGTGGGCGAAAATAGAAATCTTAAGGGGCGAAGGAGAATACCAGTATCCCGATGTTCAGGACTATTATGCTGGAATTATAACCTCGCTTTCAAAGCAGGAATGGCCGAATCTTTCAGCCTACAATGATCCTGAAATTGTCTGGCGGCTGGACAAACCTTACCATGCTGGGTTTGTAATTCGCTCAAAGCATTACAAAGTTGTGAAAGAGATGCTTGAAAACTACACTGAAAGGTTTTATAACGATTTTTTCACCACCGCCCCGATGAAGGAAAGACCCAGCGATTAGTATAATTTGTTTTGTCGAGCGTTGTATTTTTGCGATAAATCTTCATACCAGCACAAAAACTTCTTTTATTTGAACGAAAACATCTCTATTATTGTTCTAGAATAAAAATACTATGCCTTTCTCTAAGCACCCCAGTTTTTCTCATTCAGTATGAGCGATACCACAGTTAAGAGAAAATTCAATCACTTTGAGAAAAGAATAAATTTATTAAATCTTCAAAAAATATAGAAGCAATATGAAACTAAAAATACGGTTGAAATTTTACCGCACCTTTGAGAATGAGTAAATGTATGTCTTGCAAATCATAGCGAGAAGTGACCAGACAAAATTAATTTATAAAATGAAAGACTGATTAAAATGAATTTGAAGTTAAAAGAAAAGGCAGACATAAAAAGTCTTGTCTATATTTTTATTACGACAGCTTTGTTTATTGCCCAGTGGATGTGGCTTGGTGTTAATCCGTTTGTTTACACCTGGTATTTATTTATGGCAGTAACTGTTGCAGTGATGACGCATAACCATAATCACCTTCCGATGTGGCGATCTAAATTTTTAAACTTACTCACTGACTGGTGGCTGACAGTGTTTTATGGTTTCCCAATATTTGCGTGGATACCAACTCATAATAAAAATCATCATCGGTTTAATAACCGGGAAGGCGATGACTCTATTACTTACAGAGTTAGTGAGAAAAATAATTTTCTTACACTCATTTCATATCCAACAATAAGCGGTTATTACCAGCAAAAGGCTATAATGGTTTATCTGAAAGAAATGAAAGCAAACAACAAAGAAAAATTCTGGATTTGCATCTCTCAGTATGCTGTACTTGTTTTGTGGATTGCAGCAGCATTAATAATAGATTGGGAGAAAGCATTGCTATTTGTAATAATACCTCAGCAAGTATCGCTATTCAGTGTTCTGATATTCAATTATGTTCAGCATGTTCACGCTGATGAAGAATCTGAATGGAATCATTCCAGAAATTTTACTGGCTTTCTTAATTTTCTGCTTTTTAATAATGGTTATCACACTATTCACCATCAGAAAGCAGGACTTCACTGGAAAAAAGCCCAGCAAGCCCACAATGAAATTGCACATAACATAAATCCAATTCTTCTTGAAAGAAGTTTCTGGTGGTACATCTTCAGAAGTTATTTCCTGTCTCTCATCATTCCTAAATTTAAAACAAATTCTATGAGGTTGGAAAGAATGAGGAAAGAAGAAGAACTCCGCAAAAATGAGAAACTGATGGTAGGGAATTCACAGTCAGAAATGCTGGCGACTTAATATCTTCTAAAAAACTTAAAAAGATTTAAAAGCAAAACTAAGCATTTACTAGTTCGTCAGTTTTCTTAATTTCATCATGTTCTCCCAAATTTGTAGCACCGATAAATTTAGTTCTGTCGAACTTATCGAGATTCTTGTGACATACAATTTGATATGCAGTTGAACCGCCGTGTTTCCCGATCATCACAGACCATGCAAGAAAAATTTCATAAATTCTGAATATCCGTTCTCCATATTTATCAAGCACTTTTTCTTTGTTTGAAAGCCAGTTATCATACCACCTGTTAATTGTAATTGAATAATGGTTCCCGATATTTTCAACTGAATGTACTTCAAAGCCAACTTTTTCTATTCGCTGTAAATCCCAGTTCAACGGCATGCTTGCATCAGCTCCCGAGAAAATAAATTTATTCATAAATAAACCCCACACAAGGTCTTCCCGGTTATGCTTCTGCAACAAACTGCTGCGCTCGCGTAGTCCGGCAATTTGTAAATAAAAAAGTCCATCATCTTCCAGCAGATCATAACACTGTTTCATAAATTTTTTAAAATACTTAATACCAACATGTTCCGCCATCTCAAGACAGGTAATTTTATTATACTTTTTGTCTGTAGGAATATCTCTGTAATCCATCGTCCAGATTTTCGCACGATCTTCCACACCATATTCCTTAATTTGTCGTGCAGCCCATTCCGCTCCGGCCTGAGCAATTGTTACTCCGGTCGTATTAACTCCGTAGTGTTTAGCAAGGTGAGCCACAAGAGTTCCCCAGCCGCAGCCAATATCCAACAATTCGTCTCCTTCCTTAAGCTGCATTTTTTGAGCGATCAGGTTCAGCTTATTTTCCTGTGCTTCTTCAAGCGACTCATTTATATTTTTGAAATAGCAGCTTGTATAAATCATCTTCGTTCCTAAAAACCAGCTGAATAAATCATTCTTATTATCATAGTGACTTTTAATTATTCTTTCATCCTGCTTTTGGGAATGAATAACTACTTCCGGAATCATCCTTGAAATAAAGAAATAATAATGCGGTGCGGCGAAATTAAAACTGAAAATGTCATTCTTATATTTCAGTAGTTCCATAAAGCTGACTTTGATATCAACTTTTTCAGAAATGTAATCTTCTATAAAATTACCCATTGCCACTTTTTTCTTCAGATATCGCCCGGCAACTCTTGGGTTTTTTATTTCGATAAGATCAGAGATCGTTTTAGGCATAATGAGGGTTTGCTTTCAGTTTTATTAATCTCAGGGTTAAATTTTTTGAATAAGTTAAATTACTAAACCGTCCTCGAATACTTAGCTTTATCTTCCTTCCTTT
>Ga0208980_10000860_pt1 | contig 17948 bp, 18 predicted proteins | sample WetSurMetagenome_3_FD_187993 | JGI IMG/M metagenome (GOLD analysis project Ga0208980, IMG submission 187993) | Wetland microbial communities from Twitchell Island in the Sacramento Delta, sample from surface sediment Aug2011 Site A1 Bulk (version 2) | ecosystem: Environmental > Aquatic > Marine... | reverse complement strand
TTCCGGGAATCACTCCCAGATTGAGAAAGACGTGCTCCACTACCTTCTGAAAGGGAGCCAACCGATCGTCGTTGCTCTAGCACGCGGATTGAAGAAGCGTGTTGAGCCGGAGTTTGCGGAGGCTCTCTCAAACAATCGCCTCCTCATAATAACGCCATTTGATTCGAGCGTTACTCGTGTTACCCAGGAGACAGCCAACAAGCGGAACGACTTCATGGCAGAGCTTGCAGAAGAGGTCTTTATTGCTTACGCACAACCCGAAGGTAACTTGGAGAAACTTGTTGGGAGGCACCTCAAGAAAGGGAAAAAGATAAACACGTTTGATGTGCCGGAAAATCGCGCGTTGATAGAGGCGGGCGCAACGGTCTAAGATCTCTACACCCGGGGAACCTACAGCCATACCTCGTTGTGCGCCAACCTTCAGGATCCCTGGCCAGAATGCCGTGAACAAAATGGGGGCAGCTCAGTGATCCCTGACCCTTTTCCTCCCTTCTTTGCATCTAACAGTGTGACGGGAAGTGCCCGTCCACGCACTCTACGGAGATCGACAATGACCAAACATGCGGTTTTGAAACAGATAGACGGAATTACCTTCGCGGCAAAGGGAGATTCAAATCACTGGGTAATGATGGATGGACCGGAGTCAGTCGGTGGGACTGACGCAGGTTCACGTCCAAAAGAACTCGTGCTGTATGCACTTGCAGGATGCACAGCGAGCGACGTGGTAAGCATCCTCAAGAAGAAACGAATTTCGTTGCAGGGATTTGAGATGCACCTGACCGGCCACGAAGCGGAAGAACACCCGAAGGTGTTCACCGATATTCATATTGAGTATGTGTTCTTTGGTGACGATATTAATCCCACGGATGTCGAGCGTGCCATTGAACTCTCCACCACAAAGTACTGTTCGGTCTCGGCAATGCTCACGCCAAAAGTGAGGATCACGCACTCATACAGAATCGAACCCAGTCCCGTTGGCAGCAAGTCCGGGATTGAATCACAGACCAACTAACAATCACCAATTGTTCGCAGAGGTGCCATGCCGATCTACGATTACAGATGCGATGACTGCGGGAAGACATACGACGTGTTTCACAAAGTCCGGGAAGTTGTTGACGATGTCGTATGTCCATCGTGCGAATCCAAGAACCACACCCGACTTCTCTCAGCACCGAACGTTGCCATGGGTAGCAGCCCTTCGGCAGACTTTGCCCCAAGCTGCACCACCGGCGGGTGCTGCGGCGGTGGCGCCTGCGAGATGAACTAAGAGCATGACCACATCTCAACTCATACTGTTCGGTCTCCTCGGTGTTCTTATTCTATTATATGTCAGGAAGTGGCTTCTCACTCGTTCGTTGACGCACTACTCTCCAAAGGAGGTTGCGGACCGGATGAAAGGATCCACGAGCATACTCCTGGATGTGCGAACTGCAGAAGAACGGCAGCATCAGAACATCAAAGGCTCTCTCCATATTCCGCTGCAGGAACTTGGCAGAAGAACAGATGAGCTTGACAAGCATAAGAGCAAAGAAATCATCTGTTATTGTCAGACCGGCAGCAGAAGTGTCTCGGCGGCTGCGGCCTTAAGGAAGGCTGGTTACACAGTGGCAAACATGAAAGGCGGCATTGCGGAATGGAATTCGGTTGGTCTCAGATAGTCAGCTTCTGGCCCGTAGCCTTGGGTGGCGTGCTTGGGTTTGCCTACTATAGATTCGTAGGCTGCAAGACTGGCGCATGTCCGTTGACAAGCAATCCCTGGATTAGCACGCTGTACGGTGCCCTTATCGGCTGGCTCACGGTGTCACACTAACTACAACAAGTTGAGTAACGGACTATGACCTACGGGTTTTCAAAAACAGTTGACCTGCCGTTTGATGCGGCTGTCGAGAAGGTAACAGCCGAGCTTCAAAAAGAAGGGTTCGGTGTACTGACGACAATCGATGTGAAGGAGACATTGAAGAAAAAGCTGAATGTCGATTTCAAGAACTACAAGATCCTGGGAGCGTGCAATCCTCCGTTTGCTCACAAAGCATTGCAGGCAGAAGAGGAAATAGGATTGCTGTTACCCTGCAACGTGATCGTGTACGAGAAGAGCGGCAAGAGTATTGTTGCGGCATTCGACCCAATGTCCATGAGCCGAGTCATGGACAATACTGCTATCGAACCAATTGCGGCCGAAGTGAAGCAACGGCTTGAGCGAGTAATTGCCGCCGTGTAACGAGTGTCATTCACATCAAATAACAAAGGGAAGAATCATGGCAGAGCATTTGACGAAGGAGACGTTCTTGAACAAGGTGTTCAACTACGAGAAAAACAAAGAATGGAAGTTTGAGGGGAATCTCCCCGCAGTCATTGACTTCTGGGCTCCCTGGTGCGGTCCGTGCAGGATGGTGGGACCCGTGATCGATGAACTTTCAAAGGAATACGCCGGCAAGGTCAACTTTTACAAAGTGAACACAGATGAAGAGCAGGAACTTGCGGGTGCTTTCGGGATCCGGAGCATTCCATCACTGTTGTTCGTCCCGAAGGAAGGTCAACCGAAGATGGCGGTTGGAGCTTTGCCCAAGCAGGCAATGAAGGAGGCCGTTGAGAAGGAACTTCTCACAACGGTAAACTGATCGTCAAAGTTGCAGACCCCGGAACACAAGGCAGCATCCCAGAGTATTTGAGAGTCCCCTGAACACGTTCACACAACAATGAAGTCCCATCCACAACTGTGGATGGGACTTCCTGCTTCAGAAGCGGCTATTTTGTGTCCATGATAATCGGGAGCCCGTCTTTCCCCGCACCAACGATGATGACTTTCGTGTTCGTGGAGTTGGCGAGTTTCTCTGTTGCTTCAATTCCCTTCCATCGCAGTAACTGTTCGCTAATACCCGCAGCAACAATTGTCTGGAAGTCGGCAATGCCTTTCGCCTCTATCCGCTTTCGATCCGCCTCTTGTTTTTCCTTTGTCAGAATGAATTCCATCCGTTGACTTTCCTGATCCGCTCTCTGTTTCTGTTCGATGGCTTCGGTGAGTTGTGTCGGAAGAGCAACGTTGCGCAACGGTGTGGATTCTATCATAACCCCGCGGGGTGCCACGGTTCTTGCCAGCTCTTCCTGAATTGTCATACCAAGCCTCTCTCGTTCCGTGGAATAGAGCGCACTTGCCTGGAAGCTTGCTGTGACCGCTCGGCTAATGGACCGAAATTGCGGGATCAGGACGATGGTCTCATAGTCCCCACCGATGATCGTCTTGTACACCCGCGCTGCAGAATCAGGGTTGAGCCGGTACAAACAACTGAGCTCAAGTCCGATGGTCAGCCCTTCACGCGAGAGGACCTGCATAGATTCTTTGTGTTCCTGCGTCTGGGTCGAGAACTTGATGACCTGCGACAACGGGTTGACGAAGTTAATGCCAGCGGTAATCGGTCTGTCTGAGACCGTCCCGAAAAAATCAACAACCCCCACATTCCCCGCTGGGATGACGGTGAAACACTGGAACAACGCGAACAGTGCAAAGACTCCGGCAATCAGTCCGAGCAATCTGGACATCAGTGAAGATCCTTGACCGCCCCGCTTCACCGCGCCGCGCCAGAGTCCTAGCGCGACAAGAGCAATAATGGCACACAGTATGAACAGCATGATTGTTTCCTTTCAATGAGTGAGTGATGACGATACCTCTAACAGTAGCTGGTGTTCAAAGGTTCTGTTGAATTGTGTGAGAACGGCGGAAAGTTTACAACATTAGCTGTCGATGCGTCCGCTATGACGCGCGCTTAACCACAACCATGGTGATATCGTCAGATGGCGGCGCGCTGCCAACGTAGTCTTGTACTGCTGTGATGACATGCTGAAGAAGCACCGACGCCGATGCGGTCTGGTGTCTCTTGAGAACCTCCCCGAGCCTCTCCTCTCCAAATTGTTCGCCCTGAGCATTCATCGCCTCGCTGATGCCGTCCGAGCTTACCACAACCATATCGCCCGGACCGAGCTGAACCATGTCCTCCGCGTAGGCAAACTCCTCAACCATGCCAAGCGGAATTCCCCCCGCATCGAGTCGTTGCACCGGCGTGTTCCCCGAGAGGACAAACGGCTGTTCATGACCTGCGTTGGAGAACCGAAGTTGATGGGTCGACGTATCAAGCACGCCGAAGAATAGCGTAACAAATTTGTCAGACCCGATGTACTCACTCAGTTGTCGATTCGTCCGCTGCATGGTTTCGTGGACGGAAGTATGGCTGATCGCCTGACTCCGAAGGAGGGCAAGTGTGTTGGCCATCAGCAGGGAAGCCGGCAGTCCCTTCCCCGAAACGTCACCGAGACAAAATGCCAACCGGGTGCCAGAGATGGGATGGAAGTCGAACAAATCTCCGCCAATTTGTTTCGCGGGAATGGTGCAAGCCGCAAATTCGTATCCTCGCACTTCGGGGACGTGTTTGGGAACCAGACTCATCTGCACTTCGCGGGCAGCAACAAGATCACGCTCAAGCTGGATCTTCTGCCGCTCTTGTTCGTGCAGCCGGGCATTCTCAATCGCAAGCGCAGCATGCACGGAGAGGCCATCGATGAGCACTTCGTCCGCCTGCGTGAATATTCCCATACGTTTGTTCAGAAGCTGGAACACGCCAATGATTTTGCCGTCATTGTTTCTCATCGGCATGCAAAGGATCGATTTCGTTCTATAGCCGGTAGACTTGTCAACATCAGGGCTGAAGCGAGGATCCAGATACGCATCGGGAATGTTGATTGTATCTCCGGTGGCTCCCACATAACCGGCAATCCCCTGTCCCATCCCCAGGTGAATTTTTACACGCTCGTTGCCTTCCAGTCCTTTGGCAACCTTTGCCCAAAACTCCCCCTTTCGCTCGTCGAAAAGGTAGACCGTACCACGATCTCCATGAACCATATCGAGGGCGATGTCGAGAATAATCTGCAACAGCATCTCAAGGTCAAGCGTGGAGTTCAGTTTCTTTGTGGCTTCAATCAGATGTTCCCGCTTGCTCAACTCGATCCTTGCTTCCAGTGCCTTTCGTTCGGTCTCGGAAGCAAAATGATGAATCAGCGCCCTGAGCCGGACGCTCAACACCGTCAACAACCGAATTGCGAACGGCTGGCTTGAGTGAAGGAGCAGTTCGAAGTGACTTTTGTGGAGAGAGAGGATTATTGTATCATCCAGTGCCGTGACCCTTGCGGAGCGCGTCCGTCCATCGATCAGATCCAGTTCTCCAACGAAGTCGCCGTCATGCAAGAGTGCAAGGAGATATTCCGTTCCATCCCGCATCGTCTTCGATATCTTTACCCGACCCGAAACGATCAGCAACAGCTCCTCTCCATCGGTTCCCTCCTCAATGATAATCTCGTTCGGACGATACCGGCGCTCCTTCAACTTGCCCTTCACTGCATGGAATGCAGCATCGGAAAGAGCCTCGAAGAGGACATTGTAGCGGACTCGCTCGAATTCGGGATTCTGGTCGGACATTTCCCACTAACTCCGGAAGGGAGACGGCATTCGTCCTAGGCGAACGGCCTCAACTTACGGGTGTTGCGCGCCAAAATCAAGTAGATATACGATTACGTTGATCGAATCGAACTTTGATTTTCGCATGCTCAATACGTATCTTGCCACAGAATTAAAGATCAGTTGATACCTTGAACATCATAAAGCCAAAGCGGCTTCGACATGGTGACCTCATTGGACTGGTCACACCAGCCAGCCCGATTGCCGATCCACCAAGAATCGAGAGGGCGGTCCACTATCTCGAACGTCTTGGCTATCGGGTTACTGTTGGTGAGCGCGTCGGCAAAGTGCACGGCTACCTTGCCGGTGCTGATGAAGAGCGTCTGGCAGATCTGCACGCGATGTTTGAAGATCAACGCGTCAAAGCAATCATTGCCCTGCGCGGAGGATATGGCACACCCCGACTTCTCTCGAAACTCAATTACCGGCTCATCTCACGGAATCCGAAGATACTCGTGGGCTTCAGCGACATCACTGCCCTGCAGCTCGCTCTGTGGCGCCAGTGCGGCCTTATCACCTTCCACGGCCCAATGGCTGGCGTCGATATGGCCGACACTATCGATGGGTTTACGGAAGAATTGTTCTGGCGAACTGTGACTTCAACAAAGAAAATCGGACGCATCTCTTTCCCGCCCGGAGTCCAGCCATCAACATTACACCCCGGCAAGGCTGTTGGTAGACTTGTCGGAGGCAATCTTTCCATCGTTGTGTCTCTGCTGGGTACTCACTACTTTCCGAGGACAACCGATGCTGTGCTCTTTCTGGAAGACATCGGTGAAGAGCCGTACCGCGTCGATCGGATGATGACACAGCTTCGCAACGCCAAAGTCTTCTCCAAATGCAATGCCGTACTCACCGGACAGTTCTCTGACTGCCTGCCCAAAGACCAAGCCAAACCATCGCTGAGTGTAGAAGAGATTCTTGATGAGGTTGCCCGCCATGCAGGAAGACCTTTCATCTCCAACCTACCGTTTGCACACCTGCCACAGAAGATGACGTTGCCAATCGGCTTGAGAGTACAGGTAGATGCAAGTTCTGCTTCCATCCAGTACCTTGAATCAGCCGTCAGTTAGGTGGCGCCCACACTGGACCTCATTCCTTTCCAACCAGTCTGCGTTTGTTGCCTTTGTTACAAAATAACTTTAACTTTGTCCACTAACTGACCACCCTAACGCGTTGAGTAGCATGTTGCAAGTTGCAGTTCTTGGTTCGGGGAGAGGCTCCAACTTCCAGGCCATACTCGATGCTATCCAGCGAGGCACAGTGCCAAACGTTCGGGTTCGGGTTGTCATCAGCAACAATTCGAGCGCCGGCATTCTGGAGATTGCGCGAGCACATACAATACCGGCGGTGCACATGAGTCAACGGCAATTTCCTGACGAGTCGACATTTGTCGATACGTTGCTGGGAACATTTCGGCAGCACGAGGTCAACTTCATTGTGCTTGCAGGATATATGAAGCGGCTTCACCCCCGGATCATTGCCGCGTTCCGGAATCGGATCATTAATATCCATCCCGCTTTGCTGCCAAAATATGGCGGTGAGGGAATGTACGGGATGCACGTGCACGAGGCGGTTGTTGCACACAAGGAAGTTGTGAGTGGAGCAACGGTGCATATCGTGGATGAAGAGTTCGACCACGGTGCTGTCATATTGCAGAAGCGGGTGGCGATAGACCTGGGGGATACAGCAGAAATCGTCGCTGCAAAAGTTCTGAAAATCGAACACGAGATCTATCCTCAGGCCTTGCGTCTGTTTGCTGAAGGAGCTGTCACTCTCACACGTAACACTGTAGTAACACACTAGTTTGAAGCATAAGGAGTACTCTTGCCTCATATCCGCCGCGCTCTCATCAGTGTCTCCGACAAACGCGGTCTCGTGGAATTCGCACAGGCTTTGCAGGCGTTGAACGTCGAGATTATCTCGACGGGCGGCACCCATACCCTCCTGAGTACCAATGGCATTCGAACACGCTCGGTCTCCGAAGTGACGGAGTTCCCGGAGATTCTCGATGGACGTGTTAAAACTCTGCACCCGAAGATCCACGGTGCTTTGCTTGCTGTCGCTGACAATGACAGTCACACTCAACAATTGCGGGAACACCACATCCAGGCCATCGATATGGTTGTAGTGAATCTGTATCCGTTTGAGCAGACCATTGCTCGCAACGGTGTCCCGCTCGACGAAGCCGTTGAGCAAATCGATATTGGCGGGCCTGCAATGATTCGCTCCGCAGCAAAGAACTTCAAGCACAAAGCCGTGATCGTCAACCCCGATCGATATCCGGCGGTCGCTGAGGAGCTTCGCTCAAACGGTGGACGCATCTCTGATACCACATGCTTCACGCTGGCTAGGGAAGTGTTCCGTCATACCTCGTCATATGATGCTGCCATCTCGCGGTATCTTGACCGCGCGCAGAAAAAGGAGAACTGCCTGCCCGATCTTCTGCACATATCAATGCGCCGGGAGACCAACCTCCGGTACGGCGAGAATCCACATCAGCGGGCCTCTGTGTATGGGAATTTCGGATCGCTGTTTCAGACGCTCCACGGGAAGGAACTCTCCTACAACAATATTGTGGACATCGCTGCTGCCGCAAAGCTCGTTGCGGAATTCGATGAGCCAACAGTCGCAATCATCAAGCATACAAACCCATGCGGTGTGGGCTCCGGAACCACACTCCTCGAAGCATACACAAAGGCACTGGCAACAGATTCCAAATCGGCCTTTGGGGGTATCGTTGCAATGAACCGGCCGCTGGATCGTGACGCCGCAGAGAAGATGAATGAGATATTTACCGAGGTAATCATTGCGCCGGGGTTCCCAGATTCTGTGCTCGAATTCCTCAAGAAGAAAAAGGATCGACGGCTTATCCGCATTGCTGTTGATTTGCGCGCGCTCGACGAACTGGAAATTAGAAGCATCCCCGGTGGTTTTCTCGTTCAAGATTCCGACAAAGGTCGGCTTACCAAAGACGGCTTCAAGGTCGTCACGAAGCGGAAACCGACCGATGAAGAGACGAGAGCAGTGCTGTACGCGTGGCGCGTGGCAAAGCACGTGAAGTCGAACGCCATTGTCTATGCGCGCCCCGACAGAACGATTGGTGTCGGCGCCGGACAGATGTCTCGCGTCGACTCTGCGCGCGTCGCGGCACAGAAAGCAGTCGAGGCCGGACTCGTTGTCAAGGATACCGCCATCGCGTCGGACGCTTTCTTCCCGTTTGCCGATGGACTGCTCGAAGCGGTGAAAGCCGGTTCAACGGCTGTGATTCAACCCGGAGGATCCATTCGCGATGAAGAAGTCATCCACGCCGCAGATGAAAACAATATCGCCATGGTCTTTACCGGAATCAGACATTTCAAACATTGAGATTTGTTAAATAACCTGTAATCCGTTCGCCCCATGGGACTTTTCAATTTCTTTTCTGCAGACCTTGCCATCGACCTTGGCACTGCCAACACTCTCATCTACATGAGGGGCAAAGGGATCGTATTGAACGAGCCCTCCATAGTCGCGTTTGATCGAAACACGAAGAAGATCGTCGCCATCGGCAAGGAAGCGCAGGAGATGCTTGGCAGAACGCATCGCGACATCCGCACGATCAGGCCGATGAAAGACGGTGTGATCGCCGACTTTGAAATCGCTGAGGGGATGCTGCGCGAGTTCATCAAGAAGATCCACGCCAACTGGATGCCGAGCCGTCGGATTGTAGTATGCGTGCCGAGCGGAGTTACCGAAGTGGAGAAACGCGCAGTGCGAGATTCCGCGGAACACGCCGGTGCAAAGGAAGTCCACTTGATTGCAGAACCCATGGCCGCTGCAATAGGTGTGGGGATGGATGTCGAGGCGCCGGTCGGCAACATGATTGTCGATATCGGTGGTGGCACGACGGAGATTGCCGTCATTGCTCTGTCGGGTATTGTTAATGAAGAGTCGGTACGCATTGCGGGAGATGAGTTGAACAACGCAATCCTGCAGTTCTTCAAGAAGAACCACAATATTCTGATTGGTGAACGAACGGCAGAGGCGATCAAATGCGAAGTCGGTTCGGCAATGCCGCTCAAGGAGGAAATCAACATCCGTGTGAAGGGGCGCGACCTCGTGAATGGTATTCCCAAAACAACCGAGGCAAGCTCCGTCGAGATACGCGAGGCACTGAGTGAACCTGTCGCGGCAATCGTTGAGGCCATCAAGCTTACGCTCGAGCGCACACCACCCGAGCTGGCAGCGGATATCCTTGATCGCGGCGTGATGCTGAGCGGCGGAGGCGCACTGCTGAAAGGACTGGACGAGCGTGTCAGGCTCGAAACAAGCTTACCGGTCCACATCTCGGAAGACCCGCTGACTGCCGTAGTCCGCGGAACAGGCAAAGTTCTTGAGAACTTGAACCACTACTCCAAAGTCCTCATCAAGAGCAGGAGATACTAAGGCCGAAACGAGTTGCTCGATGGACACTCGGCAGATGACAACCTATGAGGCGCCTGGTTGACATAGTTCTCCTCTTCAAAGAATATCTGCTCCTCATCTTCTACGTTCTGATCTCCCTCCTTCTCCTGGCGCTGAACGATGCCCCACAAATTCGCACGATTCGCTCGTTGACCCTAGCAACGATCGGCGCCGTGGAAAGCGCTTTTGGGTTCATCCCAAACTACTTCGAGCTCCGAAGCGAAAACACAATCCTTCGCGAGCAGAATCTTTCCCTCTCGGAAGAGCTTATCAGATTGCGGGAGGCAAAACTTGAGAACGACCGTTTGAGACAACTTCTCGCCCTCAAGGAACGTTCGCCCTTCACTTATGTGGCCGCAACGGTTGTTGGAAAGACGATGCATCTGCTTCAGAATACGATTACCTTGGACGTTGGTGAGGGCGACGGCGTCAGGCCCAACATGCCCATCGTGACGGAGGGGGGGCTTGTGGGAAGGGTGCTCTCGACAAGCTCACGTTATGCCATCGGTCAGATCCTCTGGAACAAGGATTTCCGGGCGAGTGCGAAAGTGGAGCGCGGCCGTGTTGATGCGATACTGCAATGGGAAGGCGGCGAACATCTTTCTCTGAAGAATGTTGCCAAGACCCAGGATGTTCTGATTGGGGACCTGGTGATCACATCGGAATATAGTACGATTTACCCTTCGGGCATCAAGATCGGAATCGTGAGCAAGACGTCGCAGACACCGGGTGCGTTGTTCCAAACGATAGAAGTTGCTCCAAGCGTCGATCTGTCCCGAATCGAGCAGGTGTTCGTTATCATGCACACCGCCGATTCGGCACGCGTTGCCCTCGAACAGAAACATACGAAATGAGAAAACCTGTGGCGCGACGCATCTCCTTCTACGTTATCCTCTCCTTGATCCTTGTCGTTGTTGATTCTACGCTGGTGAAGTTCCTGTCACTTGCCGGCATTGTTCCCGATATTCTCGTTGTCTGGATCGTGTACATCGCGATTCGTGAAGGTCAGATTGCGGGGACAACGGCGGGCTTCTTCATCGGCCTCGTGATGAACCTGATGGGAATGACAGAGAGCATGCTCGGCCTGGCAGCGCTGGCAAAGACCGTGGCCGGGTTCACGGCGGGATACTTCTATAACGAGAACAAGACCTACAACACTTTGGGCGGTTACCAGTTCATCGTGATTGTTGCGGTTGCCTCCTTTGTTCACAACGTTTTCTATTTCATTATCTTCCTCCAAGGAAGCGATCTCGGCTGGACCCGGTCGGTGCTCGCCTACGGGATCCCGACTACGGCATACACGGCGGCCATTGCGCTGTTACCCATGTTCGCGTTCGCGCGGAAGTACTTGTCCTGACCATGTCAATTCAAGACGATATAAACATCTATGGAAAGCGACGCGTACTCTACGCCATAATCACATTGACGATCTTTCTCTATCTGGGAAGGTTATATCAACTGCAGTACATCTATGCCGACGAGTACGGGAAGAAATCCGAAGAGAACAGTATCCGCACCATCCCGAAGGAGCCGATTAGAGGATACGTATATGATCGGAGGGGAAGGCTTGTCGTGGACAACCGCCCCGCGTTCACCGTCTCCATCATGCCGTTTGAATTCGATAAGCGGAATACTGACCTTCTCGCTTCCATCCTGCAGGTCGAGCCGGCCTATGTTCGGGAGCGTGTGAAGAAAGGGGAACAGTACAATCGCTTCGTTCCCGCAAAGGTGAAGCGCGACATCGACTTCAAGATTCTTTCCGCACTGGAAGAGTACCGCGACCAGCTCCCCGGCGTCGACTACCAAATCGAGTCGAAGCGCTACTACACAACCCCGGCGCGAGCATCCCACATCCTCGGCTATACAAAAGAGATCTCGGAAACCCAACTCAAGTCTCTCGGCGAAGGGTACACGCAAGGTGATGTGGCCGGAGCCACGGGATTGGAGGCTCAGTATGAATCAGCTCTCCGCGGCCAGAAAGGGGCCGAATTCAGCACGGTGAATGTCCGCGGCCAGGTTGTTGGGCGCTTCGATAACGGAAAGCATGATGTCCCTTCGGTGGAAGGTGACGACCTGCTTCTCACAATGGATTTTTCGCTTCAAACTCTCGCGGAGTCGCTCTTTGCAGATAAGCGTGGCGCGCTCATTGCCATCGATCCTCAAAATGGTGGAATCCTTGCAATGCTGAGCAAGCCGGACTACGATCTGTCACTCTTCAGCGGAGTGACGCCTGCAGAAATCTGGCATTCGCTCAATACCGATGAAGCGCATCCCCTCTTTAATAGAGCAACCCTCACCCGCTATCCGCCCGGATCCACCTTCAAGATGATTCTGGCCGCTGCTGCCCTTGAAAACAAGATCGTCTCTCCCTCATGGAGGATCACCTGTGGTGGATCGTTCCGGATGGGAAACAAGATATTCAAGGATGAGCATGTGCACGGCAGTGTTGACATGGTGGATGCCATCAAGCGATCCTGCAATGTCTACTTCTACCAACTCATGCTCAAAGTTGGTCTCGACTCCTGGTCGGAGTATGGAAGCAAGTTTGGATTTGGGAAGCCGACCGGGGTCGACATTTACGAAGAGAACCCCGGTCTCCTTCCCACAACAGAGTGGATGAACAAGCGCTACGGCGAGAATGGATGGACGAGGGGTTTTCTCCCGAGCCTGGGAATTGGCCAGGGGGAACTCGGTGTTACGCCACTCCAGATGGCGTTGTACGCAATGGCGTTGGGTAACAAGGGACACTATTATCGACCACATGCGGTACAGGGGATCATTCGCAAGGCCACGCATGACACGGTCAAGATCGCGCACGATCAGCGGACCATCTCCTTGAAAGAAGATACCTGGCGGGTTATTCGGGAGGGAATGCGAGGCGTTGTTCAAGAACCAGGCGGCACCGGCGGACTTGCACGAGTAAAAGGAGTTGAATCTGGTGGCAAGACCGGCACGGCACAGAATCCCCACGGCAAAAGTCATGCCTGGTACATCGGGTTCGCTCCTTTTGAAAATCCCAAGATTGCCATTGTCGCCATGGTTGAAAACGTCGGCTACGGCGGATCGTTCGCAGCCCCCATTGCGGGCATGTGCATCGAGCAGTACTTGTATGGCCGATTGATCCGGTTTGACAAAGATGTGCAGGCGAAGTCGCCGATTGCTCAATCTTCTCTCACAAAAGAAAAGAACATCACCAGCTCTTCACAAGCGAAAACGCCCGGTGTCCACTAACTCATGACCTCGTACTTCAGAGAGCACATCGATTTCACTACGGGACTGACCACGCTGGCGCTTGTCGTTGTGGGCTTGATCTCCATCTACAGTGCAACATTCGACGCGCATGCTTCCGATGTCTCGGTCAAGCAGCTAATGTTCGCGGGGATCGGGCTCCTCATACTTGTTGTGATGACATTCCTCCCGTTCAAATTGCTGCAATTCATTTCGTATCCATCGTACTTCCTGTCCATTCTTCTGCTCGTATCGGTACTCATCCTGGGGAAGACCGTGTCGGGATCGACGAGTTGGTTCAATCTCGGTGCGTTCCGGCTCCAGCCGTCCGAGTTCACAAAGATCACGACAGCTCTTGCGCTCGCGACGTATCTTTCCCGCACTGATGTGAACCTGCAGCGGTTCAACAACCTTGCAGTCGCCACGGGCATTGTTCTCCTGCCAACGGCATTGATCATGATGCAGCCCGACACAGGAACGGCGATGATCTACGCGGGGATGTTCGTTCCTGTATTGTATTGGGGTGGTGCGACCAAGTTCACACTGCTTTCGGTTGTTGCGCCAGTCGCAGCTGCCGTTGCGGCGCTATTCGGGATCACCCCGTTTTTCATCACTGTTATCGTGATGGGACTTCTCATCTACATCACAAAGGAAAACCGGATTCTTGCTGCTGTCGTATTTTCTGCCACCGTGCTTGTTGGTATTTCCGTTCAGTTCATCTATGAGGGGTTGAAACCGTATCAACAGAAGCGCATCGCAACATTCCTCGACCCCAATGCGGACCCGTTGGGTGCAGGGTACAACGTCCTCCAATCCAAAGTTGCCATCGGATCGGGGGGGCTCTTGGGGAAAGGACTTCTTCACGGTTCTCAGACACAACTCAATTTCATCCCGGAACAATGGACTGACTTCATCTTTTGCGTTATCGGAGAAGAGTTTGGCTTCATTGGGGCCGCCGTAGTGCTGGGATTGTTCGTTACGCTCCTTCTCCGTGGCGTAAGGCTCGGCTCCATCGTCAAGAACAAATACGGAAGCACACTCGCAATCGCCATCACCGCGATCTTTGCGGTACATGTGTTCATGAATGTGGGAATGTCTGTGGGGCTGCTGCCCGTTGTCGGGGTGCCGTTGCCGTTCCTCAGCTACGGTGGCTCCGCGCTTCTCACGAACATGGTGATGATTGGAATTCTCATGAACCTGTATTCCAATAGGAAGGAGTACTAGAAGGTGGGATTGCGAACACAGACGATATCTGTTTGCTTGCTTCTCTTTACTACAATACGTACCCTTCACACCGAATAACAACAACCATTACTCTTCTGTACGTCCAATGGCAAAGAAGCAGAAGTCACCCCGACGAGCAAAGCACGTCATCGCGAAGACGATACGAGTTGACAAGAGCAGGTATGAGATTCCCGTAGAACAACTCCGCTGGCACTGCACACCCCACGACCTCGGCATCAACTCGATGGATCAGGTGCAACCATCCAAAGAGATCATCGGGCAGGATCGTGCCCTGCGCGCGCTTCGCGTGGGCCTGGAGATGCTGCGATACGGATACAACGTCTTCGTCACCGGCAGTGCCGGCACTGGCCGAACCACCACCATCAAGCGGCTGTTGCACGAATACGAGCAACAAACTGCCGTACTGACGGACAAGTGCTACGTCCACAACTTCCATGATCCCGACTCGCCCCTGATGATCACGCTGCCTGCAGGGCAGGGTGTATCATTCAGGAAGGACATGGGAACACTGGTAAGCGAACTTTTGAAGGGAGTCCCTGCCCTTTTTGAAAGCCGACGGTACCAGGAACAGAGGAAATCTCTTCTGGAACACTTCCAGTCGCGCCAGCGAAGCGTGCTGAAGGATTTTGAGAAGCGCGTGAAGGACAAGGGCTTTGAAGTGGTTCAGGTACAATCCGGACCATCGATGCGTCCGGAGATCGCTCCCGTTATCGATGGCAGTCCAACAAGTGTTGAACAGCTTCAGGTCAAGGTCGATGCTGGTGAAATGCAGCAGTCGGAGCTTAACAATCTCCTCGCCATCCAGGCTGGCATGGAAGGACAGATGGACCTGGTAATGCGGGAGATGCGCAACATTGAGCGGCGTGCAAAGAAATCCCTGGACGAGCTTACGCACAAGATCGTTGTTCCCTTCGTTGAGGAACTTCTTGACGATCTGAAGTCGAAGTACACCACCGAGAGAGCAACGCAATACCTGAATGATGTAAAGAAAGACGTCCTGGAGAACGTTCAGCGGTTCAATCCCCGCGAAGAGCAACCACAGACTTCTTTGCTGGGAATCCAGATGCACAAAGACGACGACTCGTTCCTCGAATATCAGGTCAACGTAATCGTGGATAACAGTGAGGAGAAGGGTCCCCCCGTCATCATCGAGACCAACCCACGCTACAAGAACCTCTTCGGCACCATCGAACGCATGATCGATCGCAATGGCATCTGGCGCACAGACTTTACCCATATCAAAGCCGGATCGCTGGTGAACGCCGATGGTGGCTACCTTGTCATCAATGCGGTCGATGCACTCACGGAACCCGGCGTCTGGCCAACGCTGAAACGAGTACTGCGCAACAGCCAGATCGAGATCCAGCCGCTTGAGACGAGCATCTTCGGGAGCAGCTCCGCACTGAAGCCCGAGCCAATTGATCTGAACGTCAAAGTCGTCATGATCGGTGACGCGTACGTGTACCACGTTCTCTACGAGATGGATGACGACTTCAAGAAGATCTTCAAGATCAGGGCAGACTTCGAGAACGAAATGCCAAACGATCAGAAATCGTTGACCAGTTACGTTTCGTTCATCAAGCGTTTGTGTGATGAAGAGAAGCTCCGTTCTTTTGAGCTGAGCGGGGTGACAGAGTTCATCGAGTATGGTGTTCGCCTTGCGGGCGACCAGAAGAAGCTCTCCACACGGTTTAGTATGCTGGCCGATATCATCCGTGAGGCCGACTATTGGGCCAAGAAGGAAGAAGCCGCGCAGATCACCGGTATCCACATCCGCAAGGCTATTGATGAGAGAATTGAACGCGTCAAAATGGTTGAGGAGAAAATTCAGGAGATGATCCTCGACGGCTCGATCATGATTGATACCGAAGGAGCGGTGGTTGGACAAGTGAATGGCCTCTCGGTGCTCGATGTACACGACTACGCGTTCGGCAAACCTTCTCGCATCACCGTGAAAACGGCAATGGGACGCGCCGGCATCATCAACATCGAGCGGGAAGCCGACATGAGCGGACCTTCGCACAACAAGGGTGTGCTGATCCTCGGTGGCTATCTCCGTCACAAGTACGCTCAAGACAAGCCGCTCGTGCTCAGCGCGAGCATCGCGTTTGAACAATCTTACTCTGGAGTCGATGGTGACAGCGCCTCATCAACCGAGGTCTACGCGATTCTCTCCAGCCTCTCGGGCGTTCCGATTCGTCAGGACCTCGCAGTGACGGGCTCGGTAAACCAGAACGGAGAGGTCCAGGTGATTGGCGGGGTGAATCTGAAGATTGAAGGCTTCTTCGATGTATGCAAAGCTCGTGGACTGACCGGCACGCAGGGAGTGATCATGCCCCACGGCAACCTCAACGATCTCATGTTGCGTCACGACATTGTCGATGCAGTCCGGGAGAAGAAGTTCCACATCTACGGCGTCAGGACGATTGACGAGGGCATCGCACTTCTTACCGGAAAACCGGCGGGGGAAATCCACAAGCTCGTCAACGCGCAACTCACAAAGTTCATGAAGCGCCACAAGAAGCTGGGAGGGTAACCGCCTCACCCTCTCCTTCCAGGAGAGGGTGAGGCCTGCCCGCCGGAACGGAAGTGAAGGCGGGGGTGAGGTCAGAACCTTGGGCCGATCACTATGCACGACTACCCCATCACTCCTGCCATCCGACTTCTTCGCGAGAAGAAGATCTCCTTCATCCCACATCTCTACACGTACGAAGAACACGGAGGCACAAAGGCCTCAGCCGCCGCGCTGAACGTTGACGAGCACGCTGTCATCAAGACGCTCGTCATGCAAACCGATGCGCGAAAGCCATTGATTGTTCTCATGCACGGTGACAGAGAAGTTTCGACCAAACAACTCGCCCGCATTCTGAATGTGAAGCGCGTCGAGCCGTGCGATGCAGCAACCGCACAAAAGCACACCGGCTACCTGTTCGGAGGAACAAGTCCATTCGGCACACGGACACAGATTCCCGTGTACGCTGAAGCAACCATCTTCTCTCTTCCAAAGATCTATATCAATGGGGGCAAGCGCGGATTCCTTGTCGAGATCACCTCCACCGATCTTCTCAAGGCCCTGCCCGTACAAGAAGTGCATGTGGCCATTGCGGAATAGCCGCGTTGCATGTTGTACGGGGATGGCGTAACTTTGCTTCAGATAGAAACGTTCAGGATCGGAATAAACGCCACGTCATGGCGATTAGCCACCGGCTAAACGCCACACTGTGGCGATAACCCAGTAGTTATGTGCCATTGCCACCTACAACCACAATTTAGACGTGTCTGACCGAACCATGTCGAGAAAGGAGATTACAACAATGCCTCTGGTACAGGTTTCTCTCCGTCGATCTGCTCTCATCCTGCTCGTACTTTGTGCCGGAATAAGTCTTTCACGCGCCCAAACAACATTTCAGAGAACATACGGCGGCACAAGCGGTGACGAGGGCTTCTCAGTCCAGCAGACTAGCGACGGCGGCTACATCATCGCTGGGAGGACTTATTCCGTCGGTGCCGGCTCGTTCGATATGTA
>Ga0208980_10000859_pt1 | contig 17954 bp, 34 predicted proteins | sample WetSurMetagenome_3_FD_187993 | JGI IMG/M metagenome (GOLD analysis project Ga0208980, IMG submission 187993) | Wetland microbial communities from Twitchell Island in the Sacramento Delta, sample from surface sediment Aug2011 Site A1 Bulk (version 2) | ecosystem: Environmental > Aquatic > Marine... | reverse complement strand
CGTGTTCGGTGAATTGTGTGTCATAAAAAACCATGATTATTTTAATCATAAAAGTAGATGGTTGTGTAGATGTAGTTGTGGTAATACGGTTGTAGTGTTAGGGCGCGATTTAATAAAGGGACATACACGAAGTTGTGGTTGTTATAAATCAAAAACTACGTCCGAAAGATGTAAAGCACGCTTAATAGACAGGAAGTTTGGTAGGTTATTAGTGATAGAAGAGTTGCTGGAACGTCGGAATGGTCATGTCTACTGGAAGTGCCTTTGCGATTGTGGTAATTATAGTGAAGTAAGCAGTGGTGATTTAAATTCTGGTAAATGCGTAAGTTGTGGATGTTATAGGTTTGATATAAATTGGAAAGGCGGGATTTCTGCTGAACCTTACTGTCCTATATGGTTGGACGAAGATTATAAAAAGTCTATAAAGGAAAGAGATAATTACAAATGTCAAAACCCATACTGTTGGGGAACACACAGTAAATTATTTTTACATCATATAAACTATAATAAACAGGAGTGTGGGCCACAAAATTTAATTACTTTATGTTGTTCTTGTAATAGTAGAGCCAATATAAACCGAGATTATTGGCAAAATCTTTATGAGGGTATTATGAGGAATAGGGGTTTATTAAATGATAGATCCAGTTCACATAACTAATTTCAATCAGACAGATGAACAACTCGAAGAAGTTCTGTTATTTTGGGTTCTGGTGGCTGGTAAAACAGCTTCTATTATCTCCAAGGCGCTGGAGAAAATTTTGAATAGTTTGCCTGGTTCTACCCCCTTCGAAAAAATTCGCGGAGTAGAAAGAAATAATCTGCCCAAGCTATTGAAAGATCACGGTATTGGTTGTTTTAATCTAAAAGCCCGCGCCCTTTGGGAATTAGTCAATTCAAATCTCAATCTAAGGACTTGTTCGGTAGAAGATTTAGAAAAGATCTATGGGATAGGTTCTAAAACTGCACGTTGCTTCATTGTTCATTCCCGCCCGAATTCAAATCACGCCTGTCTTGATACACATGTGCTAAAATTTTTGCGGGCGAAAGGACATAAAGTGTCTAAAGGAACTCCTTCTAGTAAGAAACAATATAAGGAGCTCGAACAAGTATTTCTAAACTATGTAAAAAAGTCAGGTAAATCGGTAGCGGAATTTGATTTGGAGGTTTGGAATAGTTATGCTAATGGAGGAATTAATTATGGAAGATAAGTCATATGATGTTGATGTTGCTGAATTTTCATTATTCTTAAAAAAAGAGTACTGGGAAAAAACGAAAAACGACCCTAAATTGTTAAGCGCAGCGTTGACTATGTCAATTAACATGGCAGCATCTACTGATTGGTTAAGAAATCCCAAAAAGAACATGCGGGCAGTTTTGGACAGGTTTGAAATAACAGAAAAAGAACTGCATTATCGATTCAATTTTTATAATTTGGATAGCAAAGAGCAAGAAGAAGTTTATAAATCAAAACTTTCTGCCGAGGATAGAAAAGAATATGAAGACTGGAATAGAGTGCGGGATGAGAATGACTAAGCTATGTTGCCTGTGGATAAGAGCTAAATATCAATACTATAAATTGTATTGGAAAATTTTCCCACCCAAAAGAAAACGAACCGGCTTTTATGGATGGCAAGAAGTGAACTACCATGTGTTGGATCAAGAAGCTGTGGGGATGGGAATAATTGATAAGAGGTTATAAATGGATTTAGATGTTTTTAATAAACTTGAAGAAGTAGTTCGTAAAGAAGTTAAAGATATTCATGGTAAGATATTAGCAGATCGTAAGTTAACATTTAAAAAAATTACCGAATACATTGTTAAAGCCGATATCAGTAAACTTAGAGTGATGGGTATGCGGGATCCTCTTGAAGCATTGACAGTACTCGTTCCAGAATCGGCTAATATATCTTATACCACTAAATGGGGAAACGCTACTCATAGAATCTTTACATTTCTGATTGAAAATTCTAAGGGTGGTTTTGAATCTACATTTCGTGGTATTGACTTTGATGTGCCAGAGGATCCATTTTTTGGAAATAATTATTTAGTAACTAGTATAAAAAATAGTGTCAATTCTTTGAACAAAGACATGAAAGATGCGCTGGCTTTAAATTTTAGAGACGCTGAACAAACACTTGCAGAAAGATATCCTGGTAAACAGGTGTCAAAGCTTCTCCTATGTTCGAGGGGCTACAAAATAAAAACAGATGCCGCGAGGAATGGCGTGAAATTTACATGGTTATGCGGTACGAAAGCTTGGGAATACATACTTGGCGACGCGCAAGGTTATCTAGTTTTTATGCATATTATAGACAAGTGTGTTGAAGAAACAGGCCGGTCACGTATAGACAAAGTACGTAAAGAGCCGCTCACGGAAGAAAATAAGCAGATACTTTACGATTATATTTTGCAGAGAAATATAAAGACTATGGATGATTTAGCGAGAATTGCTGTTGATCCTAAAGTTGATTTACGTTGTAATGATTTATTTTATAATAATTAAGAGGGGGGGGATTAAATGATTATAGTAGCCGTATCAGGTGGTTTTGATCCTATCCATAATGGACATATTCGAATGTTCAAAGAAGCCAAGAAATTAGGAGATAGACTTGTTGTTATCCTTAACAACGACGATTGGCTTAGAACTAAAAAGGGATACGTTTTTATGCCTGAAGAGATGAGAGCGGAAATTATTTCAGAACTGAAATGCGTGAATGAAATTTATATCACTAAACATTCGAAAGATGATCTGGATCGCTCGGTTTGTAAAGCTCTCGAAGAAATTAAGCCTGACATATTTGCCAATGGTGGCGACAGGTTTGCATACAATGTACCAGAAAGAGAATTATGTGAACGACTCGGTATTAAAATGGTTTTTAATGTCGGTGGAGAAAAGATCGCTTCAAGCTCAGAGTTAGTGAAGCTTTCAAATATTGTATTTGGGCACGATGACGACCAAGAATTCATATTTAACAATGTATTAGGTTTAAAAGGAGAATTCAAATGAAAGTAAAAGTTGGTGATAAAATTTACGATGGCGAAAAAGAACCCGTCATGGTTATTTTAACCGATCAGGACAAGAAAAATATAGCTGATATGCTTCCAGATGCGTATAGATATTGCGCCTACCCAGGCGAGACGCAGTGGATTAAAGATGATCACAAGGCCATAAGAGAATGGATGAAAAAGGAGAATTAAAATGAGTGAATTAAGGAATTGTCATGATTGTGGTGCTAAACCTGGCGAAATGCATGGAGATGGGTGTGATACAGAAAGGTGTTCTGTCTGTGGCGGTCAATATATCGGATGTGGTTGTGAAGGACACGATAAAACTTTCGCCAGATGGACTGGAATTTGGCCTGGTAAAGCAGAAGCTGTTTATTTAGATGTGGATTTGAACACCTTTGATGTTAAATATTCTCACTTGTTTTTCATTAAGCCAAAGGAGAATTGATATGGATGATGTACGTAAAGTAGAAATTTTAAAATCTGGGGAGTGGAAGGAAGTGGCTTTTCCTGATTTAAAAGATGGTGATATTTTCCGAATGTTCGAACCGAATGGTGATCCTGTCGTTAGTAATGTTGATGGAACCATCCATTGGAAGGTGGCGGGCGAACCATATTTAAATGAGGAAAATATATGGACGGTTCAACACATACCACCGCTGTGTTCATTAAATACGTCGAAATAGCATCGGTGGAGTGTCATAAACATAAGGAGAATTAAAGTGTATAATTGGAAAGTAGTTCCATTGTGTAAAGAGCAGTTATTAGACATTGATCCTAAAGATGTTCTGCCTGGTGGAGAATTTAGGCTTTGTGATGTCTATAAATCTGGCGGCGGGTATGATAAGTTCCCAGCGATTTTTGAAAAAAGAACGGGAAGAAAAACAAGCGCCAAACAATTTGTAGTTCAGCTTTACGGATGCCATTTAAAATGTCCCTATTGCTATGTAACCCCTAATGGGATATGGGGTAAACCAGTTTATTATCATACAGATGCGCTGGCTAAAGTATTTTTTACTGCTCAAAAGCTGCTAAGAGATAAGTTTTCTGTCGATGTGTTTCATTTGATGGGCGGTTCCCCTGGTTTATACCTTAAACATTGGCCAGAATTAATAGAGCGTCTCGGAGAGGATGTGGTTTTTCATAGCGATCTTTGCTTAACCGAAAAGCCATACGACGATGCCGTTCTTAGGCAAATAGCTAAGCCTAATTGTCTTTATGCTGTGAATTTTAAGGGGATAACCATAGACAACTATAAGAAAAATACTGGATTAGACGATCAAAATAATTTCAGAACCATTGGAATAGAGATGATGGCAAATTTTAGTCGCCTTGTTGAAAACGAGGTTCCGTTTTACGTGACTTTTACAAATCCGGATAAGGATAGGCTTGCTGATTTTTGTGAAGGTATTACTAATTGGTGGGGAAAATCCGTATTAGAGGATATGATAGTGATAGATGTGGTTGATTACGATGCGGTGAAAGCTTATAATTGTTCAAAAGGAGAAAAACATGATCGTTGTTTACAAATATAATGATGGAATAGCTTACTTCACTTGTTGTGAAACACCTTACAAATACAATTTCGCTAATTTACTTTCTGATGATTGTGTTGTAGATGTGGATCTTGTTTGCCCAACCTGTGGTCAAACATACGTTTTGTATGTATTAAAGTGCGGCAACGCCGCAATAGCTAAAGAACTAAATGCTCAACTAGAGGTTTTAAAGTTGAGGAGAAAGGTGGTAGAAGACGATGGCTATCAAAATAATGAGCAGAACCAAACTCACGCAGAGTAGAAAAGCGTCTCTCGAAAAGCAGCTTGCTGAAATAGAAAGATCTCTTGTGGTTGGCATAAAAGATGCCATCAGCATGCTATTTACTTTGGATGCTTTACATGAGATCATGGACTATTGTGAAGAGCTAGCAGCTAAGTGGGAAGACAAGCCGTTGGATTTTACCGACGACGACTTGGATAGTTTTGATTTAGATGATGACGAGAATGAGGAGGATTAATATGGATTGGGATAGTTTATTTATGAATATGGTTTATTTAATAGCCATGAAGAGTAAGGATCAGAGCACTCATATTGGTGCGATTATTGTAGGGCCGGATAATGAGGTTAGATCTGTGGGCTTTAATAGTTTTCCAAGAGGAATTAACGATAATGTGCCTGAAAGACAACAAAGACCAGAAAAATATCATTGGATGGCTCACGGTGAGACAAATTCGGTGTACAATGCGGCGATGGCTGGTATATCAGTTAAGGGTTGTAAGATGTACACCAATGGAGTTCCGTGTACTGGCTGCGTTCATGCTGTTATAAATGCCGGCATAAAAGAAGTAATCGTCGATAAGACCTGGGACGATGCTAATTATAACCAGTGGAAGGATCAGGCAGAGAGAACTAGGGCTATGTTTGCGGAAGCTGGTGTAGGGTTAAGGTTCTGGAAAGGGGATCTGATTCAGATTTGTAGATTTAGGGATGGAAAAACTACATACTAGGAGGCAGTTATGCCGATAAAAAAAGCGGTAGTTAAAAAAAGAGGTAGACCTAAAGCAGTATTTGTACCTCGAAACGAACAGGAAGTAATGAAGAAAATCGATGACTGGTGTATAAAGTGTCATCCTTATGTAAAGATTCAAAAATCTGAGTATTCAAAGCTGATAGAATCGACTGGTGAGAAGAAGGTTATTGACGCTACTATCATCGGTAAGTATTCAAAGAGGGCTAGGGCAGGTGAGCACGGATGTATAATCTCCGAGCTTGAATTCGAAGAGCATAAAGCGAATTACAGCATCTTAAAAGACATGACCATGATTACTATCCCCTTGAGAAAATTGGATTATTGGCGCAATGATATAGCTCAGTTCTGGATTAAGGTGGATAAAGATGGTACGCCTTTTATGATTAACTTTAGACATATTAAAGCTAACGAAAATAATTTAGACAAAATGAATCCCACTGGAAAGTGGCAGAAAAACAATCAGATTACGAGGATTATAACCGCCCAAAGGAAGTCTAAAGAGGCTGCTTGGCCCGATTATGTTGTCGTTGGGTGGGATGAAATCTTTTGTGAGTTGGACAGAGTAATTAAATTAGCAAAATTCTAAGTTTCTGTCTAGTAAATTTCAAGTTGAATTCTATAATATAACATGGATAGGTCGGCTCAAAAGGATTTTCGTATTTTATTTTGTGCGCTTTTTTGGCGCACATAACTCTTGGAGGAAACGAAAAATGACTGACCAGTTTGATAATTTTCAGCTTGATCCGAATGTTATCGGAAATGACTGGGTGTTCTCTGGTGATCAGGTTCATGCGAACAGAGCCCCGGGCACAAAGATTTCTAATTTCAATTATTATTTTGCTGGCGCTAGAATGAGCCAGGATAGAACTAAGACTGTTTTTGATTTTAAGAATGAGGAAAATCCAGAAAGGACTATTGGAGCCGGTTTTGCTGGATGGGGTGTTGATTGGTCACTGTTCAATTACAACCCTTACGGTGGTCGTGGTGATGGTTTGAATCCTAACTTTAGAGTTAAGAACGATTGGCTACAGATTACTGGTATGGGTAATATCGATGTAGTGACTAGAGATGTTATGGATAAGAAAAATGTCGATCCATCTGGTATGTCGGCCTATAGGAATTATCCTACTGAAGGCTATAACTCATTCGGCAAGAAGGGTGACAAACGCTGGAGCTGGCAGGGAAATTCCTGGGTTCCAGGTTACTAATCTGTCTAGTATAGCACCTATTTTATTCTATAATATATATAGATGGACACTTTCAGCATGTGTTTACCCACGAAATTTCATTGTGTGCATTGCGGAAAAGTGTGGGGCGATGGGATAGATATAGGTAGTTCGGGATTTTGTCTGACCTGTTTAGCCGAGTGGGCTTTAAGTAAAAAATCGTGTTTTGGTAACACTGTAAATTGTTGTGATATGAGTTGTTCATACACAAAGTATTGTAAGGAGTGTTATGGAATTAGATAAGATTTATTGTGGAGATTCACGGAATATGGACAAGATCGACAACGATAGCGTTCATCTGACCGTGACATCTCCGCCTTATTATGTGGGTAAGAAATACGAAGAATATTTACCTACTATACAAGATTATTTTGATATGCTGTATGGTGTGTTTGATGAAGTAGCACGAGTCACTTTTCCCGGCGGTAAAATCATTGTTAATGTAGGTGATATTGCTGTCGGTTCTCATTTTAACGGTGGTTTCCCAGAAGAAGTAATGGTCATACCTAAAATTGTAGATAGGTTAAGGGCTTCTGGTGTGTATTTATATGCCAGAGCCGTCTGGGAGAAAGATGATCCGTGGGCTAATAGTTCACACGTATCTTTTCACAAAGGGATTCAACATGCGGAATATAGAATGTTGCCGGCGTGGGAATACGTGTTTGTGTTTCGTAAAGGCAAAGAAGCTAGGAAGGATAAATCACCTGAAGATAAACGATGGTTAGATAAACACGCTGAGTGGAAACCATGGGTGCATGCTGTTTGGCAAATCAGATCGGTTCAACGAAATGATTTTCATGAAGCCATGTTTCCGGAAGAATTAGTCCGTTGTTGTATTAAAATGTATAGTTTTCCAGGCGATGTGGTTTTAGATCCTTTTATGGGAAGTGGAACTGTCGCCGCGGTAGCAAAAAAACTCGAAAGACATTATTTGGGATATGAGTTGGATCCTAATTATATGAAGTTTTATCAAAGTAAAGTGGATGCTGTTACACCTGAAATGATTGAAAAGCAAGAACCACATCTTGATAAAACAGAAAACGCTGAGTTACAAAATGAATTATCCCTGTGATTGTAAGGACATGCGATGGATGATGGATCACAACAAAGTCTTTGTTGAAGAGAACGAGATGTGGGTTTTGTCTTGGATCGAACTTGACAAGACTGAAAAAGGGGATACAAACATAGAGCGTTTTGGTATTAAGGTTAGGTACTGCAATTTTTGCGGTAAAAAGATAGGTCAGAATTAAAGGAGGTTCTATTATGAACACAGGAACAAGAAGTAGATTGGTTAAAGGGTTTAATTACATGGGTAGGGGTAAGTTTAAGGCGGCTATTAAGAATTTTGAAGCCGCGGTTGTAGAAGGCGATGGGACAAATCTTGAAAGAGATGTCGCTGCCTGGTGGATGGTGAATGCTGCAAAGTATCGTAGAGAATGGAAAAAGAGACAATTCGGTAACGCTCATCTATTTTATTATGATGAAGAAGATAACAACGGAAAGGCTTGGTCTGATGTTGATATCGCTGCTGTGTTGCTAACACCTGATACTAAGAGAATGAATGGTTATCTGGTTAAGTTCTTGGGTAGAAGTCCTGAAGCTATCAGATTCCAAAGGCGATACGCTTGGGGACGCCCGCTTAAGTCTTGGGTTACTGAGAGCGGAGAGCGTTACACTCGTTTTACACAAACAAAGAATGTCAAGGGTAGAGTAGGTGCGTAAGCGCCAATCACTCCGTGGCAGCTGGAACGCGTTGAACTAGCGTCCTAACACTGATCCAACATGAAAGGCTGCTCATCTTGGTGACTACGTGTTCCCCGGAGTGTTGACATATATAGGTGCGGTCTTCGGGCCGCACCTAATTAAAACTGGAGGCGGTCACTTTGTATCGAGACAAAAATATTCTTGTGGTTGAATATTTAGATCAAAGACTTGCCTTTTTTATAGAACGGTTTGGTCATCAAAATTTGTGGCTAACAGATCATTCCGGCGAGGCGATTAGATACTTGATAGACTATGAATATGATTATCTGTTTTTGGGCGGCGATTTGGGTGAGTACGGTGGGAGTTGTTATGATATCGCTCATTATTTATCCCGTCATATAGAGAACCCTAATAATGGGTCGACGATCATAATACATAGTTGGAATCCTGGCGAAGTTCAATCGATACTGGCTGAATTACCTACCGCCATGTATCATCCATACAGTGAGGCTTTTTTAAGCGCATTGAGGATATAGGAGTCTCCTGAGACTCCTTTTTTGTTTCTATGAAATGTGAACTTTGTGAAAGAGAAATCTTATCAGGGGATGAAAGTTCCCATCATTTAACACCTAAGTCTAGGGGTGGTGGAGATGGGCCTTGCGCCATCTTTCACGACGTTTGTCATAAGCAAATCCATGCGTTATTCAGAGACAAGGATTTAGAACGCCGCTATAATACGGTGGCTAAATTAAAAGACCAGCCTGATGTCAGAAGGTTTGTTGAATGGATTCGTAAAAAAGACCCAGGTTTTAATATGAAAATACGAATTGCGAATAGGAAAAGGTAATTTTCCCTAGTAAAATAGGGATTGAATTCTATAATATAAAGAAAAGGAGATAATTTATGAGTAGATTTTATGAAGCAGACCAAAAGATTCAAGATCTCGCGGCAAAGGTTGTTTATGATCGTTTCCCAGCCCTGCGAGGCGCTAAGATTAAGGTGGTTATGGATTCTAAACCCAAGGTTGATAAGTTGCTTGGTCGAATGACTTTCGCATATATCAAATTGGCAAATGAAGTTGAGAAGTTTTTATCTAAAAGCGGTGTAAATTTGAATGGTTTAGATTATTTGATGTTCATTAACGACTTGGTTTGGGAACTCGCTTCTGACAGAGATAAACTAAGGATTATTTCTCATGAGTTGCGACATGGTTTTGTCGATGAAGAAGGGAATTATAAACTTGTCAGACACGATATAGAAGATTTCTTCGCGGAAGTTGAGTTGAACAAAGATGATCCTATGTGGGGTCAAGCATTGAGCACAGTTGCTGTTGCTAAGTTTGAACAGATGAAGGCTGAGGAAAAGGCCCAAAAGAAGGCTGCGGGTCAATAATAGGAGGCTGTATGTCAAGGGAAGACATTGTAGAGAAATGGAAGAGGATACGTAATGCGATTTTACTAGCTGATGCTGGTAGTTCTAACGTCACTTATACAAAGAAGGATGGGGATAAAGTTCAAGAGATCTTTATAGAACTTGAGTTGCTTTTTAATGATGCCCTACCAACGAATTTTGATCTCGACGAGGAAGCGGCTATTAAGGCTGCTAAACTTAAGGGTGAGAAGGAAGAATTGGCAGAGCCGGGTACTTATTCAGGAAAGCAACGCATGTTGATCGATTGGATGTCAGCATATAACGCTCTTGTAAGAGCAGCATCAGGAGAAATTCATGTTACAGTCCATAAAAATGATTTTGTAAATTTGGTTGTGGGTGTGACTGCGGAACTCTTGATTGGGTTTGACGAGCCGATCGCTCCTGATTTTTCTGACGAGGAAAAAGCTCGTATAGACGACGCTCAAAATAAGGTAGAATAATTATCTATCCTATATTTATAGGAGACTTATGTGCTTTTAGGGATTAGTTTATTATGATCTTTTTGAAATCGCCAAGTGACCTTAACCGTTTGGAATATGTGAATAAAATTGGTGCTGAGTTTCTCTACGAGTGTTACGATTTTATTACAGATGGTATAGAAACAATAGATATAGAAAAAATAGCTTTAGATTTTTGTAAAAAGTACGTGGTGGAGCCTTGTTTCCTTGGATATGAGGGATTCCCTCACGCTATCTGTGTTTCTATTAACGATGAAATTATCCATGGTTTTCCGAGTCATCGACGAATAAACAATGGAGACATAGTTAGTATAGATTTTGGTGTTAAAAAGAATGGTTTTGTCAGCGATGCGGCGTTTACAAAGCTTGTGGGGAAGACAAGTAAGCGAGCAAAGAATTTAGTAAAGGCTACTTACGAATCTCTTCTAAAAGGAATTGAGCAGGCTTTTGCTGGTAATCGTTTGTTTAACATATCAAGCACTATTCATAAGCATGCACTTGATTGTAGGTTTGATGTCATAAGAAAATATGTTGGTCATGGCACCGGGTTTTTCTTACACGAAGATCCAAAGGTGCCGAACTATGTGGGGTTTGGAGTTAATTGGCGTTTGCGCCCAGGAATGGTTCTAGCTATAGAACCTATGCTTGTGGAAGGGAGCTACGGCTATTCTATAGCTCCTAATTCGTGGACTGTTTTAACTGCGGATGGTAAATTGTCCGCTCATTTCGAACATTCGGTTGCGATAACTGAGTCTGGCCCAAAGGTGTTGAGTAGGTTTAACGGTGCTGAGCCTTGGGCTTGTTGATATAGTCAAGGAGGATAATGTTATGTCATTAAGAGAAGCGATTGATAAGGTCAATGTGGCCATTGAGAATTCAAAGAAGCTCACTACCAAGGATAGAAAGAAGATGCAAAAATCTACCTTCTGTGGGCCTAACAGAAGCTTTCCAGTTCCAGATTGTAAACATGTGGGAACTGCTAAGGCTTATTTGAACAGGTCTAATTTTTCTGCCGCCACCAAAAAAAGAATTGCCGGCTGTATTAATAGCAAGGCTAAGGCTCTTGGTTGTACTCCTGGTAAACCGGCTAAAGCAAAAGGTGCTTGGGAAGATCTTCCAGAGGATATCCGTGTATTAGCCGAAGATCCAGTTTTTGCAACTACTAAGGAGTTGGTAGAGGCTTCATTAAAACTTGATAAGGAAATGGATTTGGACTTCACTAATTGTGAAGATTGTGAATAATCTAATCAACGTAATGGAGTTTACCAATGACTGAATCTATTAATGTGCCCGTGATGGTACTACCTACAGATGATTGTATTGATTGTCCGCACATAAAAAAATTGTCGGAGAAGCAAAGGATCTATGCCCTCAAATTATTGACTATGACTGATTTAATAGATACCATAATCACAGGGCAGCAAAGAATAGAAACTGTATTGGATGTGATGAACAAAGATTTACAGGAACTAAAAAGAAAAATAGAGACTCTACACAAAGACAATAAATAGCCGTCGTATTTAATGGGAGGGGGTAATTGATATGCATATTTGTTCGACTTGTGGATCGTGTTCCGCCCCCAACAAGGTGAATACTGATCGTGTCAGACTTAAGAATTTAAAGAATATTGTTTATAAGAACGTAGAGCCGGAGAATGTAAATCATTTTCAGATCTATCGTTTTACTTTGTATTATCTTTGCCCAGTCTGTGGTTTCACCACCACGTTTTCTAAAGATGAAGCTCCTTATGCAACGGTTAAATTCATGGCTAATTATCCATGCTATAACTGCTTTACGAGAAGTGGTTTTGATGGTTTTATGGCAGTGATTAGTCCCGATGAATGTGCTGATTGGGATCCAGATAAGTCTTTTTGTGTTACAGAGGAAGAGTTTAATCGCCAGATTTTGAGTGCTGTTCTCATAAAAAAATTCGAAGACGAGAACCCTCATATAATTACTGGTAACGCTTAATAAATGTTGGAGAAGTTTATGGCTAATAGAGATGGGTTGGCTACAACTCTATTTAAATACGTTCAAGCTGGGATTATTGTTATAGATGCGACTACGCATGTTATAGTAGATGTTAATCCAGCAGCTTGCTATATACTAGGCGCTAATATAGACGAAATATTGGGTAGTAAATGCTCTACCTGGCTGTGCCCGCCTGACGAAGAATGCCCCTTAGCTGACCCCCTTAATCCAGAAAAAGTAATAGAAAATAAAGAAGCAACAATAACTCGCAGAGATGGTAGTATAAGACATGTTCTGCGTAATGTGGTTTGTTTTTCGTGGCAGAATAGGACGCACATCATCGAAAGCTTGGCAGATATAACTTACCAGAAAGAGATGGAGCGTAAATATAGATTGCTGGAAGAGAACGCCCCAGTGGGCGTATATGAAGTAAGTTTTGAAACTGGTAAATTTACCAAAGTCAATGAGCTGATGTGTAAGTACACTGGTTATGATTGTGATGAGCTTATAAACATGTCAGCATTTGATTTGTTGGACGACGCTAGTAGAGAACTTTTTGCTCAGCGACTTTCAAAAATCGCGGAGAATGAGTATGTTGAGCCTAGTGTTGAGTATAGAATAAAAACAAAAGACGGCGGCCATATATGGGTATTGGTATCTGCTCAATATCAACGTGATGGTGGTAGAATTATAGGCGCTAGAGTTGTTGCTCAGGATATTGGCAGAATAAAAGAAACAGAAGCAAAACTTAGGGAAGAAGAAAGAAAACTTAAAGATGAGCGTGATAGAGCGCAACTGTATTTAGACCTAGCTGCTAATATGTTTATAGCCCTTAATGATCAGGGTGGTATAGTTCTTATCAATAGGGAGGGTTGTAATATATTAGGTATCGACGAGTGTTCTTTGTTGGGCCAGTTCTGGTTTGATATTTATGTTCGCCCAGATTATAAAGATTTTGCTCTAGCTAAGTTCAGGGAGCTGTTAAATGATGGTGATTCAGTGTCAGAATATACTTATCCGGTTGTTAATGTTAGTGGTGAATCGAGATGGATCCATTGGCAGTCTAAAACTATAAAAAATGCTTCTGGAGTTGTTGTCTCTGTTTTTTCAAGCGGAGAAGACATCACAGAAAAACGTAGAATGGACACTGAATTGACTAAATTATGGTCTGAATCTTCTAGTTTACTAGAAGAGATATCACTTAGAACTGCTGGTGTTAACGAATCGCCGGCGTTAGTATCTCGTGATATTATGTATAAGTTGAAGATTGCTCTTAAGTCAATAATGTAAGCGGGGCTTAGCTATGAGTAATGACATTGCCTTGGATATCTTAAAGGATTTAATGACGAAACTCATTGATAAGTTCGATGAGATGCCTCGCCGCCAGGAAGTGGCAGACGACTTAACCACGCTGGCTACTGGCGTCACCCAAATAGCTACTAAGCTAAATACTCCTCCCAGACACGAGGAGTTAAAAGAATGTGTGGAAGGTGTAAATAAGGAAGTTGGAAATTTAAAAACGGACGTGGCTGCTGTGGCGAAATCTGTCAATGGTTTATCGTCTAGGGTAAACAAAATACTTATAACTGCGGCTATTATAGGTGGTTTATTTTTTCTCGTAGCTATATTTACAGAAGTTTACACTACACTTCGAACCCCAGCTCAGACGACGGATGTGCAATCGCATAAAGATCTTTCAGAGAAGATCGATACGCTTCAGAAGAAATTAGAGGAAATAAAAAAATAATGACTAGTATAAAAGAACAAATGAATGAGATTAAGGTAGATACCTACAAAGATTGTGTATGGTACATGGACAACATAGACAAGTGTAAACTTACACTTAAACGCAAGCAGTATTGTGATTGTATGTGTAAAGAAGAAATGCACGAGATGTGCGTATGGCTTACCAAATTTCTAAAATCATCTGCGCCAGATATAAAGGGGCGTGATGTTTTTGATGACGGGCTTTTGGTTGAGTATGGGTTTTTGTTAGGGGATTATGATCCAGCTAAGAGCCAACATATAATGGCTAATCTTTTGAAAAAAATGAATCCAGAAGAGGAAGTTAATCCTTTCGAGGAATAGTCTGCGCAATAATGCGTGAGATGCCCGTTTTAAATGCCGGCTACGGGCACGGCGATCAAATGCCTGATGGAGGTATGTGTTATGTACAAGGACAAGTTTGTATTAAGTATTATTCATGATGGTTACCCTGTTAAGGAAACGGGGCATTTTAGCAACCGGGAGGTTGCTATTCCTTTTGGTAGCGAGTATAAGATCAGGTTGAAGAATAAGAACGATCGATCTTGTGCCGCTAGGGTTTTTATCGACGGAAAGAAGGTTAGTAATAAGGGAGACTTTGTTGTTAGTGCTGGTGGTTCTGTCGATTTGGAGCGTTTCATTGACCGCTCCTTGACCGAGGGAAAAAGATTTAAGTTTGTATCTTTGGATCATCCTGATGTAGATGACCCCACAAGTGGCGATAATGGTCTTATCAAGGTTGAATTCCGTCTAGCCAAGCAACCTAATGGTATTAAAATCGTGCCGTTTTATTGGGAACATGGTGGTAATAGCAGTGACGACAGATGGAATAATGGTGGTATTAAATGGTTTAATATGGATAGTCAACCCACCTTCAGATCAAAAGGCATTAGCGATAGTGTATCTTGTAACTATGTGAACTGTGCATCAAGTATAGAACAGGGCGCTACAGTAGAAGGAAGTCAATCTAATCAATCTTTTCATAATGTAGATCTGGATATAGAAGAATTTCCTACTGCCGTTCTGACTTTGAAGATTGTGGGATTGCGTAGGTCTGATTCAGTAGAAAGCTCTGATGGAAAGCCACACAAGTTCTGTTCTCATTGCGGAACTCGTCTTAGAAGAGACGCCAAGTATTGTTCAGAATGTGGTCGTAGAGCGTAACTTAAAGAGCCCCGGTTTTTATCAGCCGGGGCTTAAAAAATATCTAGTAATTCGTCAATTGAATTCTATAATACAGTTAATAGATGAGCTCTTTCCCTCTCAAAAACCATTTGTCGGAGGGTAACATGCTCAATCTAAAACCTTTTGAAATTTGCCCATATGGCGATTCTTGTAAATTTAGAAAAGACGCCTGTATGGGTATCTGTTTCGGTATTAAACCGAACAGAGCTACATCTTTTGTTTGTGATTGGGTTGAGGAAGCAGATGCCAGAAACAACAGAGAATTATCATCACATACCGGTGAGCAAGAAGAAGAAAGGCGCTAAAATAGTTACAATTGCTATTGGAAAGGGTGGAATAAAAGCCTTGTATGATGTTAAGAATAAGGTTATTCTAACCTATCTTTTTCCAGTAGGTAAGTTTACTATGAAAGAAGCAAGGAAGTGGATTAAGAATCACGGACAGAAAGTAGTGGCTTCTTTGCTTGAGCTTGTAGATAGATTAGATTATTTGAGAGATGCTATCATTGAATTACAAGAAAAATAATCAAATGGGGCCGAGTTGGGCATCGACGTGGTGTGTTGGGGCTAGGTTGCGATGCACAGGGTTGTGGCTGTGAAAAAACACAAACTAAGAACAAATGGCAATATGTCAATGATCAGTTATGCTAATGAACAACTCAAAGGCGTAACTCTAAAACAAGTTGCGCTTAACGCGTAACAGCGACTCTCACTAGTTAGGAACAGAATGTGGATCTTAAAGTTAACGCTCCCTTAGTTTCTTTAAGATAAATAAATAGGGATAGATGTTGATTATGGTTGGTTGGCTCAACATCGAAACTTTAGACCAACAAATCATCGTATATCAACTTGGTTATCAGACATTGCGGACTCCGGTTCGACTCCGGACGGCTCCAAACGAAAGGAACTAATGATGCTAAAGATAACGCCTTCTCAACTTGAACACATTGAAATGGCAGACTGCTGTTATTTTATACGAAGTGCTCATTGTAGAATCCGTGTAATGAAAGAAATCATGAAGAATCTAGATCGCTTAGTAAAGAAAGCGTCTAGGTTTAAGAAACCGAAAAAGGAGGGTACCGATATGGCTTGTGGTAAAGGCAAGAAGAAGGGCAAAAAAGGCGGTAAGAAGTAATGATTGAATTGAATTGTTGGGAAGCTGCGCGTCAGCAGGCTGCCGAAGATCTTAAAATTATGAGATCAGTTATTTTTAATTCCGTATTAGAAAATAAATCTACTGAACAAAGGGGATTAGAACTGATGGGAAAAAAAGGCGGTAAGAAAGATAAGGGCGGTAAGAAAGATCAGAAGAAACAAAAACAAGATGCTCAAGAGAAAAAGGGCAAAAAGAATAAGTAACAATTAAGGGTGGTCGTCCTGTGTCTAGTGATCTTAAATGGCGTAAACAAAAAATGAGCAAACATAAAACAAGAAAGCGCCGCAAAGCGAATAGGCACAGGACTGATCGAAGAAAGGGTTGATGAATTGATTATAGATTTCAACTACTTGACAAATAGGCGTAGAGAATTGGGCGACGCCTTTATTTATTTTGGAGGTTAATATGGATATCATTTGTGAAGTTCCGAAGACGTTTTGCAATGTAAGAGATTTAAATAGTTACTGCATGCTCGACAAGTTGTGTGAAAAGATCGTCGAGAAATGCGTGGGTTGTAATAGGGTAGAAAATGATTACTGTAAAGCTTTTATCCGCCCTGAAACAAGGTGGTTGACTGGGGATTGTGCTCTCGCAAGCCACATTGTATACGAAGTTAAGGAAGTTAAAAAGATCAATCCTTTGAAACTTTCTAAGAAATCTTCTAAAAAGTAACTAGAAAAAGGTCGATTTTATTCTATAATATATGTAAATACCCATGGAAAAGGAGATTTTTTATGGAAAAAGAAGTTTTGGAAAAGTTGTATGCACCCCTTCCCGTTAAGGAAAGAGATGGTGCCGCTGGTAAAAAATTCAAATATGTAGCCAGCGAAGCTGTTATTGACAGAATGAATAAAGTATTTGAAGGTAACTGGAGCGTAGAGATTCTCGACAGAGAGATTATACAGGATCAGATTTTAATAAAAGCCCGTGTAACTATTAAAGATTCTGGTAATTTTAATTATAGCCAAGAGGCTTACGCAAGTCATCCATTGGCTAAATACACTGATGGCCCAAAAGCCGGTCAGATTATTGACGCAGGTAATTCTTTCAGATCCGCTACCTCTAAGGCTATTAAAGCCGCCGTCGCTCGATGGGGGGTAGGGTTGTATCTTGAGGAAGAAGATGAGCCCGAACACACTTCTCGCCCAGTCTTTTCTGCCCCAAAGAATGGTTTTAGTGGTGTACAAAAACCTGTATCCGCCCCACCCATTGCTACTCCGGTAGTAAAGCCTGCTGTTACCAAGCCGCCTATGCCGACTGTTGTAGTTCCAACTCCTCCAGTAAGTGCTCCAGTGAAACAAGAGCCTGTTAAAACCGCTCCTGTGCCTGTTGAATTAGCGCCGGCGAAGGTAGAAGAAGCGCAACCAAAAAGAAGTGAGTTTTTAACACCCGTTCAAAAGGTGGCTATAGAAACTATTGTAAGTGTGCATAAGTTAAATTATAGCGATTTACTTGTTAAAGCACTACAAAGAGCTGATAACTTACCGACCGATCTTGGAACGATGTTTTATGATGATGCGGTTAAAG
>Ga0208980_10000858_pt1 | contig 17954 bp, 17 predicted proteins | sample WetSurMetagenome_3_FD_187993 | JGI IMG/M metagenome (GOLD analysis project Ga0208980, IMG submission 187993) | Wetland microbial communities from Twitchell Island in the Sacramento Delta, sample from surface sediment Aug2011 Site A1 Bulk (version 2) | ecosystem: Environmental > Aquatic > Marine... | reverse complement strand
ATAAGCTCAAAGCGGAACTTCGCATGATACTCCAAACGGCGACGACCTCTTGTCGTAAAGTTGGGTAAAAACGCGAATTGGTTAACGATGTCAAACTTCGGTGAATAGAGCTTGAAGAACTGAGCATCGATTGCAAAAAAGCCTTCGGCGTTTTTCGTCGTGGCATCCTCCCCGTAGTAACTCTCCCGTGAAAAGGAGGCGGCAGCAATCGCCGTAACCAGGGACCTGTTAGTTTGCACTATCCTGTAGCCTGGCCCTGCAAGTAATGAAAAGCGCTGGTCCAGTTGGAGCTCCAGGTTGTGTTCAAAGCCTGCCTGCGAATATACAAGCCATTTCCCCGAAAGCTGCCGTATGCCGGCGAGGGTCAGAAGTTTCCGGTCTGCATCCGTTTCTCCTTGGGATTTGCCGAGCGTCGAACTGTAGTTCAGCTGACCCGAATAGCTTTCCGCGCGATAAATGACATCGCCCGAAAAGTTGAACTGGGTGAGGTCGCTGGCTTTTGTGAAAGTGTAGCCAAGATCCGCAGAGCCGGAAAAACGCTGCCACCGGCTGCCGCCCAGTTCCTGGATTTCCACGATAGACAAATGATCGAGATCAGTTGCAGCCTGCTGACCTGCTACGTGCACACTCCCCTCCTCAGCGGCAGGCTGCAGGGTGCCGACATAGATTTGCCCCCGGGTATCCTCAACGGTGAAGAGATACTTGCTCGTGATGCTCTCGACGTCCTGCCATTTGATCTCGACCGTGCTCATTGAATCGGTTTTGACGGTGAGCATCCCCCTTGCCAAGTTCTGGACCTCGCAGGTGATACGATCTCCGCTCTTGAGGATGACTACGTCCGTCTTATCTCGCGCCGAGGCCGGCGAGACGACGGAGATCACCATAAGAAGAAGGAAAAGCCGGACTGGAATCAACCGCACGGTGTGCATGATGTCGTCGTCAATACATAAACAGGGGTATGGAGAACTCGGCCGCCCGGCTTGCTCCTGCAGTGACTGCCCCCTATATGCCAGCCGCAAACCTATACCCTATCCACGCCCTATTGCCGCTGGATTAGCAATGCTCCAGGCACTCTTTATCAGTTGCCAACCTCTATTTCTTGGGCTTAGGCGGAAAGTCCTTCAGCAGCTTCTTGGCAACTTTCTGAAGTTTCTCCTTGTTCTTTTGTGGATCCTTGCTCGGATCCAGGGTCTTAGTTGCGTCCCCGTGCCAGACTTGGCTTTTTGCCTGCACGTCATACATATCGAGGGCCAAGGTACCGATCTTAATGGTCGAGCTGGTTGCGGTTCCCATGCCACCCATGGTGCGATAGCGGCCGCCGTAACCCGTGGCATACCATTCCGTCTCCTCGCTTACAGCGACCTGGAAGGCGACGTACAGGTCGGCTGCATCCTCCTCAGTCTTGGTCAGCCCTTTCAGCACCAGCTCCGAATCAATGGCCTGTTTGATCATATTAGAGGTTAATTGGTCAGGGGTCTTGGCGCCTGGCACATCAACCCACTTGTAGGTCTTGTACTTTGAGAAGTCGGTGCCCGGCTCATAGTTGTACTTGACATCCTGTGCCTGTGCGAGCACGCAGAAACAAAACAACACGAGGCTCAACGCCAATGCAGTAATAAGTGTCATTCTCTTGCTATTCATATTCGGTACTCTCCTTTCGGGAGTTGACAGAACGTGTTCAACTATTAAAACACAACGAATTTAATGCGCTGCGATTTATTTTTCATCCGCCGGATTCGATCTTCATCCGGACAAAAATCGCGCTGGTTGTATAGCTCACTGGCTCAGATTACGCCTTGAGCTTCGAGTAGCTCAACTATCAATTTTGACAGGCACAAGCTTTGGAGTGCGGAAACATGCTACCGTCTTCCTCCAGCGGCTGGACCGTTATGCTTGAATTCAGATTTGGGATTGGGATTTGCTGAAAACCCGGAGTGTATTGTTGTTTTTTTGCGCCAATGACATTATATAGCTTTGTAAATCTGTGATTGCTAATGCATCATTGATGAATTGACTGCTTTGCTCAGCAGGGCGGTCCTGCATATGAAAAGTGATTCCAAAAACTCGAAACCCGCTGTATACCTGGTGGATGACGATCCATCCCTTCTCAAAGCTCTATCAAGGCTCCTGCGATCAGCGGAGTGGCAGGTTGAGCCGTTTGGCTCCGCTGAGGAGTTTCTGCTTTATCGCAGCAGGTTCCCGGATGCTCCGGGTTGCGCAATTTTGGATTTTAAGCTTCCGGGGCTGAACGGCCTGGAACTTCAGGAGAGTTTGAGGCAACAAAAAGAACCGCTGCCCGTCATCTTTCTGACAGGGCACGGCGACATCCCCAGTTCGGTGCGCGCGATGAAGCTCGATGCCGTGGATTTCCTGACAAAACCGGTCTGTGCCGACGATCTGCTTGCCGCTGTGCAACGTGCATTCGCCGCCGATGCTGAAGCGAGGGAGGCGCGGCATCGCAAGCAGGAGCTCCTGGCACGCTATGAAAAGCTCACACCCCGCGAACGCGAAGTGCTGGTTTTGATAGTGCGGGGGCTGCTCAACAAGCAAATTGCCTTCGAACTCGGCACCGTCGAACGGACGATTAAAGCGCACCGCGCACATATCTTTGCCAAAATGCAGGTGCAATCGGTCGCGGAATTGGTGCGCATAACCGAACAGCTTGGCGATACTGTAACTCGCAAAAAGCAAACTGATTGAAAACGGTCGGGGATTTTCGACCTCTTGCTTGCGCGCATAAATCCGTCGTCGAGTGGGAGAGGCGCTGAGAGATCTTCAAAAGGGTGTTAATCTTGGGATGCCTCTAAGCCGACCCATGGCAATTATTGCACCCGGAGTTCACGAACTGCGCATAAGCGGAGAAGGTGTGACAATACGGGTTTTCTATTACCTGCGCAAAGCGGACGCGATCATTGTTTTTCATGCATTTCAAAAGAACTCGCAGAAAACGCCGTATCGTGAGATCAATCCGGCACGCCAAAGACTTCAGGGGGTTTTAAATGAAACAATCGAATCCCAATAAGCCGATTCGTGCGAAGACAGCTGAAGAGCTGGGGAGCGCGTTGGGTTTGTCAACGGCTGAAACCGGCGAAATGGAGTTCCGTTCAGAGCTCACGTGTGCGTTGGCAAAAATTATCCGAAACGGAAAGCTCACTCATGCGGAAATTGCCAAAAGGGCAGGAACATCTCGGACCCGAGTAACAGCTATCGCGAATGGCAATACCCAAGGTGTCTCAACGGATCTTTTGATTCGGGTTCTTTCTGCAACGGGACATAAGGCTGAATTGCGCGTCCGCAGAGCAGCCGCATAACCGGCAATAACTGCGTTGCGCTTCATTTTTGGCGCAGGGCATGGGTCTTCATTTTAAGCCGTTTCATTTTCATAAGAGAGGGCTTCACGCGCCCCTCGGATTGAGTCTAGGGTTCGATCAGACTTGATACAACCGTGGCAAGCCGTTTAGCTGGGGGTCAGGAACCTATTTAATCAAATAGGCATCATATACAACAGAATCCTTCAGCCGCATCGCAAAAGCAATACCGATGGCGCGGTTCAGGTAGTCGTATTTTGAGGCGCTTGTCTCAAATTGCATGGTTACTCTGAAATAATAGAGACTGGGATCAACGGTTTCCCCTGCAGCTAATTTAGCCATAATCTCCGGCGGCCCATATCGGTAACCCTTTGTCTGAAGATAGATGAGCGCGCCATCATCGGTCTGAAGGAGATATCTGGTATCGATAATCGCAACGCCTTCCTTTTTCACCAGCTGCCAGTCGGCGCCGTTATTAAGGATCTTTCCTTTGATGCCGGGGCCTTCAAACGTGCCGCCAGTAATGGGAATGATGCGCCGTTTGCCCAGGTCCGACGTCTGCCCCAAATCCCAGACCGGGGCATTCAAATCAACAGTCCAGCGCCCCAGATATTCAAAAACAGGTTTGGGGGGCTCGAAGCGCCGAGCGTCCGTCGGTTGGAAAGATTCCAATGGCGCCTGCTCTCCAAAACAGATCACGGCCATGACAAGCGAAGCAGCTGTCACCAGATAGAAAAATATTATTCGCCTGCTTAGCATCCTATTCCATGTCGGGCTTTTCATTACCATACTGTACACTCGTGGGGGGCACTCCAAAAGAGTATACTGTGGGTATGAAGGCGCTGGTGAAAAGGTTCCCCAAACCGGGAATATGGATGGAAGAAGTGCCTGTCCCTGCCATCGGTGGCAACGACCTTCTCATCAAGATTCTCAAGACCGCGATCTGCGGCACGGACCTCCACATCTACAAGTGGGATGCATGGTCGCAGGCGACGATCCGGCCTCCCCTGACCATCGGGCACGAGTTCGTGGGAAGGATCGTGGACATGGGTGCGAATGTCACCGGCTACCGGATCGGCCAGCGCGTCTCCGGGGAAGGGCATGTGGTCTGCGGGGTCTGCAGGAGCTGCAGAGCGGGGCGGCGTCACCTGTGCACCAACTCCATGGGTGTGGGTGTGCAGCGGGACGGATGTTTTGCCGAGTACCTCCTCCTCCCCGCGCAGAACGCATGGCACATCGCTTCTTGCATCCCCTCAGAGGTCGCCTGTTTCCTGGATCCTCTAGGCAATGCTACCCACTCGGCGCTCTCCTTCGACCTCGTGGGTGAGGACGTGCTGATCACAGGCGCGGGTCCCATCGGCATCATGGCCTGCGCGATCTGCCGCCACTGCGGCGCGCAGAGGATCGTAGTCACGGACGTGAACGATTACAGGCTCGCCCTGGCCAAGAGGATGGGTGCCACCCTGACAGTGAACGTGCACAAAACCTCCATCGCGGAGGCCAAAAAGGAGCTGGGTATCATCGGTTTCGACATCGGCCTGGAGATGTCGGGCAACGGCTCCGCGTTCGAGACCATGCTTGAGAACATGTACCACGGCGGGCGGATCGCCCTCCTGGGCATCCTCCCCAATGAGACCGAGATAAAGTGGGACCAGGTCATCTTCAAGGGACTTGTGCTCAAGGGCATTTACGGCAGGGAGATCTTCGAGACCTGGTACAAGATGCAGACCATGCTTCAAAGCGGCCTTGACGTACACCCCGTGCTGACGCACCGCTTCCCCTTCGACCGCTATTCTGAGGCATTCGATGTGATGCTCTCCGGAGACTGCGGCAAGGTGATCCTGGAGGTTGCGAATGACACCGATGACTGAGGCAGTAAAGAAGGACCTGGAGGCAAGGATCATGGAAATCCGCTCTTCGGGGCTCTATAAGGAGGAACGCGTGATCGGGTCCCCGCAGGGAGCGCGGATCAGGGTCGGGGGGCAGGAGCTCCTCAACCTCTGCGCCAACAACTACCTCGGGCTCGCCTCCGACCCCAAGGTTATCGAGGAGGCCCGGCGGGCGCTGGAGAGGTGGGGGTACGGGATGGCCTCTGTGCGCTTCATCTGCGGAACCCTCGAGGTGCACAGGGAGCTGGAGCACGCCCTCTCGGAGTTTCTGGGCACGGAAGATACGATCCTGTATTCCTCCTGCTTCGACGCCAACGGGGGCCTCTTCGAGCCCATTTTGGGGGAGGATTGCGCCCTCGTCACGGACAGGCTCAACCACGCATCCATCATCGACGGAGCACGGTTGTGCAGGGCAAAGAGGATCATCTACGAGCATTCCGACATGATGGACCTGGAGGTGAAACTCAAAGAGGTTTCCGGGATGCGGATCACGCTTATCATGACGGACGGAGTGTTTTCCATGGACGGAGACATGGCGAAACTCCCGGACATCTGCGCTCTTGGGGAGAAGTACGGCGCTCTCGTTGCGGTGGATGACAGCCATGCCACGGGCTTCATTGGCGGGAACGGGCGAGGCACGGCGGAGCACTTCGGCGTCATGGGGAGACTCGATGGGATCACAACGACCTTCGGGAAGGCGTTGGGCGGGGCGACGGGGGGATGCTTCTCGGGGAGGAAGGAGATCGTGGAACTTCTACGACAAAAAAGCCGGCCCTACCTGTTTTCCAATACTCTGGCCCCCATGGTGGCGGCGGTCACTCTCTCCATCGTGCGCGGCCTTGGAAAAAGCGAAGGGCTTCGGGAAAGGCTCCATGAAAATACCCGCTTCTTCCGCCGCGCGCTCACGGACGCCGGGTTCGATGTGAAGCCCGGAGAGCATCCTATTATGCCACTCATGCTATATGAGGAAAGGCTGGCCGTGGAAATGGCCGACAGGCTTCTGGGCGAGGGGATCTACGTGGTGGGATTCTCCTACCCCGTGGTGCCCAAGGGCCAGGCCCGTATCAGGGTCCAGATGTCGGCGGCCCTCTCCCTGGAGGACCTTGCGAACGCCGCGGAATCGTTCACGAAGGTGGGCAAGGCGCTCGGAATCATCCGCTGATGTGCCCGAGAGAGCGGTTCATCTTACAAAACTATGAGACATCCCCCTTTTTTCCTGATGTGTCTCTGCTCATCATGAAATATCAATGTTACTTTCGGCGGGATGGTTCGCCATTGACCAGCAGTCCCTTCATTTTCTTCTTATAGCCTTCGAATGCAGCACGGCCTTGCCTGGTCAGAGATACCAGGGTCAGCGGGATCTTTCCCCGGAAGGTTTTCTGAATCTCGATGTAGTTGGCCTGTTCCAGTTTCAACAGGTGACTGGAGAGGTTTCCCTTGGTCAGCTCACTCTCCCGCTGCAGATAGAGGAAGTCGGCCTCTTTGACGGCCGCCAACAAAGCGACAATGAGCAGGCGCGCCGGTTCGTGGATCACCCGATCCATATTCGTAAGAGTCTTTAAATCGTCCTCGCTCATGCCTCACCCTCCTGTTGCCGCGGATTCCGCCGCAAGTAGGTATATAGCCGGACACTCCCCACCAGGCATGAGCATAGTCCGATGCTCAGCAGTAGAAAGATGAAGCCGTTGTTCAAGCTCATGCGATTTCGGGCGATGATGCCGGCAAGTAAGAGGGACAAGGCGGAGGACCACAGGTAGTGTGGGAGCTTTTGCCGCATTGCCATGACCAGGAACAGGAGCGCAAAGAGCAATGCGATTGCAGTGGGCAACAGGTCCTCCAGGCCCTGAACCGTTGCAGATCGCCCCAGTAACACAATCGCTGCAGCCACTCCGGCTGCCAGGAATGCCGCCGCCATTTTTGTAGCCGCCCCCGGGGGGATACTCTCCACATAACCGGTGCGAGGGAAGGTGAGGTGCTGCTTCAATATTTTCGTTATCGCATTTGCCGCAAAACCGCTGAGGATGAGGATCAATGGAACAACCATCCAGTAATAGTTCAGCCAGCTTCCCGATGGCAGCCATGAGGGCAGAGCGAGCGCCAGCCCCCACAGAATCCACAAAGCCCCCATAACCAGATCTGGCAAACCGTCCACATTCCAGTATCGTTTCGGCCGCCGCTCGATTTCTTTCATGTCCGGATACTGCATAAATAGTCTCCTTTCACTGCATACCAGTTTGTAATGCAAACCAGTATGCAGTTACTTCGCGCGTCTTTCAACACTTTTTTATAAATCGATTGGCCTCATGGCAGCGTCTCTCCCAGAGATGTGATTGCAGGATTTTTTTGTTAAGGGTATTCGGGACTACGCTGCAGGGATTTGCTAAAAAGAGGAAATTTCCGGGAGAATAAGCTGCCTAACAATCTCCTTCGGCCTTTTTGACCCATTCACCGGTCAGGGGCTTCATATAGCACTCTTCCGCGGCGACACACTTCCGCAAGAAAAAAATCGTTTTCCTGCAACCTTTGATGAACTTCTTCGGGAGTACGTACTATCAGGTCGACGGGAATTCGCGGTTGGACGCGATTCAGAATTTCCGCGGCCATCCTTAACCCGGAACCCTGGTGCGGAAGAACGACCAAAATGTCGAGATCAGAATCGTTAGCAGGATTACCGTAGGCATAAGATCCGAACATGACAATGCGCCGAGGCTTAAACTCGGTGGCAATTCGATCCCTCAATTGGATAACACTTTCCTCGTCAATCATCGGTTCTATCATCCTGTAAGACAGATTGGATTATACATCCATCCAGCGTATCGAACCACTTGTTAGGTTTGCGCAACGACTTGCCGCTTGAAGTTATGCCGCTGTGGGGCGGATTTTCACTGAATTGGCACACATACCATTTGCGAATGTCTCATTTGAGGGGTTCATTCCAGGGCGAAAAAAGGGCTTAAAGCCTCACCTGAGAGACTGTGACAATGTGCAAATCTTCCTCTAGGCATCTCATTTAATAAACTGCGTTTAGGTGGCTTCTCGTTGCGGGAATTGGTAGCGACGGGTAGAATCAAACCGCCGACCTTGGGGTTATTGACCTGTCCCTATTAAATCGGTCTAACCACTATGTTATATTGAGACCAAACTGTTTCCCATTTCTATCGCTCAGAACGCTATGTATAACGATTCCTTTTCACAAGCCATGGAGTAATACTCGTATGAATAAACTCGTACTTTCTTTGTCGGTTCTGGTACTGACCTGGCTGGGATTTTTTTCAGGGCATGGTTTTTGTCAATCCAGAAATCTGGCCGAAGATGTTGGGACGATTCAAAATCTCAGTGTTTCCCTGGCGGATCTCGCTCAGAAGGTCCGTCCGTCTGTTGTTCAAGTCCGCACCGTGGGCTATGGGATCGTCGAGGGCGAGGCTGCCGGATTGGTCGCTTCCCAGCGTGGAACCGGATCAGGCGTTATTCTTGACCGCGATGGATTCATTGTCACCAACGCCCATGTCGTGAAGGGTGCGGAACACATCGAGGTCTGGCTCAACGAGACCGATTTGCAGCAGGGCGGCGGCTCCACCGCCGGACTTTCACAGAAAAGATCCGCCACCGGGCGCTTGATTGGGATGGATCAGGAAACCGATCTTGCGGTTATCAAGATCGACCGCCCCGGTCTGCTGCCATTGAGTCTGGCTGATTCAGACTCCCTCCGCCAGGGGCAGATCATGCTGGCCTTTGGAAATCCAATGGCGCTGGAAAACTCCGTTACCATGGGGGTGATCAGTTCAGTGGATCGCCAGCTTAGTCCTGACGATGCCGCGGTATACATTCAGACCGATACTCCGATCAATCCCGGCAACAGCGGCGGCCCCCTGGTTGACTCCCAAGGTAGGCTGGCCGGCATCAACACCTTTATCATCTCTCAGTCAGGAGGAAGTGAAGGGATCGGTTTTGCCATACCAGCCAACGTGGTTAAAAGGGTCTATGAGGAACTGCGCAAGGCGGGACATATACATCATGGAAACATCGGGATTCTAACCCTCGGCGTCACGCCTTCTCTGGCTGCCGGACTTCAGTTGCCGCGAGACTGGGGCGTGATCCTCCAAGATGTTGAACCAGGAGGCCCATCCGACGAGGCCGGGCTGCAGCCAGGCGATTTTATAGCTACGGTCGACGGCAAAACGATAAGGGATATGCATCAACTCCTAATAGCCATCGACCAGCATGCAATCGGGGACGTCATGCAGATAAACATTCTACGCGGATCAGATAAGGTCGAGGCCAAAGTCACCATACAGGAAAGACCCGATGATCCAAATCGCTTCATGGAAATGATCACGGAGAATTCAAATCTTGTCCCGCGGCTGGGTATCCTGGTAATCGATATAAATGAACCTGTATTAAAAATGATATCCGAACTGCGCAAACCTGCGGGCGTCCTGGTGGCGGCGCGCGTGGCTGGCCTACTGGGATCAGAAGAAAGTCTCAAACCTGGAGATTTGATCATCTCCCTCAATGGTAAGGAAGTTACCAACGGCGAAACACTGCGCGGGCTTCTCGGCGACATACAGGTCGGAAGCCCAGTTGTGCTGCAGATACAGCGTGAGAATCAATTGAGGTTTATAGTGTTGGACTTGCAGTAAGAGCATAAAGGCTCTCCTTCATTCATCCAAGGAGGCCTTTATCCTCAACAATTCTGCATCCTTTTGTTCCCAAAGTTAACCGACGCCATCACGTTTCTTTCCGAGACGCTTGACTAATCAACCGTCAGATTATCGCTAATGCTGAAAGCTCCACGAACGGATCTGGCGGCCATTTCAGCAATTGTTTTATCAATCTGGTTGGTGACAAAGCCATCGAGCGTGATATTCCCATTCTTAACGATAATCCTTATAGGAGAGATGTGTTGATTGGCATACTTCTCAAAACCGGGTTTTGAAAAAATGGCACGGTATGCCCGCAAACGGATGCCATCATCAAATCGTGAAAGAGGTAACACTTCAATGTTGTTCACTACGTTTCCTACACCTTTTATCCTGCTCACGATCCCTTCGGCATCGGACTTCAAGTACGGCCGAGTTACCTGACCCGACAGGATTATGGTATCGGCACCTTGGACACTGAAGGCAAGCTCATCAAAAACGCCATAATAGGGAAGCATCAGCAGTTCGTGTCTCACCTGATCCGTCAAACTCTTAGGTTGCTTAGCCGATCCTGCTGGATTTGGAGCGCTACTGCTCGAGGCCACGCTGATTGCAGCAAAGCCAAGCAGGAGGATCGGCAGCATTATCCCAAGCAGATGCTTTCGAAATTCTGTAAACATACTCACCTCCCGATTTACCTAAAATCCTTTCAACTTCCAACTATTTAGATAAGAAAAATGAAAAATAGTTTCATTTTCAACTTTGCGGCGTTTCCGCTTCTACCCAGTGTTGCTGGCTTTCCCGCATCTCCATATGAAGTCAGCACTTATGCCCGTCTTTCTAGAAACCGGAACTTGTGAAGCCAAACTCGTCCGTAATGTCTTGGCATACAGAGTCTTAAGTCTGTCCCAATAACACCCGATGACAGAAGCACCGATTTTTTACAAACCCTTTGCACTCGGATGCGCCCGAGTCTAAAATGATTTCAATTGTGTAATGAAAGGAATTCTAGCGTGGCAAAGAAGCATTTTACCGCAACAGAGGCAAGGAAAATTGGTGAGACACTCGGCATTGACTGGAGCAAATTTGACGTTGAACAGTACCGCATGGGGCTGGATGTCGAGTTGGAACACGGAACACAGGACCCGGAGACAAGCGTCACCGGCGACGACCCATTCTTGACCGGCAAGATTGCGCTTGCTCACCTCAAAGAGTTCCCGGACTATTACTCGCGCCTCGAAAAGCTGGAAAAAGAAGCAGACGCGTTTTGGACAAATAAGAAATAAAAGGGATCATTGGGACCGGAATGAAACAATCTCTTGATGTCTTCAATGCCTCTGCTGATTTTTGTTACTAGTTTGCCCGCATCTCCATCTGAAGCCGGCATTTATGCCCATTTTTCTAGAAAACGAACCTTGTGAAGCCAAACTCGGCCGTAATGTCTTGTCGTACAGAGCTTTAATTCCGTCCTCACAACACACAATGACGAAAGCGCCCGATGAGTTCAGAGAATTTTTGGAAATGGTTTTTTCTAGTCTGGCGATTTGTGAGTTTACTCGTGGAGCCCAAAGCTACCGGGCTTCTTGCAGAATGGTATCAACGATCAGCTGATAATCCTTTCCGAAGCGATGTCCGCTTTGAATGGCGACGGCTTTTGCTAAACCCGGATCAAGCTTTCCGCAAAGCGCATCCTCATCCTCGGTCCCGTAAAAACACAAGATTTTTTTGCCCCGCAATTTTTCCAGTTCGGGGCGAACCGGCAAAGATGTCGATCTCTTGCTGCTGACAAGCCAATCGGTCAAGTGGAACTGAAAATCCGCCGTCGAACTCAGTCCAAGAAAGGCAACGACCTCAATCTTCAACAAGCTTTCGTTGGAGATGCGATTAAGCAGGAAAGGCAGCACATCAGCCCCAAAAGAATATCCAATAACCACTACACTCGGCCGGTTCCAGAGAACGCTGTAATGCTGCAGTATTCGCTCCAGGTCCGCCGCAGTTTGTTCCGGTGTTCTGCGCGTCCAGAAATAGCGGAGAGAGTTGAGGCCCACAACGGATATTCCTTTGGCTGCCAGGCTGCGGCCAATGCCACGATCTGTCACTCCCCAGCCTCCGTCTCCCGTTATGATAACTGCCATCCAATCTGTGTCCGCGCCTTCAGCAGGCACTTCAATTAGCGGAAGGTCCGATAAAGGGCCCGGTTTCCCATTTGGCTTCGCTGTCAAGGCCGTATCCTCTTTCTCCGCCCTGGCGGCTATTTTGGAAAAGGCTTTTTTAAACTGCGGCATCCAATTGCTGGGAACTGAGAATCCGTGGCCCACCTTGGGTAGAATCGTGATTTCTCCTAAGGGCACCTGCTTTACAAAACTCTGCGTTGATTCTGGTTCGCAAACCTGATCGATTGTTCCCTGAAGCGCAATCCAAGGAACCTCAAGAGATTTGGCTGGAAGAAAGCTATAGCCTTTGCCCTTGGGTCCGGCCGTCCATTCGAGACCGCCGCCCCGGCACATCGATTTTGTAAGCGGAAGGTCGGGACAGAATCCCAGGCTGATACCTCCCAAAAAAGTGTTGGGCGGTGCCTGAACCAGGCTGGCATAGATGAGAGTTGCGCCCGATGAGTATCCTATGAGTATCGGAGTCCGATAGCTGGGATAATCAAGCTTCTTCTGGACAAACTTGCTGAGCGCTTCGAAATCCGCCGCCGGGTAAATACAGCCCTCCTCAGAACTCTCCATTTCTTTAATAAAGTGATTGATGTCAATCCCGATTACCAAAGCATCTAGTGAGGCAAGTTCACGGGCCATATCCACAACACCAAGATTCCAGCCTCCATCGCCCGAGACGAAGAGAGCTACGTTAGCTGGCTGAGGCGTTTTATAATAAAGAACTACTGTACCGAATCGACCGAAGGTCAGGGATTCTTCCTTCGCGACTAGAAGAGGAGCAAGAAATAACAGTATGAAACATGGGATGATCTTTTTCATGGGCAACATCCTTTTTCAGCGTATATGGAGGCTCCAATTATTTTAATCTACTGTGGCGATCGGCAGCTAATAGCATTAATATCCTAATCATCCAGATCGACTAAAATAGTAGCAGCGCAATGAAAGGGAGTACAGGCTCTTCGGGCGCTACGGTTAAAACCATTCATGGCCGAGGGCATATGAGGCTTCGACCTGCAAGAACTTGGCTTTTGGCCCTGGTTGTTTTAGGCGGTGGAATAGTAAACCTTTATTCGGTCGCCAACCCGGCGCTCCCGGAGCGCGATGCCATCCTCCGAGAGATCTTTCCGCTGGTTTTTGTCCATCTGTCGCGCTTCCTCACACTGCTCACAGGTTTTGCTCTCGTCATCTTATCCATGAACATATACAAAAGGAAGAAAAGAGCCTTCCAACTGACGCTGCTGCTTTCAGTTTTATCCATTTTTTTCTATCTAACCAAGGGCCTCGACTATGAAGAAGCAACTTTATCTCTCCTTCTAATAGCCCTGCTTTTGTTGAGTCGGAAAACCTTCACTGTGGGAAGCGGCATCCCCAGTTTGGGATGGGGATTTATCCGATTGGGCGTGGCTTTCATGGTGGCTCTGGTCTATGGTGCAGTGGGATTTTGGATCCTCGATACTCGCGAGTTCGGCATTAACTTCACAATTGGCGAGTCCATAAAGCAGACCCTATCGTTTCTATCGCTGATGGGGGATCCCGAAATTATTCCTCGAACGCGCCACGCTCGCTGGTTTCTGGATTCACTCAATCTTATGACGGCAACAGCAATGGCCTATGCTCTTTTTGCCGTGTTCCGGCCGGTAGTTTACCGTTTCAGAACGTTGCCGCACGAGCGAAAGCTTGCTGAAGAAATTACCGCGCGATATGGTCGTTCTTCCCTCGACTTTTTTAAATATTGGCCTGATAAAACCTACTTTTTTCCCGAAAGCCAACAATGCTATATCGCGTTTCGGGTTGGAGGCGGATATGCCGTAGTATTGGGAGATCCCGTTGGTCCGGAGGCGGAAATAGAACCAACCATCCAAAGGTTCGTTGAGTATTGTACGAACAATGACTGGCGGGTGACTTTCCATCAGACCCTGCCTGATTTCTTGCCCGTTTATCAAAAGCTTGGATTCCGGAAACTCAAGATCGGGGATGATGCCATTGTTGATTTGCCTAATTTTACATTGGACGGCAAGGAGGCTAAGAAGCTGCGGCATGCCATCAATCAACTGGAGAAACAGGGCATCAGGTTCACTCGTTATGACCCACCCCTTTCCTCAGAAATTATGTCGCAGCTGAAGGAGGTATCGGATGGATGGCTTCAGATTCCGGGCCGGCGGGAAAGGACGTTCACACTGGGACTTTTTGATCATGATTACATACGCTCGACGCCGGTTTATACCGCTATAGATTCAACGGGAAAAATATTGGCCTTTATGAACAGCATCCCTTCATTCTGCAAAGGAGAGGCAACGATTGATCTGATGCGGCATTTACCCGACGCTCCTCCCGGCATAATGGATTATCTGTTCACCAAGCTCTTCTTTGCCAAGAAAGAGGAAGGATTTCAGCGATTCAGCCTTGGAATGGCTCCCATGGCCGGATTTCGAGAGAATGAAGAGGCATCCGCCGAAGAAAGGGCTGTGCATTACTTCATGCAGCAGCTTAATTTCCTATTCAGCTATCAGGGATTGTTGCATTACAAGGCCAAGTTCGCGACCATCTGGGAGCCGCGTTACACGATCTACCGCAATGTGCTCAACCTCCCGCGCGTAGCTCATGCGATATCCGAGGTTTCAGAAATCCATGAATAGGACGACCGTTTTTGTTCGCCCCATCAACTTACAGATCCGGATTAGGCAGGCACCGGAACGCCAATGGAAATTCTCGAGCCTAAGATAGTCAAGAAACCATTACGATCCAACAGCCTTTGGAAGGCAATTCCAGGCTATGCCATCGCAGTGTTGTGCCTCATATGGGTCTTCCACGACTTCCAGATCAAGGAATTGATCGGATCGATAGCCACCATAAATTGGTGGTGGGTGGCAGGCGCCGTCGTTCTCGATATTCTCAGTTATGTATGCCAGGGGATGCGCTGGAGTCTTCTGTTGCATCCTATTGGCCGCATCTCGACATTTCAAGCAACTCAGGCTATTTATGCGGGCTTGTTTGTGAACGAAATCCTGCCCATGCGCATGGGTGAGATTCTACGCGTATATTTGGTGTCACGCAGAGCCTCGACACGTTTTGCCGCAGTTATTCCTTCCATTCTGGTGGAAAGATTCTTTGATGCCATCTGGCTGGCGCTGGCGTTCGGAATAACCGTGTTTATAGTTCCACTTCCGAAATATCTTGTTGATTCAGAGGAGATCCTTGGCTTTACAGCATTGGCGGCAACCCTCCTTTTTATTTATCTGGTGTTTCACAAAAAAGGGGTTAGTGCAGCAGGACCGGGCAGCGCAAGATACTATTGGCGTCCAGTCCGGTGGATACCGAATCTCTTAGATAAAATGGCCGGCGGGATCCGAGACATCGGCCGATCCCGTTTTTTTTATTCCAGTTTTGGAATATCCATCCTCCTGCTCCTTGGCCAGATTCTGTCCTATTGGTTCGTCATGCTGGCGTATGGATTAGATCTTTCTTTTTGGCATGGTGCTGCGGTGTTTCTGATCGTTCATATCGGCACCGTGATTCCAAGCGCTCCGTCCAATGTGGGGACTTACCAGTTCTTTACTGTAGTGGGACTAACACTCTTCGGGATTAACAAGACTTTGGCGACAAGTTTTTCTGTCATTGTGTTTTTAATTCTCACAATCCCACTCTGGATTATAGGTCTGCTGGTTTTTACACGTCTTGGACTGAGCCTGAAAAAGATTCAGACGGAGATTTCATCACTGACCAGCAACTGATTCCACTTCAAGGCGGATTGACGCCATGGAGCTTCTGGCATGAACAATCACCAGTTCTGGAGCAAGCCAACCGAACAAATTCTGCAGGAGTTGCAGACTACGCTTCAAGGACTCAGGAACGCTGAAGCATCCAGACGACTGAGCAGTCATGGTGCAAACCGGATAAAGCCTTATAGGGCATTCGGATCAGCAACGCTGCTAATAAATCAGTTTAAAACAATGCTGTCCCAACGTTAGGTGTCACCACAATGAAGAAAACAGCTTAAAATCCGAGGTATTTACGGCCTTTATCCAATTTGTCAAAACCTGAAGCACTTCATCCTCCGCTGATGCCATTGCAGATGGAGCTACGGAAAGACAAAGCACCATGCCAAGGGAAAACAATAGATGGCATGCCTTCTCATTTTAGTACCTCCTGATTTTAGGGTTTCATTTTCTCATCAGTTAAGCCCATACCTCTACGCTTCAGCACAATCTAATCGTGCCTCTAAACCAATCCTTGATGACCCTCAGCAGTTTGCTAAGGCAGCTTGCTGACTATCTCTTCAAATTCTTTCGGCGTAAACGCCCTCAGCGTGGTCGCCCTGACATTCCCATCGGAAGAAGCTGCTAGAGAGGCTGCAACCGCTGCTTCATCGCTGGGAGCTTCGCCCACGGCTACAATGTCATATTCACCCATGGTCATGTAAACGCCGAGTATTTTGGCCCCCATTTTTTCGACCCTTTTAATACTCTCTTCTTGGTTTTTCTTGTTGTCCTTAACAACTCTTATGCCTTGCTCCGTAAATTTAAATAACGTGACGTAAACAGGCATGATTTAGCTCCTTTCTTTATCTGTTTCATTCACCAGAGACTCTACTTCTTCACGACCTTTACGGTTTGCCCCCCTATACATTGCCAGCGTCCAGAAAGCTTGATCCATGTATCTGTCCATTGATACTGGCCGCTGGAATCCTTTCCTTTGTACTGGCTTTTTTCGGTTGTGCGGCCCCAGACCATCCCCGTGTCTCCCCAAACGCGGGCTTTTATTTTGTCCACGACTAAGGAGCTAACGGTACTTGTGCCACTCTTCAGATCAGCAACCATCTCAGCCTTAGTACTGAGATTTCCTTCGGAACCCGTAAAAGTGGCTTCATCCGCCAAGATCCTGTCAAGAACGGCCACATCTTTCTTGATCGCGGCGTCGCTCCAATCATTTTCCAACTGTATCAGCTCCTGTTCCGCCGATGTTGCCTGTGTTTGCTTCTTCGCCTGCCCAAAAATCAAACAAGAAACGGTTAGCACTAAAACGATCACAACTATTAATCTCTTCATTTGACCCTCCTCAATGCAAGATTTGTCAGTTGTGCGATACAAACATTCAGCCCACATTCAACAGAGGTTCGTTTGAAGCTAAATGTGAAAGCAGGACACCTGGGAGCGGGTGTCCACTCCCCATCTGGAAGAAAGGAAACGGACGAGGTTTTCCTAATGATCGTCCTCTTGTAGGAGGTAGTCAAGCAAAAGAGGGAATCTCAGCGCAAGCCTTGGCGTCAATCTCAATAGGCTGACCACAACGGCACATCGCCTTCTGATCAACGAAGTGTCTGAGGTCAACCGCTATTTGATCGAGGTTCGTCCGCAATTAAAGCTCTTGCCTAATTCCATCGACATCGAGGCTGACGATCTCCTGGAGGCAAAGAAAGTCAATCGAGAGCTTCTTCTGCGCCGCCAGCTCAAGCCGGTCCTGAGTGACCTTGATGTCGTCCTCATCGATACGCCGCCGGCCATGAGAGCCGCAACAATAAACGCTTTGGTTGTTGCTGACACCATCGTGATACCAATCGATTCGAGTAGTTTTGCTCTGCTTGGCATGAATCAGCTGCTCAAGACAATTGCTGCCATAAGCGAAACACATAATCCAATGCTGAGAATCCTCGTGCTCACCACCATGTTCAATAAGCGGCAGAATCTCGATAAGCTCATCCGCAAGCAGGTCGAAGACTTTTTCGGTCAAAGCCTGGTCCTGGAGTCAATCATCCATCGTTATGTCGGCGTTGCCGAGGCAACCGCCATGAAAAAAGGGGTCGTGGAAAGCCCTGTCGCCGGCTCAGCCACATTCGACTTCATGAAACTATTCAACGAACTCAAACGGGAAATGAAAAATGAACAAAAAAACCAGGGAACAGTTGAGAGCATGCATCGCTAAGGATTTGATCCAGGGGCAGGGACAGCATTATCCAAC